>Ga0209782_1000834_pt1 | contig 14651 bp, 13 predicted proteins | sample WorMetmaBAHAMAS1_FD_187390 | JGI IMG/M metagenome (GOLD analysis project Ga0209782, IMG submission 187390) | Marine gutless worms symbiont microbial communities from Max Planck institute for Marine Microbiology, Germany - Inanidrilus... | ecosystem: Host-associated > Annelida > Digestive system...
TTAACAACTCACAACCCACTGTACCCCCCACTATACAAAAAGTGGGGGGTACAAAAAAAATTTTTTTGCTCGCTTCGCTCGCAGATTGTACCCCCCACTTTCAAATTTGTGGCGCCGCCCTTGTCCACAGTAATTACCTCAAGGCTCAGATATTCCCAAACCTTTCCCAAAGTCGACACCCGTACCAAGTGCTATTGTTCCTTCATACAATATGGACTTAACAATTACCAATAGTTGCCTTACTGTTGTCTGTATTTGCCTGTTGATTTTTCTTTTAATAGTATCATATCAGTCACATCATATCATGTTATCCCCATTTTAATGATTCATTTTTAATTACTGTATTATTGCTGCTTTTATTATGTAGGCATAATGTATTGTAATTTATTTATCTATTGAGCTTTTACATTGTATAGCTGCAAAGTGTGTTTTATTAAAATTACTCACTTACTATACCAGCATTTAGTAAGAAAATTTTGATGCCATATTGTCCATATAATTTTGTTCAGCTCCTGCAACCAGTATTTATACAGGTGGCGGGCTGGATTTAATTATCGATATATAATGTGCACTATTTTTAATATTTGAATTTTTAATTGGCTTTCAGTAAAATGATCTGGGGATCAGGATTCACAGATCATTTTGGTTATTTTTCATCCTGCACTGACACACCATAATATGAACTGTACCCGTTTTAGTACATGCTACGAGCATGACGTCCGTCCGTCCGTGTGTTCTAACGTCTGTAACAGTGCAACAAAAAGTGGATATCGGCACATGACAGGATACGTCGATCAGTGTCTTGGCTACCTGCACTCCAAAGTCGACCCATCCTGTGATCCCAAATGGAAGTCCAGTAGTGGTGTATAGGAAAATGTAGAGTTTTGCACTTCGGCAGCACCCAACGGCTCGCACGTCGCGCTATCTCAGCATCTGCTGAGCTTCTTGCTTTCTGTGCAGCGGTCGATTTTTATAACGTTTGCGAAACTACAGAATAGCTGCACGGCGCGACACGGACTCTGCGCTGCATTCTGTACATTCAAGTTGGACCGCTGTACCGATGTCGAAGGTGTGCAGTGATTCACCTGTGCTCGATGGCGGCACGTACGTCGAACACGGGTCACAGCACGACCACACGTCGACGACTTCATGCCGCATTCTGCCCGCCACCTCCAAGCCGTCTGATACCGCGGCTTTCCTAGCCAAGCCAGCGTCTGCTTTTCAGTCACCGAAGCCATCCACCAGCTCGCAGACAGAACAGGATAACATCTTTGCCCATGTAATAACAGTGATTCTGTACTATGCTGCGTGTTCTTTCTAGAATCACCGTTATTTTACGTTCTTCGATAGTCTGTATATTTACTGTTAGTGTTACAACTTGTATGGTGTTATTAACTCCCCCCCCAGGCAGAGTAGACCCTACTGTGACCTCCGATATGAAGCGCCTTAGAAAAACATTTACTTACTTACTTACTGTGTTATGTGTCCGTATGCGTGTATATCCACTCGCATACCTCGAAACCCGCACGTCCAACGTTGCCTGTGTAATGTAAGCTTAATGTGATATAAATTTGTATAGCGCATAATCGTGGTACGTACCTCTAATGCGCTGAAAAGCCTGTGGCTTGGTCCTCCTAGTCCTATGACGGCGTTGCAGTGTTAGGTACTTCCGGTTTTGTGGATGGCGTCATGTTTTCACATAGGTAATGGGCCGTATTGCTACAGCAGCAGTGGCTCACTGCAGCGTAGCGCACGGGCTGCTGTATAGTGCCCCTGCTGCTGCTGCGTGCTTGTTTGTGTCTTGTCCTAGACGACGGACGTAGGACGCCGAGACTAGACGAACCCGGCTTCATGCAAGTGGACGTGGGGGTGAGGTATGCAATGAACCATGTTGCCTCTTTTCGTAAGGTCAGAAGTAGAGATCACGCGGTTATCAAATGCACTGCTGCCGGCATGGATATGCAGCTAGGTCGATATGGCTGTTCGGTTTCTAGTTTTATTTTACAGTCGATGTGTACCGCAGGAGTAAAGACGCCTGATAAGTCACGAGTTCAAAATCTCAAACTTCAAACTTTATTTTGCACGCTTTCATTGTAGTATTTTAATGTGTTTTTTTGTTCAAGTATGCAGCGTTTTTAAAACGCTCATTAATTATTACAAGAGGGCCTAGCAATGGGTAGCATAGCGCAAGATGTTGTTTAGATTACCCCTCCCCGCGACCACAATGTGCGGTAAATTTGGATCGGAGTTTGAAATTTAAATTAGCTATAATGTGCCAATGCACTTCCATCACAGACAGACGGACACTGACATCGTACCATAAGCGCGAGATGTATACATTACATCTCGCACTAATAAAATCGACTTCTTAACAACTGTGAATGTAATTGTAGTGCTGTTTGCAACAAATGCAGGTACAGGGTGCTACGCAGTCGGCAGGCTCGTCGGCTGATGTTTCCAAATCAGCGTCGAGCTCGACCAGTCTCGCAGAGGATGTCACGGACAACTTGACGAGCGGTCCATCAACTCGTGAATCCGGTGCCGGTCTGTCGCTGTTTCACGCAGTCGTCCGCATGATAGCGACGGTCGAGGGAGGAATCCTCGATCCAGCCGATCCAGAGTTTGGCTTCGGCGTCAACGATGCACTATACGGCATCCTCATCAACAGAACGCACCGACTGGTGTACACGCGCCAGTTCGGACTGCGACTGGTCGACATCATTGAATGAGCTCGACTGTACGCACGTTGTGGTTAAAAGTTCGGCCAACAGGCAGCGTGTTGCAATTAGTTTCTTTTATAGTAGTGTAAGTTCAGTTTAACAGATTAAGTGCAGTTGCTATAGTTGACATGACGGTGATGAAGTGTTGTTCAATAATTTAATGACGAATGTTGATTCAGTTGCCCCAGACGTCCGAGTTACGGATGTTTTAGTGGTGTATATGAGGTCGCATAAAAACCGAAGCTATTGTTAATCAGAAAGGAGCCAAACAATTCACAAGGCAGTACTGCGATACTGTTTTAAGGTGTTTAAAATGTTTAATGATTTTGCTGGAGATATACTGCCCAGTTTAGTGTGAATATGTCGTCAAATCTGTTAGCATTTCATGATGTTACATGGAAGAGCACAGTAGCAGTTTTTACAGTGGTTTTTGTACCACCCATATTTTATTTGTGACGTGATGAAATTGTATTGCTAACAGCATCACAGATATCAATAGTCTCTTTGCTACCGATGCTTTAAATAATTAAATTGATTCACATTTTTTGACCAGTCATTTTGTAAACTTGCTAGGAAATGGAATCATAGATGTCAGTTAACTACCAGTCATGTATGGCCTTGTGCAACTGTATAGGACCTTCTAAAGAAATGTAAGACTGCATTTAGTAGCCTACTACTTGGTTATGATGGTTTCTAAGCATGCTTGCAGACTGGTATATTATTTACCAGACAGATATGTGTTAGTGTGTTCATTCAACTGGTCAAAATACACTGAGCAAGCCAATATTACCTATCACAGAGTTTTACAGCGATTCAAGTAAAACCCGAGAAACATGAATTTAACTGTGAGACAAATGACAATGCACAAAATACTGCTAAATATGTGCTTAAAAGTCGGCATGCATGAACCCAATATAACCTGTTGCAGCAAGCATATGACCATAAATCGTTTAATGTCCATAAATAATTCAGTATTAAGTTGGATGTCATTTTTCAGCATATAAAAATCACTAATATACACATGTAAGCCTCAGTGGTCTGAACAAGTGTCTTCAGACTATGGCTGAAAGTTTAATGATCAGGCACGTGGTCTATATATATAGCACATAACAAAGTTGCTTTTATAGCTAGCTACATTAACTCGATGAAATGACGTTCTGTAGGATTGACTTCACATTCAGTGACAGAAATGAGCTTTTGTTGCCGTGAGTTCTCAGTATTTCTGGACAAACTGTGGAAATTCCATACATGTCGAAGAACTTCCGATTTGACCTGGGTAAAACACACACAAGCCCACACTCGTTAAATGGCCCATTCTCCATGACAATCTGGGCAACCCAGTACCAGAAATACAAACCATTCCAGACTCTGATATAGCATGAGATGATGGGGTGGCAGTGACAACAGCTGGACCAATAGCAAATCATCTGCACATTGCTACAGACAGATAACCACGCCAGTAGCTCAACACTCAATTTCACAGGCCAGATGCCTTTCCTGACACTCAGCTAACAGTGTCAAAGCACTTAAGGTTATACTGGGTTAAAACAATTAATTACCGGTACAATAATCATCTAATAATGATAAATTGGATTCTGGTACTGAAGAGATATAGTAACTGAAAATTTAATAAGAATTATGTGGCGAATGATTACAGTTGCTTCACTACAACATAAATATTGAATTAATGCAACTAAAGAAATTATTTTGAATGATTTAGTGCTGCAAACGTCATACACTCTGATGAAAAAATAAAATAGCTAGTGTGCAAAATACAACATACAAAATGTTATACATTTAAAAACACTGTTATAATTACATACAGAAATTAATGGAAATCTTAACCTGATTTTGGACAGTTTCTGCAGGAAAATGCTGACTTTTTCAAGTACATTTGGCTCAGATGTAGACACCCTCCACAGCAGCGCCATCTTCTGGAAACATTCAGCAGCAGTACCCGACTGACTGCACATATCAACAAAAGCCGACTGAGTTTTCGACGATTCCACACACATCTGAAGTATGACGTCGACGGCCGCATTCGTCAACAGCTGAGACAAAGCATAATTCAGTCGTCACAATTTTTGTTAATAGTCAAACCAAGCTTCAACACAACATCTATTCTTCAATATGACTAAACAAAAAGTAATAAAATGTACAGTAAAGTGTGCTAACTGCTCATGTCTATTTTAGGCCACTAGCAAAACAGGCAGAACAAAAATGTTGGGCCCATTCGCCACTGCGGGCCGTTTTACATTGCCATTCACCAGGTGTCGCCACTGTCACACGCCACCACTGTCGCACACCGCCTGCGCATTGATGTCCACGACTATGACGACAACAACAACGACAACGCGTGACAGAGGGGACCGCTATGGCCCCATAGAATGGGCCAAAAGAGGATAACAATAAGTCTGCAATGCATGGCCAGTGCAACACAAGACATGAAGCACTGCCATTATCAATTAGGTGGTACTCATTTCCAATCCCACTGAGGATAGGAGGCTGACTTGGGTGGGTGCATTGTTAGTACTAATTAGAATGGAAGTCGAGAGTCTTTGTCGATGTATATATAAAGCCAGTAGGCCAAAATGTGGTATAGCAATGGCTTTCATTGAGGTTTCTCCTCCTCCATCTGTTGTGAAACAGACCCGTGAGGATTAGTGGAATGAGGATTTAGATAGGCTGGGTGTCCCTACCACCAATGCATCAGCGTCAAAGCACTGAAAGGAAAGAAAAGCACTAATTTTAAAGAGCTGTCCGGCCTTATCTTTTCTTCATCCTCAACTAGATTTCTAGTACAAGGAATGTTACTTCCTTTACACCGGCTTAACAATAACAGTACGACATTATCGAGCCTTCAAGTTGTCAGAAATTTAATCCACAGGTCAAACATCAATTAAAATCTTCTATTCTAGCACACTGTTTCTCACGAAAAATTATATAAAGTGTAAAATTAGTACTGTACCTTGTTTGCAGGTCGTATAAAAGATAAAATAACTGGAAGTGCTCTGTAGTGTAAAAACAAATGTCGGCCATGTTCCATCTGCAGATCATTCTGCAGGACATCAAAGGCATGTGCCAGCTGATCCGCTAAATACACATGAAGAATACCAACCAAACTAATTAATATAGATACCAGCAAATGTCAGTGTTTTTAAGTTGTAGTTAAACGGCACATGTCGTGAATTTAAAGGAGTTTTTCAGTAACTAAATTTACTGATTTGCAACATATCATAAGGCGGATAATTGAACTGCAGTTATAGCAAATCTTTTCCGCACATATTTCTGTCGTTATAACTATACAACAATCAGTTTTTGAGCTGTGAAGTTTGGAATGCATATCTCGTGTGTCAACATTTTCATCTACTAAGCGACTGAGGTGGCTAGTCTGTTAAACACATTATCAACTACTGTACAACAACTATACAGAAGACGAGTGCATGAACAACGGTACAGCTGAAGCACACTTCACGATATTCTAAAAAGCAACGCATGAGGGAGAGCTTGTAGACTGCAGCATTCCTTCTCCAGGAACCCATTCGTGGCTCAAGACAGGATGAAATCCAGTGAGTGATTGTTCCTAGTTGGCTTCATTGCATTGAGATCCTTCAGTGCCTTGACACTGTCAGTTAGGTGACAGAAAGGGCTTCCACTCTTAAAAAACGTGCTTCAATTACCTCCAAGGTTCTTTTTACAAAGTTTGACAACTAAACTCAAAACAAATCTGCAGAAATGAAAATTGAGTATGCACATTATACAGGGTGCGCCAATAAAACAATCCCCTAAAAAAAAAATTCTGTATTTCAACAATGGTAGCACAGATATGAGCCAAATATTCAGAACTGGTAGGCGAGTATTCACAAAAGATATCTTGCAAATTTTATTGAAATAACTAATATGGTTCAACAGATAAATCAGTTTAAACTTTAAAGTTCAATTCTTCAAGTGAACTTGCATTGAATATTCACAAATAACAAATCAAACTTTGCATAGCTTTTCACCAACGGTTCAAATGTTTCAGTAATGAATGTCAAGTTGACTATAGCTCACTCAGTATTTAAATGTCCACCAGTTGCAGCAACATACAATTAAAGTATGTTGCAAAATGATAAGACTGCCTTAATAAAAATGAAGTTTTGTGGCAAATCATTCCATATCATCAACAATACAGTTTTTCAGGTTGGCAATGTTAGTCAGCTTAGGTGTGTATTAGCATTCCAGCATTGCATTCCATACATGATAATACACTGGCATATCACTCTTGTTCATCTTCTCTTATTTTTACACCAGAATCTCAGTTTAATAACTTGTTTAGCCTGTTCGACAAACTTGCCGTCCGGGCTATATATTTTACCTACCCTAATTTCTTATTTTTTTTAACTTGAGCCAAATTATCTCAGGATCTACTGGAACGATTTCACGATTTTTTCACCATATAAAAGATATTTTGTGAATTTTATCGATCTGGACCTCTTTTTCCAATTCCTCAAGGGACTTTGCCATGGCAACCGATTTTGGCATTTCAACACGGATTCGAACATCACAGTTCTGATTTACAGGTGTGCAATTTTGGTTGAAGATCGGTCCAGTAACCCCAGAGATCACACCGGAAGTTTCTGTAACTTTTGGGACAAGATGGCAAAAATTGGCATATCTCACAAAATATCTCCACTTTTCAGCATTGGTAGACATATGTATGCAGACTATAAAACTGAAGTAGTAGTCAAAGGGACGTTGCTATGGTAACCAATTAACTTTGGGGCCTTTTTGCAGACGTCAAAATTGACCATCTTCACCCTTTGCTCTGGCATTCTGAAAAAAATGCAACACTGTTTTGTAAATGCATGCATTAATAGCGGCACTAATGCCTCTACATCGTAAAAACGTTTGGTAAAGATCGGTCCAGTAACTTCATAGTTTAAGAAAGCAAAAATAGAAAATTGTGCCGTGACTCAGCCGCAATTTGACGATCGTCGTTCATTTTGCATGCTAGTGTTCCAAAATGGATCGTAATATCACAATTTTGATTTGAGCAGGTTAATCAGCAATCATTTATGTACATCTCATGTAAATTTGGTGAGATTTGGATCAGTGACCCTGGAGCTTTAGAAGTAAGAAGTTGTACAGTCGGCATCAAAAATTTTACTGGGGTGACTTCAGCTATGTTCATGAGGGGGCGGGGCTGAAATAGTAGAGCTATGCTTTGCCATGCATTTCTACTTCTCTTTAAAAAAGTACTTTAAAGTTCAAATAAAGGTAATTTTTATATGAAATCAAATATTGTATCCAAATTTGGAGCATATATGGCCCAAACCCTTATCTATAAAAACTAAATTTAGTAAGAAAACCTGTTACAATTACGGAGATAATTTTTTGTAAGGGACTGTTTTCACTGGTGCACCATGCACACACCTTGGTTAATTGTTCTGAGGATAATCAGTGTTGACAGAATCCGAACGTGGAGATCCGACGAGTGGAAAAACTGTCCATCAGAGGACTGACACGATTCAGTATTCAAACACGTGGCCTGCTTATGGGCTGCTGATCCAGAACCATAAATTTCTTCTCCGAGTCGCCGCATTGTTGATGGCAATAACAGCTTCTGCATTCAGCAATTAAAACACACATTCCAAAAAGCAATAATTTAATGGCTATGTGTTTGTAATAGTAATGACGACACAAATTAGAACTAGGGCTGTACCGAATAGGGGTTATTTACTATTTGGCCGAATACGAATAATTAAAACTAGTATTCGGTCGAATACGAATAGAATACGAATAGTTGCATCGACAGCAATGTCAAACGCCTTTTCGTGAAACGACTCCTTGTCAATGCGCCGCAATTTGCATGCACATAGGCTAGTTTAGGAAACTGTTGGGCGGAAATTTCCACACTACCTCAGCAAGGATCAAACAACAACAACATGGTGGGAATGTGAAAATAAATAAAAATTAACCCTGTTTTAAACGGTTTCATTCACATGGTAAGAACTGTTAACTTTATAAATGCATAATAGTCGACATTCTTTAATTTGCCGTACTTGCTGTTTGTTGTTACTAACAACAAACTGACCAGTCTGTTGCGACTAACCGGTGCTACCGTACTGAAGTGCAAATGAATTACTATTCGTATTCGGTGTACTTTTAGCAGTACTATTCGGCCAAATACGAATACACTATTCGGCCCGAATAGAATACGAATAGAATATTCGGTACAGCCCTAATTAGAACTCTAGCAAGCAGCATCACAGCTACTCAGTTGAAATGACATTCAATCTTATATCAAAAAAACAGATTTATTTCGAAACAGAAATCTGTTAGTTTGTAGCCCCAATTTTTATTCTAAAATGAATGGAAATTAGAACAATGAACTACGCTCATCATGTCAAAATAGCACAACAGGCTTTCTGTTCATTCACCTGCCGTTCCAGCAACTATCCTAGGATTACTATGAAGATAACCATGCTGAAAGAGCCAATGTGTTCATGTTAACCTATGTATAAGTGGTACAGAAATTCTGCACTGACTGGCATACATCTTGGCTGCACTTAACGTAATGCCAATAAACAAAATACTATTGTTTATGCACTATCAGACACATTGCTTCAGAGAAGGTCGAGATGTATCACACCTGTGCACCATGCGCAGCACTGTCAAGCTGCAGCATCGACCAGTAGATGAACTGTAGACAGATGAGACTAATTGCAGAAGACTCACGTGATCGAATATCATGCATCACTTCCAGTAAACTTGGAAGCACCTGGACATAGACAGAAAACAATCAATAATCCAGCACAAAGTGATACATCATTAGTATTTTGTTTTGTATTTGTATTTGGGTATTGGTGCCAAAAGAGCCGGAATAATGGCTACAGTGTCATTTTTTTCAGGAGTCAATTATTAGATTAAGATTTCCTCAATACAGCATACCCCCTCTTCTATGACTTTAGAATTCAAGAACTTTCAAGGACCTTTAAAGGGACCTTTCTACAACAACTAGTGGGTCAGGAAGAGTGTCATAAGCTTCCCCAGTGGGCTCGGGGCACCACCCTGACCAAAATTGAATTTATTAAGATCTGAATGCCAAAGAAGCCAACTGGCAGCACACATTTCACTGAATTTTCAAAAGTTCAAATCAAGAGCCTTACGTTATCCGATAAAAATTATCCAAACCCACAAACTTTAAAAAAAGTGCCTTTATTTTCACATACTTTCAAGTGCTTTCGAGGATTTTCAAGGACCAGAGGGTATCCTGACAATACAAGCATAGGGACTGGCTGGGAAGACTGGCTCATAAATTACCTGCTTTGTGTCAAGTGGGATGTTAAACATTTACTAAAGCAATCACTTTGTGGATCAAGAAAGGATGAGATCGACCTCCATTTCACGGCCGTTTACCAAGATGGGTTGGCCAGTTCACCCATAGCAATTCTGCTCAACTTGTTCAAGAAAAAACCTTTAGGGATGAGTGGTACTTGTGTTTTAGAGACAGGATACCCACAGCATCAAAGCACTGAAGAATTGAAGGAAACTGAAAGTACTACAGGGAAAATTACCCACTGGCATCATCCATTTTCATCCACCATCAGATTTCTATCGGAAGCCGTATTGCTCACTATACACCAGTTTTCCGACGCCATTTGAATTCGTGCATTTGGTAATTTCCTCTGCCATTATTTTGTTCACATCACCTCAATGTAACACTATTTTCTTTTGCTAAATGACAAATATGACAACAAATTCTTAATTACCAGTGGCTGATGATATCAGTCAGTAAATCGCATAAATCCTTCAGCTCATTTATCTGGTTGCTTGCGTGTCAGGAAGAGACATCTCACTTGTAGAAATACCACTCAAAAAACTTTCCTCATAGGTGAGCCATTACATTAATATGGATAGTTGTATACATCACAAAATCAATTTATCACCTTTTGGCGAAAATAACAATATCTACTGTAATTCTGAAAATATGGGCCAAGTAAACAAAAGCTAAAACAGGACAGAGAATCTACAGAAAGCTGCTTAGGCTTCAATGGTTAACTTTACAGTTATAACATATAGCAGGTCACTGTGGTCTAGCAGTGCAACATCAAAGAATCAAATGCCACTATGGATAGATGTATATATCACAAAATCCATTTATCACCTTTTGGCCAACAATAATAAAATAATGGCAATGATGAGTGTGAATAATAGCAGCCTACAGGTGCACTCACAGCCCATTATTTGGTTTGGTGAGAGGATTGCAAATCATCGAATCCGCGATCATATACACGAATCGAGTGAACTCATGCAATGGCTAAGCCATGACAGCAGCACTGCAAACACTAACATGGGTATCTTAAGTATTATTAGTTTATTATCAGCAATAAAATATCGACCTTTAAACACCTATCCTGCACTTGGGCTGATGACTCGGTACAATTTTGACTAAGACTCGACTCACAAACCCAATCCATCAATGTTACGAGCATCTCGTATATTGCTGGACAAGCAGGCTAAAATTTCAAAACAAACACAACTATAATAGCTGTAATATTTTTAAAATTATTCCAACACATAAGCTTATGCACATGGCAGCTCCACCCAACAATCTGCAAAACTGCAAGTTGTGTAGAAGTAAATGCCAAATTGTTACCACAGTATGCTGTTTATTCTGGACAGAAGATGAAATAATGGAAAATGCATTGTTAGTGGTTAATATTCCAGATGATTACTTATCATTATTTCCGCAAGGCAAAGAAGTGGTGAGATACTCGCAATTTAGCAAAACAGTGTCTTTTTGTTTGTTCATTAGTAATCATGTGAGATTCATATACTATATTGGGGGGTCAAAAAGCAAAAGCAGGGATGAGAAATGGTACAGGAGGGTATGTTTCAGCTCACACAAAGGTCAGGGGTAAAACTCTTGCAATATTTAGGAACATGTTCATGTAAAATGCTGTTTATGTACAGAATATCTGCCCATCAACTGATCATTTTATTTACTGTAAAAAAAACGTTAAACAAAAAGAACGGTCTATGACTGTAAACAATGAACAATTGGCACTCAGCTGTTAAATAAGTAACCATCGGGCCATATGGACAAAAATAAGTGCTAGATAAGCCTATCCACACAATGCTATATTTCAGGTTTTTTTACCAGTCAAATTTTTATAGGTGGGGAAAGAAATTAACTGTGGTCTAGCTGTGCATTGAAGGCTTGACCCAACACCTCATTTGTGTGCAAATTTTGCGGAATGGTTGATATCCATTCCACTGTCTAGAAAAAAAGTACTACACAAAAACAGAAGACGTATTCGACGTCTGCAGGTAATAATGATTTCAGAATGTTTTAATACAGTAAAATTTGTTAGAATGGCATTTAAATGGAACTAAATAACACTAACAGTAATTAACAACAATAAATCATGCACTAAATGTATAAAATGCTAATAACCATCTAGCAACAGAGCGGATGAAATGATGATATAAATTTGCTAAATTGCATTCAGTAATACCTTTGCCGACTTCAGCTTAGGCTTACTAGAGGTGGGTGCTGTCACTTTAGCACTGGCTACAGACTTCGTTTGTACAGCATCAACGTCAGTTCTTTCTTGTGTCACTCGCCCAGAAAACTCATTTCTTCTCTAGACACGTATCCAAACACATATCAAATCACATATTTAACTCTACCCTAATATAATTATAGGTTGTTCAGATAAAACATTTTAGTCATTTGCTACGTATAAAAATCATACAAGCTGCAGTAAATTAATCTCAAAACAGTATATTGACAGCTGCGTCAGACAACTAATCTTTGGAACCACTGTTAACACTGTACATTATGAGAACGAACCATAACATTGTTTCTGGCCAAAAACTACTTAGATCAAGAGCCTCAAACTGAAAAGTAATTAATTTCTTTTGACAACACAGATACAGCAACCATTTATGGCCACTATAGAGGCCAAATTGTGACAGGTGACACCTCTAGCTAAAAAAATAAAGCATTTTGTTTGAGCAAAGTTTAGCTGCCGCATACCACTGCTGACAGCAACAAGAAACTAGTGGCGAAACATTAGCATATTCATCCTAAGTAAAAGATGCTACAGTTTGCATTGATGGTGTTAGCTATGCCATCTCTGTACTGTCACATAGCATGCACGTTGCACAAAAATAACATATAAACTTATTCAATGAAGTTTGAAGTTTGCAAAACTTGAGGCAAATGCTAGTTCTTCCAATAAAAACAAGGCATTTATAAATATGATTCCAAAACAAACCTGAAGATTAGTGATTCGAGCTTGCAAGCTACAGTGCTGCTTTTCCAGTTTATCATGAGCTGATTGCAAGCTTTTCAGCTACAACACCATGCATTAATGTAAACTGTATATTAAGGTTGGTTGGTTGGGGTTTAACGGCACTTTTAACAAAATTTAGGTCATATCGTGCCTTTAAAGTAAAGACTATATTGTAAATATTAAAGATTTAATAAGGATTAATTCTTGGAGTACAACTGTATAATAAAATATAACAATTTAGTACTTTTTTTATGGCCAAAAAGGTACATTATTATGCATAACTGCGCATGTTTTGGCTGTAGGCAAAAATGCCCCAAAAAAGAAAAACAGCCAACCAAAGTAAATCAAATTATTAAAAAAAGTTTGTTCACAAACTTTCATTGTTAAGAATGACGACACAGGTTTATGTTATCATCCTTACAATGTCCTCGCACTGGTAATAAGTAAACTGTGACAAGATACTGGTATGATAACGCAGCAACAATTCTGGTCATTCCAACCAGCACGTTACTGCATCATGTAATAACAGACATACTGATTAACAAACAACAGTAAAACCAGAACAGTACAAAGTTATACAAATCTCTGATACAGCAAACCACATAGCCTCTCAAATTTACTGCTTCTGCATTTGTTTTACATACTTCTTTGCTGAGTGTGTCATTTGCCATTTTCAGTGTGTCGAAATTTTCTTTCAGTCGCTTGTTTTCTTTGACTTTCTCATGCAGCTGATCTCTCAACTGTTGAAACTCCTGATCAACAACAGAAAACCAACGCAACAGTTACATTATAGCAATGTATGTACGGCTGTGAAAGCTGGACACTTAGAAAAAATGAAGAAAGACATCTTGATACCTTTGAGATGAAAGGACGGAGGAAGATACTGCCAGTTACGTGGACAGCAAAGAAACAAATGAGTGGGTCATATCATCTGTTTATCGATTAGTACCCATGTGAAATGCCTCAACTTACACATTTTGCACAAACAACTTTATTCAAAGTTATTGTCAGTGCAACACAAATATATAGTGTGAAAATGACAATAAAAATGGCAGAATTACTAAAAAAACTGACTAGGCAATCACTCAAAATGTCCAGTAACTGCTACTGTCCAATGAACCATCGGCATAATTTAACAAATACAATAACAAAATTACAGAGCTATAATAATCACCTGCTGTTTCTCAGCTAATTTGCTTTTAACTTCCACTGCAACGAGACGATGCAGTGACGACTGTGCTTCTGTGACCAATGCTTCTTTCTCTCTCAAAGCAGTTTCACGTTCATGCAGTACATGCAGTTCAGTCTAACATAAAAAGTAGTCCATAAATTTTCAATGAGCAGCCAGCAAGAATACAGTTTCTCTACAGCCAACAAAAGCATTTTTTTTAAATCACAACACAGAAAATCTTCACGCTATACACTATCAATATCCACATTACTAAAACCAAAATGCAGCGGCATATTCTTGTTGTAACTGCCAAATAAAACTGCATGAATATCAAGACATTAAAGGCAGTGATATAAGTAAAAAATATAATTTTATAGCACAGGAAACATATACTTATTAATGTGTATTATATATCTATATCAACTTAGTTAGTTTGGACATTATGAATGAAAAAATACAGTACAAGATATATAT
>Ga0209782_1000835_pt1 | contig 14633 bp, 4 predicted proteins | sample WorMetmaBAHAMAS1_FD_187390 | JGI IMG/M metagenome (GOLD analysis project Ga0209782, IMG submission 187390) | Marine gutless worms symbiont microbial communities from Max Planck institute for Marine Microbiology, Germany - Inanidrilus... | ecosystem: Host-associated > Annelida > Digestive system >...
CTATCACTCGAGTCGACATCCTAAACGACATCACTTCTAAAATATTGGGGGGACATTGCCATGGATGTCCCCCTTCATAAATATTGGGGGGACATGTCCCCCTGTCCCATAGGGATCGACGCCCCTGACTTAGTCGTCGACTTGCTGCCGGATAAGAAGCCAGCTGTTCAACTGGCTTAACATGCACGGTCGTGATGTTTTTTATTTTGGGGCCAATAGCGGGGGCGGCTGCCCGGCCGCCTGTGCCTGAATCCGCCACTGTTGCCTCGCGACATTGCCGGGCATGGATGCATATTACCATGGGTTAAGTGACCTCAGTAGCTCGCCACTTTAGCGGCACTGCTGCAGGCTAGATGAGCGCAACTGTAGATCAGTTATCCGTTCTAGTCCTGTGCAGGCTGTACTAAGAGCATGTTGTCTGAAGTATTGCTTTATTGTATCTTGTCACCAACATAATAATAATAATAATAATACGGCAGTACTGCAGTTGTCAATAATTTATCATGTCAAAATATATCAGGGCATAATTACACAGTGAGTGATTTCTTTAACATTGTAAACTTTAGCATAAAATTAGGAAATTTGGTTATCGATTGTGACGAAAATCATTAAATTTATTGATGCTAGATGTCCAGATGTTGCATTTTGTTTCGAAATGCAAGAGCAAAGAGTGAAGACGGTCAATTTTCACGTCTGCAAAGGCCCCAAAGTTAATCGGTTACCATAGCAACGTCTCTGCAACTATCGCAACAATTATTTAAGTTTTGTAATCTGCGTACATGAGCCTACCAATGCTGAAAAGTTGATGAAGTTTGGTCCAGTACTCGCTGAGATATTTAGTATGATATGTCGATTTTTGCAGTCTCGTTCCAAAAGATACAGAAAGTCCCTGCATAATATCTGGGGTTAGTGGACCGATCTTCACCGAAATTGCAAAGAATATAGCAACAATTGCGCCCTTTAACATCTGGAAATCGGAATTGCGATATTCAATCGGTTGCGAAATGCCAGTGTGTGTGTTGAATAAAGGTCATTTCGCAAATTTTGCCCAAAACCGGTTGCCATGGCAACGTCCCTAAAGAAATAAAAAAGGTCCGAGCCGAAATAAATTCACACAAATACCTTTCTTTTGGTGAAAAGATCGTGAAAATCGGTCCAGTAGATCCTGAAATAATTTGGCTCAAGTTAAAAATGAAGAAATTAACGCAAGCAAAATATATAGCCTCGTCGGCATCTTAGCCAAGCAAGCAAAAAAGTGAGGGATCCGTCTTATTCCAGATCTTCATTTATTACTCATTGCTGTTAACATCAAAGTTGATAATATCTGTGCATGTGCAGGGGATTCTGATGTCCATAAATCAGTACCAACAAAGCAGTCCACACACAGGAACTGGGATTGCATATACTGGAGTTACGTGTGAATTAACATCAGTGATGACCACTTTCGATTTTCCATCTGGACCGATGTCAACAAATGCCATCGAGATCACACACGAGACAAATGGAAGTAATGTGGAGACATTGAGGTCACGTGGATCCATTTTCTATTTTCAGTGTGCTGTTGTAGTTATTGGATTTGTAGGAACGGCTCTCAATGGTCTAATCCTTTATGCTCTGTTAGCTTCAAAACAGCACAAAAAGCATGTGCTGATATTTAATCAAAATTTGCTTGATTTTGTCAGCTGCTTCTTTTTGGCTATATCTTACCTAGTCAAACTGTGCAGCATTAACCTTAAAGGCAAGCATGGATATTGGTTGTGTTTGACGATTCTGAGTGAGGGATGTTCTTGGGGTCCATTCATGAGTTCTATGATCAACCTTTTAGCTATTACAATTGAACGCTATCTGAAAGTTGTTCACCCCATGTGGGCTAAACAGAAACTGCGCAAGTGGATGATATACTCGGCCATGACATTTGCATGGATTGGCGGCACTGCTGTTGCTGCTGCAGCAACAATTCCTACAACTGATGTACAGGACGGTGTTTGCTATGCGCTGGCTTTCTGGAAGAGTCAGGCAGCTCGCATGGCATATGGAATCTGGTATTTTATGTCGTTTTATGTCATCATACTCTTGATTTTTACTTTCTGCTACGGGCGTATCTTCATTGCCATCCGTCATCAGGCACGTGTGATGGCCGCCCACAGTGCTGCTGGATCAAACACCACTCAAACCCAGTCAAAGAGGATTAAAACCAACGTCATCAAGACGATGGTGCTTGTGAGTGTGTTATACGCCATCACCTTGACACCGGTAAATATTTACCTCTTCCTTGTGTATATTCATGCAAATCTCAGCATTCGTGAAGCTGGTTTCTTCACTCTACTGGTTATTGGATATGTCTACATGTGCATCAACCCTTTCATTTATGCCACTAACTTTGACCCAGTCAAGCACGTCCTGTTACGTCTGATTCCGTGCAAGAATGTGATCTCACAACCTGTTGAACATATTGACATGACCTGAACTCACGATGAAATGGTAGGCTCCACAGTGATCATGCAGAAATATGTGTTAGCGATACGTGTTGGCACAGACGTGAATGACGATATTAACAAAACAATGAATAAAAGTAAGACAATCTGTAGCTCTAGTTAATAGCTAAAGATGTGTGAACGTTATATTTCATAACATGTTTATTACGAACCAATTACAACTGTTGTTACTGTTGTTGTTGTTGTTGTAGTCGTTATAGTCGTCGTTACATTACACTACATTACATTATATACATTTATAGTGTGCATTTGTACGGAAAATCGACCGACTATGCATTGCGTAGTCAGTACATAATCAATACGATAAAATCAAGACAAAAAGCAAGAAGTCATTCTTCTTATGTGATGCAATATGCAATGTGTAGTATGTGATGAAATGTATAGGATAGCGCCTGCGATTTCGTCATACTTTGACAGACATATGGCGCGTTAAAAACTGCATAATAATAATAATAATAATAATAGGATAGCCAGCTTGCTTTTCTACGAGGAATCACAAGTAAAAGAAATAATAATAACAAAAGAACTGAAAGCAAACACCCCTTTATTAGTGCAAAAGGTCTGGTCTGAGTTCGTCCCCATGAATGCATTTGTGAGGGAGGAAGAGTGTCAATAACAGGTGGGTTTTAAAAGAGAAGTGAAAAGTCAGGAAATGACAGATGATGAGAGTGGTGAGTTTACAGACAAATGCAACATGACATGTACGAGAATATACAATTCATTAAAAACAGATTGGGATGAGGCTGATATGAAAATTTAGGGAGTTGATTCTTGTGGCAAGATGAAGCATATTGAAAAGGAGTGATGTGTTACTCGTGACCAGAATTACGCAGGTAATGAGGAAGAATGACGACAGGTAATTAGCGACTGATGCAGCAAGGTTAAATCAAATACGCAGGATGTGTGGCTTTGAGAACTGTGTATGGAAATGCATATTCAATGCACATAAAGAAACTTCTAATAATACACAAAAGTAAACAAGTACACATGCACACTCTGACACACAATGCAGATAAATCACTCTTGTATATATTCACTCAAGCGTGCTACCCGTAATTATTTCTACGTTGATTCGACGTCCACGTGTGACATAAACACTATTTCATTCATTTCAGTTCAAATTAGGCAGAGTTTGAGTTTAAACTTTAAAGTAACTGTTGTGGACTACTGTGTCATTTTCCTTCCCCTGTAATCCTGCAGACAGAGACAAACCACCACTCATACTGTTTCATGTAATTGAACATTTCCCGACAAAATTATAAACATACTGTGACAATGGAAATTGACTTTTGTGGACATGTTTGCAGACATCAGTGCAATTTCTTACTGCTAGGCCTATGCTTTAAACAAACTTATTGGGATGGAAAAATGTTTAAAGAATGTTTTAAAGTTGTTGCTGCTGTTGCTCATAATTCTGTTGTTTTATATTATAATTGTAAAAATAAAAACACGTTTCGCTTTCTGGAACCTAGTCACTGCATATGGCAGCATGCATCAATTTAATGTATTTACTACCTTTTGTGGTTAGTCCACGTCAGCTATTAATCTGCTTGTTCTGGCCGCCTTAATTTTTTACTGATAAACTTTTCATGAATGTGATATCGACTAGTTCAGCCATATTATAACTTTGTCATCATTGATGTGCTGTTTATTTTTGGCGTGATTTAATCGCACAACTGCATGCTGCTTTTAACGCACTTGATTGACAATTTGACGACACGATGCTTAATGGTGTGCTGATTTTACGGTTTGCTGTGCTAATAAAGACAAATTGTTACAATGTTAAACTGTTATGATAGAGTTTATTTCTGGTTTATTTGGGTTTCGTTTATATGCGCTCCTTAGCCGTTTGTACGTCTGTGTTAGTCAATGTAGGTAGAGTGATCGAAGATGCTTGATGTCACATTCCACGATTCAAATGCAACGTGAAAAGGGTTAGTGGACTATTGAGTATGAGATTTTACAGGGAGATTGTTTAGCAGGACTAATCATTCAGGAGACTAATCACGAGGAAACCTTTCAATCAGGAAGGCTATTCACCGGGAAACTGTCCATCGGAGGACTAATAACAGGGTGGTCAAATCATTTAGCCAGTTTCTACAAGCCTCCGTTAATTTCTGGATTAATGTCCTCGAAGTGCATTATTTGCATCAGAAACACATCGCTTTTTTCACAATGAGCATGCAGCAAATGAAAATAGTGAATATCTGTCAGTACTGTAGGCCTAAATGCAACATAACGCATTCTAATCACGCAACTATACGACATGCAATTGAAAAAAGATAATAAAAATATCACCATGGCTATAGGCTGGAACGGTTCACTTCACATGATCGTTCAGTTTGCGGCATCTCATAAAGTAGTATGCATGTCGGTTTGTCAACCTTGGTAGCTGGGAATGTCCATGTGATTCGATGATGAGGCAGGAATAGATTATAGTAACTGCAGCGGCAGTCCTTGATATTAACCTCCCATAGAATTTGCACTGCAGGAAATGATCTAAGATCATTTATGTAAAACAACTCTGAACTACAGTCCCCTACGTAGCTGAACGTTATCATCATTTGCTCCTGTCTGGTTAACTAATTACCCATGAATAGTCGCGAGATGAAATAGGTTCCGGTGAATAGTGCGATCATTAAATAGTCTGGCTGGTTAATTGTTGCACAGTAATTAGTCGTGAAGAAAAATCATGGCATACGGTTTTCTGTGGCATGCTGCATACTGAAGAGCCAATGTAAACGTAGCCTCCCCTATAGTGACTTACTGTACTCTGATGAAAATAAAGATAAAAGTTGGATTATCACATTAAAACTTCTAGAAAATACATAATATACAGAAAATATACAAAACACGATATGCACTATTACAACTCTGCAGGCAATCTTAAGAACTAAACTATGCTGGTCCATACAATTTTACACTACAAGTTTTTGCATGGCTTGTAGCCTGCTGCCATTTGCCTTCGTCCCAAAGAGGATCCATTGCTAAAACCCATTGTCTGCTGTTTAGCTATGTGTATGTACGACTTCTTTGTCGTACTCAGGTGACCTTTCAGTGATCGACGAATGGATGCCACAGGTTCACAAATGGGTGGCTAGCTAAAGGTGCCTGGCGTGAAACGACTTCAACGTTCGTCCGATTGTCCATGGTAGGTGTGGGCTTGTTCATCAATAAATTTGATGGTTCAGTATTCGTAATCTGGGTGACTTGTTGACTTGATAACTTCAATGCTGGTGATTATTTTTTAAATACTCACTTATTCTTCTTTGGCAAAGTTGATGGAATTTACGATAAATAGCAGCATATGCCAGGACGACTCAATTCCGAAGACTTCACTGGCTTTGTATGACCTTGTACACAGACATTATGGTTAAGAACGAACATGCGAATTTAGAATAGACTGAATGTAGACGACTTTACATCATTGGCAAGATAAAGACCGTTCTCGGCTCTTTTCATTTTATACGAATCTCAGGGCGATTTTATCTTGTCAGGCGTTTATTTGTCTTTATACCCAGCAACATTTGTCACAAGCCAACGTCTGGTTCGGTGTTGCTGATCCAAGCTGATCTCCCAATTCGTCTGTGACAGTACTTCCTTCGACTCAGTCGTATCAGCACTGTTTTACTTTTGTCATATATAGCTTTCACTCTTCACTTTCACCAGTATTCACTACCTCACCTGGCTTGCTTCGAGACTACTTTTCATTCTTTATTCATTCATTCTTTATTTGCCCATAAAACACACAAAAAATAAAATGTAGATAGCATACAGGTGGGCAGGACAGAAAGGCAGCAAGTACTGCTCTTATAACTGCCGTCAATACAAATCAAAGTAATTTCAGAGCAAAGCACCGAATAAACTACAATCAATCAATAGGCCCTAGTTAAAAACTTACTAAAATCAACGTTCAGAAGAGAAAGCCTGAAACTGGTAAGTGAACTAAATTATACGTTCTGCCGGTAGACTGTTCCATACATTAACAACACGACAAAAAAAACTGTTTTCTAATATTTAAACGATTATGGTGTACATACAATTTATAAGGAGGACCACGTGTAGAAGTATTTGTGTTGAAAGTGAAAAAATCACCAATTTCCAATTTGACAATAGCAAATACAATTTTATAGCACATAATCAAATCACTATGAATTCTACGAAGCTCTAGAGTGGGCAGGCATAACTTAGTTCTGCGTTCAGCATAGGTTAAGTTGCTACAACCAGGTAATCGCTTTGTGAAACTACTTCACTACTTTGGAACTGGAGGTTAAGAACGAACGGAGGAATTCGTTGTCAAAGCAGGAGTTTCGTCTTTGGTACGTACAATGTATTTACTTTCAACGATGTGAACATGGACAAAGATATCTGGATATATGGAAATCACTTTTGATGGATGAGGCTAAGTTACTCTTTGCTGGTCAATAGGCCTATAGGATAGGGATGACAAATCAGATGATCCGATGTTCGTTTATATCCGGGTGATAGATGTCTCAACTCATCAGAGGACTCTCTTCAGACATTCCAAAGAGCTATCTGAAAAAAGTGACGTAGTATCTTCCTTCCAACCACTATTAGGTGATTAGATAGGAGGAAGGCAGGCCAGTTTAAGCACATATAGCTAACGAAAATACAAAAAGGCCATTCATAAGGAACCAAACAAAGGAATGTTTTGCTATACTAGGATAAACATGGACGAATGACGTTTGACTGCCAACCCCACTTTAGAAACCTATGTGAAAAAAACGAATGAAGGCCAAAGGGCGTGTGCACTGCAGGCTTTATAGTTTCATACCCAAACTGATTTTTCATAATCTGCATAAATGCAGGTGGGAATGGGTTAAAATTAACCACTTTGGACGAAAAACGCGCTATAACTCGAAAAATGTACAAGATAGACGCATAGTTTCTATTAAAGTCGAACAGGAAGTCATATGCGCTCTATCAAATGGCGATCTTGGGTGACTCCTTGTCCTTGCCCCCAAACCACCTCAATTTTTGCATTTTTCGTCGCTCTTCATATCTTCGTAGTGAGTAAACCGAGACTTCTTGTTTGGTGTACATATTGACCGTAGCTAGTCCCAGCCTATGGACAACAAAGCTTCCCTGAATGGGCGTGGGTACGTCACGTGACCTGTTTTAATTTTTGGGGGCCCACCCATATCTCAGGAATGGCTGAAGCTAGAGCTGTCAAATTTTGTACAAAGGGAGACTATATCAAGTCTTGCCAAAGGGATGACAAATCACCGCTAAAAGGAGCGTGGTTTTGCTCACGTGGCCATTTTTGTATGCGCAACTGTGGACTTAGAGAAAATTATCCACGGTACTCTCTTAACTGCGATCAACAATGTCGTCGACGACGGACTACTGCTTATCGCACCTACGGCGCTCGAGGCCACACTAAGGCATAGGCCTAAGCTCCATCGGTTCGATTTGTCACTGTATTTGTTGCAATGTTGGCTGTATAATATATAGACAACAAATCGACCAAGTGGAGCTTGAGCATTATCGTTCAAAAATGTGGTTATAATCGACATTTCTCGGTCTGTGTAGCAGTTTGCTATCAACCGACGCTCGTTGCCTATAATTAAACTCGGTGGGCAGTGCGATATGGTCGATTTTGCGTGAAGCAGCGTCGCGCAGTCCATCGACGTTAGCAGATATACTTGTTTTATCTGAACTGGTCAGGTGTCACCGTGTTAGTGAGTACGGTGTGAAGCGACGTAAACTGAGTAGCATGACATCATTTTGTTGTTGTCTTTTGTATTACCGGCGGTCTCATGATTGGCCGTGCAAGGCTCTGTATGTAGCCAATCATAACTCCATTATGCCATTATGCATGCCGCATTGCTTCCTGGAGTTTGTTCATCGTCCGCGCTTATAACTGTGAGAGCACCCTGTTTGTTATCACGCCAATGTGCAGTTATTAATTGAAATGTAGGCCTACATACTGTCAGCAGTCGTCATCAACAGATGAATACACATTGTGAGTCGTTGTTCCTGTTATTTCTATTATCATATTTTTAGTTGGAATAGTTGGAGTTCAACTATTTTTATTTTGCAACAAGCTGATGAAATTATTGATAAGTATTGGACTCAACAGGAAAAAAATAACTAATTTAAGATTCCAACACTTTTCCTTTACACACTGCAGAAGCTTAGTACAGGCAGGCTGTCAACTCTACAGTTCCAATACTTTTCGGAATTCCGTTGATGAATTTCGACATCTCAAGTCACTAGCGTCGATGATCTTTCGTGAACTTTAAACTTGCAAAAATATTATAGACTTCGATCATCAAAAGTATAAATTTGTAGGATATGAAAATTGCAATATCGAAAGTACTAATTATATTCAAAACGCCGTTAAATCCTAACAAACCAACGAACTAGCTTAAATTTTCTACCTGTACCGCTTATTTAGCCCGCTCGACTAAGTTGCCGACCGGGCTATATATTTTGCTTGCGTTAATTTCTCCTTTTTTAACTTGAGACAAATTATCTCATGATCTACTGAACCGATTTTTAACGATCTTTTTACCAAATCAAAGGTATTTGCGTGAATTTTCTCGATCCGGACTCGTTTTTGATTCCTTTAGAGACGTTGCCATCGCAACCAATTTTGTGTCGTAAGCAAAACACAAATCATGTGCGATTTTTGCAATTTTTATACCATATGAAAGCGTTTTGGGTGTAGATGACAGATCTGAAATATTTTTTCAATATCTCAAGGGACATTGCCATGGCAACCAATTTTGTTTCGTACCAGACTTGCTCGCTCCAAGCAGAAGTATCTCAGGTCCGCTGTACCAATTTTCACAATTTTTGCACTGTATGGTAGGTATTGAATTGCAGATGATCAATCCGATCTTCTTTTGCGATATATTAAGGGATATTGCCATGGCATCCAATTAAATTCGAAAAATCAGCGTTTTTACGGACCAGTCTACTTTGTCTCGCTGCCATTCGGAAAGGGATTGCAATATTGCAATTCTGATTTCAAAAGATTACATAGAGTGAATATCTCAACATCGTGTACAATTTTGGTGACATTCGGTTCAGAATCCTCAATGCTATTAACAATAGCACCTTTTGTGGCGATACGGCAAAAATCGGCATATCACGCCGAATATCTCAGAATGTCCTGGACCTACCTTGACCTACTTTACAGGTTCGGTAGGCGTATTAGTGGGATGATTTTTCAAATATTCGTTTGGCAGTCGCCCAAGGGACGTTGCTATGGCAACCAGTTAAATATGGGAGATGTTTTCAAACGTCGCGTGGAATCACCTTTACTATTTGCTTCGGCATTCGACAATGGATTGGCCAATCGTAAATCTGCTTTCAAAAAGGTTCGATGGCAATAATCGGGCTACATCACATTCAAATTTGGTGCACTTCCGTCCAGTAATCTCTGAGTTTATGCTGTTAAAACGCTCAATTTTTGCGCGATTCGCCCACAATTTGACGACGTCACGTTGGCGTTTCCAAACGGATTGGAAGATCGCAATTTTGATTTCAGCAGATAAATCGGCAATCATTTCTGTACGCCTCATAGAAATTTGGTGAGATTTGGTTCAGTGATCCCGGAGTTTAAGACATAAGAAGTTGTACAGTCGGCGTCGAAAATTTTTCTGGGGTGACTTCGGGTACGTTCAGTAGGGGGCGGGGCTGCTAGGCAAAGTGGCGATATTTAAGTAAGTGTGTGTCATTAGTGTTCGCGCTATGGGACGCCGAGCGGGCTATACGCTAGACTTTGCCACGTATTTCTAGTTTTTTAAATGATTTCCTGAAAACCAATTATTTCAGGATGCGTAAACCGATTTTTACAATCTTCACACCAAATGATAGGTATTTATTGTAGATGATCGATCTGGGCCTCTTTTCCAATTCCTTAATTTAAGCGATTGCCATGCAATCAATTTTGGGCGAAATTCGCAAAATAACCTTCATTCGGCAAACTAGCGTTCCGAAAATGAGAGGAATATGGCAGTTCTGATTCAACTAGGAATGCGTAATGGCGTGGGAAAGCTTAGCGTATAGACCGGTCGATGTCGTAGTGTCGTCCCCTAGCGAATACTTACGAAACACACCCAATTACTGATCACCTCAGTGCCTAACAGGCCCGCCCCTAGGTAAACGTACCAATTTTCATCAAAATCGGTTAATGGCTGCAGAGTTGTTGCAATAAACAATATTCACAAGTATATCTGCTAACGCTGATTGACTACGCGACGCTGCTTCACGCAAAATCGACCATATCGAGTATAATTATCAGGCAACGAGCGTCGGTCGATAACAAATTGCTACACAGACCGAGATATGTCGGTTATTAGCACATATTTGAACGATAATGCTCAAACTCCATTTTGTCGATTTGTTGTCGATATATTATACAACCAAGTTTGTAACAAATACAGTGACAAATCGAACTGATGAAGCTTAGGCCTTAAGCCTTGTATAGCGTCGACTGTCCAAGGTGCGAGAAACTGCAGTCCGTCGTCGACGACATTGTTGATGTTAGCTAACGGCGTGCTGTGGTGAAGTTTTTTGAAGTCCACTTGAGCCAAACCACACCCCTGTCAGTGGTGATTTATCATCCCTTTTGCACGACTTGACATTAGTTCCCTATGCTCATAATTTGACAGCTCTAGATTCAGCCATTCCTGAGATGTGGATGAGGCCCCAGAAATTTAAAACGGGTCACGTGATGTAACCACGCCCCTTTCAGTGACGATTTGTGGTCCATATGCTGGTTCTAGCTACGATCTACCTGTGTACCAAATTAGGAATCTCCATGTTCACCCACTACGAAGATATGAAAGGGACAAAACTGTAGAAATTGGGGTGTTTTTGTGGGTTAGTGGTCACCCAAGACGATTGGCAACATAATTAACTATTCGATAGAGTATATACGACTTCCTATTCAACTTTAATAGAAACTATGCGTCTATCTTGTACCGTTTTCGAGTTATAGCGAGTCATTCGTCGAAAGTGGCTGATTTTAACCAACGCCACTTGCATTTGTCACCCCCGTAGGGGTTGATCGTTCGAATTTCGCCGTGATCTTTGGCACCAGAATACTAGAGTGTCGGTCTATCGTGTGTAATTATTTGCGTAATCCTACGTTTAGCCATTTTCATACAATACCGGAGTGTGTCAGACACACAGACACACAGACAGACGCACGACGACGGCATATACCGCGCTAGCATAGCGTCGCGCGATAAAAACGGCTGTCAACGCTATCTTGCATTTCTTAAATTTGAATTCAGAACAGGTGGTAAGCTCTGGTGGACAAACATGTGTCTTTATGCAAAATTTTGTGAAAAGCAACTAAATGGTTTTGGCGATAATGCGATTTTTTGACTTTCAAGATGGCCACCGTCCGCCACATTGAATTTTGATGATTTTCAAATTTTGAAATTTTTTGTCAACCATCAGATTACAAGGGATAATATACATCGTCATACCAAATTTATCAAAATCGGTTAAACGGCTGCAGAGATATTGCACTTAACGTTTTTTTTTCAAAATGGCCACTTTTTAGCCCTCTCGGCACACTTGCCGACCGGGCTATATATTTTGCTTGCGTTAATTTATTCTTTTTTACACGAGCAAAGTTATCTCAGGATCTGTTGTACCGATTTTCATGATTATTTTTACCAAATGGAAGGTATTTGCGTAGATTTTCTCGATCTGTCCCAGTTTTTCCGATTCCTCAAGGGACGTTGCCATCGCAACCAATTTTATGGCAAAATTACCTACCCCCTGCACTTATCGCTCTGGCATTTCGAAACGGAATGGGATATCGCTACCTCAATGTGTGCATGAACAGCGTAAATGATGCCTCTAGATCGTTAAAAATTCGCGAACTTTGGTCCAAACTGGGCTCATTTGTGTACTTTTTGTGCGTGAAAACCGCGGAACTGACAACAACTCTGTGTCCAGCCCACGCAAATACAAACCGTCGAGTCTCCAAGAAGTCCATTCTGCTGCACCGCACGTCGGGTTCTCATTATCAGGATGGGCATTTCTTTTCCAGCCGGAAATTAGAACAGCACGGGGTTGATAAAATGTCGCTTGCATTAGTGCGTGATAACTGTGAGTATTATTCTGAGGCTGAATATCGACATTAAATTAATGGGTTAATACTGAAAAATGTCAAAAGCGTAATGAAGTCACGCGTATTTGTGACCTGCGCAAAAGAGGCCCAGATCTATCGCAGTCAATCCCAGTCATGTCGTTGGATTTTGATACACTACGTTTAGATTTCTACCGCCAACATGTGGTCTTCCTATAAGACCGCTGGCCCCTGCCATCTTTATCCGCACCGGCGGCTCTCACCACATCCAGACGCCCCCAATCCGGGTGTGATGGCCTGTCACATTTTAAAGATGACATAGGCAAACCCTCTGTACCTGCGCGAGAATTTAATCTCATAGCATGCAGAAACCTGACTCTACATGCCGGCAGCAGCGGGAGACGAACCCACACTCTACCAAACTAGCTAGCCAGGCACCCCACTGGTCTTTCTCAGTAGAATTCTGGATCACATCATAATCTATGTTATCACAGTGTAGCACGGCCGTACTTACACTGCTGTACGAGCCACCAACCATTCTTATGGAGATACCGAGATGCCTAGGTGTCACAGTTCCAAAACTCCTGAACTGATTGACATAAAATTTGACGTGGGTGATTAAGTCGGCAATTTTACCCCTTCGGCCAAAATTCAAAATGATCGACCCATTTGGGGCGTCTGGGTGTATGGGAGAAATATTACTCCCACGTGGTTTTTAGTTTTCCTTTTTTGTGACCCAAAATTTTGCTTTCGTCCCGAGTCTAAACTGTCGAACCGATTTTATGCGGTTTGCTGAATATGACGTCAATTCCAGATTATTGCATTGCCTGAGGGAATGCAGAAAGTTTCGGTTTCCCCTGTTTTCACCCAAAAACCCCAAAAGGGACGTGAATAGGCGTTTTCAAGCCAAATGTACAAAATATTCAAACTTTCATGCTATGAAAACGACTGAAGCGATTTTAACCAAATTTTGCACGGTGATAAAGACCACCAAATCCTCTTTGTGAGTCGTTCCAGAGTTTACCCCACAAATGCAAAATGGCGGACGGCCGTTATCTTGAGAAAAGATCAATTGCTATATTACAGCAACTGTTTGATTGATTTGGATAAAATTTTGCGTGCTGATGCACATTGGCCTTCCGGACCCTAAGGGCTGTTCAAAAAATTAATTTAAAAATCCAATATTGCGGACGGCCGCAACTTAAAAACGTTTAATGCGATATCTCTGCAGCCGTTTGACCGATTTTGATGAAATTTGGTATGACGATGCATGTTAGCCCTCCCAACCTGATGGACGATCAAACATTTAAAGAATTAAAAAACCAAGATGGCGGACGACAGCAGCCATCTTGAAAATCAAAAAATTGCGATATCTCAGAAACTGTTTGGCCGATTTTGACGAAATATTGCTTGATGACACATATTAATCCTTCAAAGCTTGCCATGCAGCGGTCCAAAAAGTCAATTTTTTTAAAATCCAAGATGGTGGAAGGCCGCCATATTGAAAAACGTAAAATGCTATATCTCTGCAGCCATTCGATCGATTGAGATGAATTTTGGTGTAATGATGCGTATTAGCCCTCCCAACTTGATGGGAACTCAATTTTAAAATTTTAAAATCCAAGATGGCGGATAGCGGCCATCGTAATTATCCAAACATTGCGATATCTCCAAAACCGTTTGGTCAATTTTAACGCGATTTTGCATGATGATGCAAGAACTTACCAGTTATTCACAAATTCAAATTTTAGAATGCAAGATGGCGGTTGACAGCCGTTTTGGATACCGGTAATTGCAAGAACTCTGCATCCATTGACCAATTTTAATGAAATTTGGTATGGTGATGTGGATTGTCCTTGGCTACTAAAAGTTTTAAATTTTGACAATCGAAGACGACGTGGGCCGCCATCTTGTAAGTAAAAAAATCAACATCTCCACAAGGTTTGTCCGATTTTAACGAAATTTTGTCGGGTGGTGTAGATTTGGCCCTGGATCTTATGCCTAACTTAATTAATAACCTGGCCAGGTGAAGATTAAAGTTTGTAATAAAATTGTAT
>Ga0209782_1000836_pt1 | contig 14631 bp, 7 predicted proteins | sample WorMetmaBAHAMAS1_FD_187390 | JGI IMG/M metagenome (GOLD analysis project Ga0209782, IMG submission 187390) | Marine gutless worms symbiont microbial communities from Max Planck institute for Marine Microbiology, Germany - Inanidrilus... | ecosystem: Host-associated > Annelida > Digestive system >...
GCTGCGACTGCCAAAATCCTACGTTCCATTGACACTTTTCGCTCGGCATTTCGTCACTGACAACATCGCTCGCATCACGTGAACGACGAAACACCGGCCGGCAGTGGCCGAAACGGCAACGAAGCAGTCGCCGCTTCAGAAACATTCGCCAGATGGCTGCACCGTCGATATGCCCCGTCGAACTGCCGTCGGCTCGGCGCATACCGTTTTGCCGCCGTCGAATGACGTTTTAAGCTCGGTGACCGACCGCAAGCGCTGATGTGTCGCGCATTTCAGCAGCGGTCTAAAGTGCGATATCGCCGTGTTTGTGTGTGAAAGCGCAACGCTAAACCCCAACCAACCAACTTTAGCTACATCCTAGACACGCTATTTCCATATTTTCCACTGTAGCCCACTCTACGGACGCCACAGTTGCGTCATTACAACACCGAACACAGGACTCAGTAGACCACGCCCTCCGACCTTCAGAGTCACCAAAAACGACGCCAAAGAAAACTACACGTAGAAACTTAAGCAGTCATATCGACTTGCAGACTGACCGTTGACGCCGGCAGCGCACATGATAACCATGTGAACTTGACCTTAGATTTCAAGGTCAACGCATGCTGAGCGCCTGCCTATGTCTACCAACTTTTGCGTTGATAGCTCAAGCTGTTTTCCTTTTAAAGTGCGGACACATACACACACAGTTTACATCATTACACACTGATAATCCTTCCCAGTCATCAGCAATGACGCATGCATCGGCAACAAGGCAATTGTACGACGTCATACTTTGCCCCTTCCCCCACACTGTAAAAATATCTGTATATCCACGTATATTTTTTGGCGAGTTTTCCATATTTTAACATAACCGGTTCCGTATACGTTTGTATCCATAAATCGACATAATAATGAAACCTGGTCCCACATTGTAGTAGAAACTGCTATACACTTCCTTACTTTACCTTACCTTACATTCTTAAATTAATCGTAAGCCTCCAATTATTTCTGTGTAACTTTTAGCAGCTTACTTCACTAGCATTATTATACACGTACATACATGTATTGTGTTTACTGTTGCGTATCTTCCAGTGCTTTGACACTATTGGGTCTGGCCAATAAAAACCTGCTCCAATTATCCCGAAAGTTTTCCTCTGTGGAGTCTGGAGCAACTCCGGAAATGATAATCAGTGTGTTTGTGTGTTACATATGTTCAACCAGTATTGACATTGCACTGTGACTGGTCATATGATTATCAGCTTGAAATTATTTGACATCGTTATTGTTGTCATTAGACCATCAGTGTCAAAAACTGTACATAGTGCACATCTTTCGATGCCACATAACCGTATCATTGTTTAGCAAAGTTAGAAAAGAGAGGGGCAGACCTGCAGGGCTTGATTTAGAAGTGTTCGGACAATTCAGTCAAACATGACCCTGCAAACTGGGGGTTTTCCACATTCCCACCATAATTCACAGAACATCCTCAGAAAAGCATCTCGAAGCAGTGGAAAGTGATACAAATAGGAACTAGGGGTCTACAGGCCCCACGTGAAGTAAACAGGCCCCCTAATTTTTAAATGTGGTGCTACTTGATGTCTATCATGGTCCACTCACAGCTTTTAAATTAATCAAGAATTTGAGTTAATTATTTTTTAGAAGGGGCCAAAGCACTGACAGTTGTATTTCCCGTCATCACCGCCTACATCTAGGTTCCCGTGCTTTCTTAGACGTTTTGTGGCAGCCATACTGTTACTAGCTTAGCAATCATAGTCAGGTGTTTCAGTCAGGTGCTTGAGTATCTCAGTCACCATCAGAAAAGAAATGGAGTTTCACTGACATATTATCATGTCTTGTGACATTCTTACTGGGCAACTGCATTCTATGACAGAATTTCAACAACCACAGATGCCACTTCTAACAGAATACTTCAATGCTTAATTGTTGTTGTGGCCAAATTTATGATGTGCTGATATTGCACACTATAACTTCAACTTGAAGCACATCAACTGATTTTGATAATTTTTGGCAAACATATTGGTGAGTGAGTATGCTATCGAATGGTGATTTGTTATCCCACCTCTCTTAACTAATGTCTCTGCACTACCTAGAGAAACACGAACCCCAGAAATTAAGTCTTTTCAGTCATGCTGTATAAAATGTCTGCTTTGGCTTGCTAAATCTTCGACATTTATCTACTAATGTTGATAATTCTTTGAAGACAATAAGGTATAGTGATGCATTAAGTACAGTGTGCAAATATTATTTCTTGCATGGCCATTTGTGTGTAACACCAGTTCATCTATACGGGTGCTGCATTATCTGCTGCTGCCAAAACAATGGTCAACCCACCCAGTAACCCGTAGCTTTTGCAACAATTGGTAGACAAGACATACATTCCAGCCTTTGCTGAAAAACACGCTGATTAAATGCTAACCATTGTATCATTTTAAAAACAAATTATTAATGAGAATCTTACCTTCTTCAGTATACAGCATGTTTACAAACAACCAGTGACATCAACAATGTGTCGTTTTCGCAGTTGTAATCTCACAGCAAATTAAGGAAATAATAGCAAACTGGAATGAGAAACTAAATAGGCTTACGATAGCACAAACTCAGTAGCTATTTCCTGCCAAAATTATTAAAATTGGTTGATGAATATTGAAGATATAGCAAGTCAAAGCAGTGTCGTTTTCAGTATACAGCATGACTGAAAAAAACACAATTTTAGGGGTTCATGTTTCCTCAGGTAGTGCCGAGACATTAGTTAGGAGAGGTGGAATAACAAATCACCATATGCTAATATACTCTCCCAGCAACATCTCTGCCAAAACTTACCAAAATGCATTGATATGCATTGAAGTTGGTGTGCTACATCAGTGTCGTTTTTTTGAAACACAGTGTACAAAACATCTTTTTGTGGCCAGCAACATAATAATCTTCTGGTCAAGTTGTTTACTACACCTCAGAAGTTTCAATTTCATGGCAGGATATAGATGTATACATTATTATTCATCTGACAGCATCCAAAAATTTTGTCAAAAATCATGCTTTAAACTTCAGCAAGTATACAACGTCAAATAACAAATATATCAGCATTTAAGTTATTCTTTTTACAAATACTTCAACCACAGCCTCTACACTAAATCCAATCACAAATGCATGAAGCAGTTAAGTCACTTTGTACAGTGGAAATAATAAAGTTAGCGATGCATGGCAAACAAACATAACTGCTATAAAACTAATTAACACGATCATGTTCCTGATGTAGCAATAATGCAGTATAGTAGTAATATATTTATAGACATTACGATAATCACAATGACACATCAGCTGTGTGGCACACAGCCTACAAATTACTGGCTTCCACTGAAGCAAGCGGGACAAGTCCAGAGAATGGAGCGCTAACTTTGATAAGTGCCTGAATGTCCTTGAAAGCCGGATGATCTTTATCAGCAACTAACTGAAGTAGAACAGCTTCGCTTGATGTGACAATGGCACCAGCTTGCACGAACCGCTGACAGCACACATAGACATCACAGACAGGAATTAAACTGTTTTAGCACACTGGCATGATAGAGTAACAGACTGAAAGTATAGGGTAACAACATTATCTGTACGCATTAAAATGAATATCAGTATATACAGTTGAGTTTTCTGACAACTGTATGTTATGTTACTTATTAATAATTATTATCAATTGACAATATTTCTTTCTACTGTAGATACAGCTAATTGGGATGAACACTGATCTAACAGATAGCTTACTGTGCAGTGCAGTGTCAAACCCAAAGATTTAGTAGGTAGGTGCCGTCTGAAAATCAGGGTATCCCCTCTTCTGAGGCTTTAGAATTCAAGGACTTTCAAGGACCTTTGAAAATGACTTTTCAAGGACCTTTCTAAGATAACTACACATATTCTCACAGACACTCCAATACACTGCTGATCAAGTCTACATGCATCCTGTGTTTTACACAACAATGCTACAGAATGTTCGCATCAACAAACAATAATATTCCATAAATGGCAATGTTACATAAATTCATACACTGTGTCTCAAAAAAACTGCACCCCTAAGGCAGGTCGGCACAAATTCATAAAAATAAGTTCACCCATAATGATTTTTCACACAAAGCACCGCCATTCAGTTGCAGTCGATTGAGCTCGAAAAATTTAGTACGGGTCGAGTACCAGCTGCAAGGTTTCCATGGTAACCAGGCACCGAATATGCAGCTGTTCATTACAGAGCGCATTCGGCAGCGACGTGCCTTATTTATTGCGTATAAATTACGTCATAGTGAAGTCATCATAATAAAACTCACAGCTTTTATTCAGAATGAAATTCCCTACAAAACATATATTTCAAATTTTTTTTGTATTTGGAAAATAACAGAATTTATACCGACCAGCCTTAGGGGTGCAGTTTTTTTGAGACAGAGTGTAGTAGCACTTGTGAGCCGTCCAATTATGCAATAAAATTTTCCAGACCAAACTAAACATTTTCCAGGACTTTTCAAGTACTTTCAAAGACCAGGGGGTACCCTGTCCTTGCCTGCAGTGCAAGCAGACGATCCATCTGACTCCTGGAAGCCGTAGCATCGGCCACTACGTGTACCTCAAATCCACGCTCCAGCAGGTCAATAACAGTCTGCTGGATGCATACGTGCGTCTGTGCAAACATTCACATAAACGAAACCAAACACCCCGCTGCAACTCAACACGTCACAAAAAAACTAATGTTTTAATGTACATGTACGAAAATTGAGTTCATAACAGGGGCGTAGAAAGGAATTTTTTGTCTGGGGTGGGTCCGAAACATACCACATACTTTTCATCACTATTCAAACATTAAACCACAGCAATCAAGGGGGAAGTACCCACTACGTCAGAACTTTATCATCAGATTTGTGAAAATCTCAAGGGTTACTCTAGTCATGGCTAGGAGGTCCAAGGTAAGCTACCCCGGTACTCCCTGGTCCATAATAATTGAAAACAATGACTTTTACTGGGTTAATGATTCCACTGAATGAACTATTTGTAACATATAGTGCCAGAGCTGAAATAAGAGAAACTTACAGTTGCATTCACTTTACCAGTTTTTCACAAAGTATCTTAAATTGATAATACCTAATAAATCAAGGAAAATAAATATATTTTTGATGTTTAGTTTACCTTTTAAAATGTGTCACATTTTAAATAATTAAATTAATTCATTAATAATTACTGACTATTAACTCATTAATAACAAATTTAGAAAATTTGTCACTAATACTTACAAATTTCTAAAATACTCCAGACATTGCAAAAACTTTATAAGCTAAAATGTAGTTACTCCACAGTTAAATATTTACCAAAGGGATGCACAAATCTCATGTTTGTTGCCTAATATGTAACATGTTCACTTTATCCGACAGATAACTAAATTTCACAGACAAAAACTGTATTCCCACCTCGATGCCAAAAAGAACCACATGTTTCAGCTGTCCATTACACAGCTGAGGCAGTAAGCTTTCAACTGGCGGCACCAGCATCGTGAATTTTGTCTTGTCATAAATGCCAACTGCATGCTGTATCTGCAGCTCAGGTACAGTTGATCCGAGGCCTTTTGGGTACTAGCACACAAGTCACATACAGACTTTACAAAGTAGAGGAGCAGTGGTACAGATTCATGAACCTATTTGTCAGTATTTGATATGGTTGATACAGTGAGACCCACAAGACACCAATGACAATGTGCCAAATATGTTCTAACATAACTGTATTATCTTACCTTAGTACAATCTTACCTTAGTACACCCCTGAACATTGGAGTGGCTTGGTATGAGACACCTTTTTATGATTTATAGAGAAACAGTATGAAATTGAAATGTTATATTTGCTCAGTGATGTAAGCATTAGGTTAGACATTAAAAACTGTACAAAGTTCTTTCTTCACATAGTACAATCATAGTTAATAGAAATACAATTGTTACAGCAGACTTGCCGAAATTACCACACAATAACAAAATAAACATAAAGTTAATATATTATGAGCCTACTGCAGTTCTGGGTAACATTATATTATGGAGTGTTTAAGTAGCTTACGCTATATTACATGTAATATTTATACTCAAAAGCTACTGTATTTATGTACTGTAGCCAGGCAAGAAATCTGTCTACCTGTTCAGTGACAATTAATGGAATGTTCAATAGCTTAGATCCTTCGACCTGTACATCAACAAAAATAATCTGACAAATAGCATCAGTGGTGCATACATTAAACTCACTGAAAATGTGGCGCTATTCTCACTTTGCATGGATGGCAGATCCATGCATACTGTGAATGGCCCTTTACTGTTACAGCCACAGCAGCACAAAAGACGTCATGTCACCCGCGTCTTCTCTTCCGCTCAACATGACCAATCTTGACACTTACCTAGTTATAATTAGGTTATGACATGGCGCAGTCAAAACCATCTGGAGACAGGCCAACTTTCCCATGGTCAGTCAACAACTGGCAGCAGACGATCCCATCTGTACAGCAATCATAATTATAAGTGCAGCTGCAAGACTGGACCTGTCTGCTCCCCTGCTGACCAATAGGCTGGGGGAATTAAACATTAAACAAAGAGCATGACATGTAACGGACACATTCTTGGTTGAATTCGAGACTCGACTGAGTCTCCAAATTGGGCTGTTAAGACCTGGGAATGAGTGTGTCATGCACGTGGTGTGTTTAACATTTACAGATACGGAGAGACGTAAAAGGTGAGTCTAAGCCAGTGATAAGCCTACGTCGTTTGCATTATAGCGTGTGTCAATGGTGATATTGCTATGACGAATTTAACTGCTAATTTGTTTTCAACGCTATATCTGTGGGCCTAGTGTAATCTAACGCAGTAGTAAACCGCACGTAATACATGGTCCACAGTCACGCATTTTATACAGCTATGAGAACGCAGAGTCGTAGTTCTGTTTAAGCACCACTTTTCACGTCATCTTTTAGTCAGACCCTTAACAACTTACAAGTCGCTTTGAAACTTCAAGAATTTCGCTGAAATATTTGATCGCCGGTCTGAAACGTTCTTGCATATCACACAGAAAAAATGCTGCCTCACTCAGTCTAATATTACCCAGACGTTTCGCCATCATTAAAATTACTTTTTTTTACCGTCAACTGCAAGTGCAATGTTTACAAAACGCATCCAAAGGGCATGAACTGACCCAGTTACATAATGCAGCGCTGTGTAGTGCGGTGCCTGGCCGCTGTGCGTGGCCGTGTCACAGTGGGCCGTGTCCGCTCGGGCTTCGGCTTTTCTGGGTTATTGCATACGCATTTACTTATTTATTATCTCTGTAACTCGAGTTTTCAACCATGGAGTTTGTTTATGTTTTGTTTGTTTTTTGCTTTTCGTTACTTCTTAATTTTACAACATGTAAGCAAAATCTGTTTCCAGAATGTTTGCCGAGAACTTTTTATCTGAAGCATACATTCTGCGGGCCAGCCCAAAAACTACATACAACGCATATTGACCGGGTTACTAACTAGGTTGAGGCCACATTCAGTAAACTGGAACATACTAAATCGTCGGGAATGGGAGCCTGCGGGAATGCAGGCCTGCAGTTTATGGTTAGGGATAAGGTTGCGTTACTGTTAGGAATAGGGTTGGTGTTAGGGTTAGCACATTTTATTTTTTGTCACACCAGTAGCTATCACACCAGCAGCTCGCAGGCCGCATTTTACCCATAACCTAAATCATCATCCAGTCATCATCACATCATATGGAGAAGATAGAAGCAGGCCTCCAAAGGCCTCTGTTTTTGAGGCCTCTATTTCCGATAAATAGAAGTAAAGTACTACTTTATATGCATTTCATATATTTTTCAGAGAAAAAGTGCTAACATAAATGAATGTTGATCCTTTTTTCTTTAATATAAATGAGTGCCCTTGGTTACGTCCGACTTTACTCTTACTCAGAAAAACTGTTAGTTAACTGCAGACTTCCCATGTAAGATTTTATAAACTTCAGTAAGTTCGGAACGATATCTTTGTGCTAATGCCGAGCTTACGCAAACGCTGGGTATATAGTAATTCCTTCATTCCAGTGTTAATTGGAAAGCCTATCGCTACTGCTTTCATCCCTGAGCTTGCTGCCAAAGCCTGTTTATCTTTTTAAAGCCTTCTATACCAACACATTCAGTTGCATCCATGCAGATGGGTGCGACTCAAACTCGTTTTGGAGTGGTTTCTTATTGGAAGTAGTGTACGTCAAGGCTGTGTGGTAGCGCCTGATCTCTTCCTCATTCCTATCATCTGGCTACTTAATCGTACCAATCATCATGCCTTTTTGGATACAGTGATAGGCACTGAGCCTTTTACTGATCTTGATTTTGCTGACAGTGTCGTACTCCTGACTGAGATGCTTTCTCTACTAACACAGGCACGCGAGATAATGAACCATGAAGCCAATTCTCTTGGTCTTCAAGTCAGCTGGTATAAGATCAACATTCAGATTACCAACTCCTCCATCCCACCGGGCTCATATGTGCCCATGGCTGGTGACAATGTTGAAGACGTTGAGTCCTTTACATATCTTTGTGTTGACATCCATAACATGGGATCCACAGAGCATGATATCAGGAAATGCATTGAAAATTTGCAGTAGCTTGAAACTGTATGTCTTCCTTAGACTGCAACATCTGGCACTCTTCCATCACTCCTGCTACAAAACTACGATTATAGCCTACTGAGTCTTCATCCAGGGTATCCCCTGGTCCTTGAAATTCCTTGAAAAGTCCTGGAAAATGTTTTGTTTGGTCTGGAAAATTTTATTACATAATTGGACGGCTCACAAGTGCTACTGTGAATTTCTGTATGCATGTAAACTTGACTAACCAAAATGTTTGTAATTTGTTATGTGCTTTTGCTATTCATGAGATTTTTCTTTCACATATGGTGTTATGGTTATGCATTGACTGTGCTTAGGTAGTAATAATGTACTGGTATGTCACCTGATAGTCAGTGAGGCTCGGGAAGTCTGCTCCAACTATAGTATTGACCATGTGTGGACACGGGATGCATGTGAATCAGTTGGATGTTGTTGGGAACAACAGAGCAACAGCTCTTTGCCATCGTGCTATCGTAAAGGTTTGTACAGCATTTTATACTTTCAGTATCTTAACTCAGCTGTTGATACTGGATTATATAGAGTGTATAATGGCAACAAGCAGTAAGGTATGATGACTGTTAATGATTGATGATGTCAGTGAGAGTTATGACAGCAACAACTTCACTATCTAAAATCATAGGCACTGCACTCTTCCGAAGCACCCCTCATACAAAGGACTGGGTGGCTCATGTATCGTCAATATGTTTTTGTGTGTGTATGACTGGGCACTAGGAACTTGTCTTGTATCGTATCTTTTGTAGTTTTGGCACGAGCTGTACACCGTGTTTCAGAAAAAAAACACCCGCTCATATTATTGGCTATAAGTTGAGGAATAGTTGTCTGATTTTAACAATTTTTGACATCAAAATTCCTCACATAATTTGACATCGCACGACAGCTTAGTTGTCCACCTCACCTAACTAATGTGTCTACACTACCTTGTAAAACTCATAGCACGATTTTTGTCGCCGTACATTACAAACACGCCTTGTTTTGTGACAAAAAAGTTATGTTCCACAATTCATTAAATGTGAAAATGTTTGCTAACATGTACAGGAAATGTTGATTTGCTGATGTTATTTTGTTCGGTGTCACTTTTTGCAGTGAGTTTTACACAAAATGCTTCACAACGGCTGCATGTAACTGAAAGAGTCAAAGAACACTGAAAACAGTCACGGCAAATTTTATAAGCAGTCAAACGATTAAACGGCAAAGAAAATATAATGTATAGCAGTAAACACAACAAAAGCAGTTGTTGACTGTTGAAAACTGTTGTTTCAACAGTTAGTGAAAATTTGATATCAAAAGTCCACAACTTGTAGCCCTATGGAAAAGTATGTAATGTACGGCGACAAAACTCATGCTATGAGTATTACAAGGTAGTGTAGACACATTAGTTAGGTGAGGTGGACAGCTAAGCTGTTGTGTGATGTCAAATTATGTGTGGAATTTTGGTGTCAAAAATTATTAAAATCAGACAACTATTCCTCAACTTATAGCCAATAATATGAGTAGGTGTTTATTTCTGAAACACGGTGTAGTCTATGACGGGATTCAACTAATACCACTCAGCGGGATTGTCTTACCACATTGTGTTTAGGCTGCTGCATTCCATCGATAAAACCAGAAGTAGATAACTCACCACCAAAGGAGGACCGAGCCACAGGAATAGGCAACATTCACAGAAAATTTGGTGAAGTTTGGACATGTGGTTCCTAGATATGCACGTAGACAGACAGACAGACATGCTTGTCACAGCGCTTTACTCCACTGCTGGGGCAGAGTAACAAATAAAGGATAAGAAAGTTACTGGGAAGGGAGTTTGGCTTTGAGACAGTAGTAACAGGTGGAGAGAGAGATGTCCATAAGTGGATATATGTAAACTGTTCTTCAAATGAAGCGAGAAACTATCAGTGAGCATTACTGTAATTTATTAATTTTTATCAGTCACTCACTCACATCACAAGTGTCGTGGATTTATTTCATGTAGCAATTTAGCGTTTTTGGTTTTGCCTTTGCTGAGCCAGTAATTTTGCTGTTGACTGATGATTGCCTCTGCAGGTTGCAAGGCAGGATATTTCGGCTGGGGTTGTCGATTTCGCTGTGATTGTCTTCATGGTGGTAACTGTGACAGCACAACAGGGCATTGTGAAACCGGGTGTTCAGATGGTAGATGGGGCATTGGCTGTCTTCTAGGTAATTTCTTTTCATATCTTGTATATTTTCGACAATCTGTATTCTGTAGTATGATGCAGTATGCTGTTAATGTCTTGATACTGTTGGTTTGGCATAGGCCAGTGTTGATGTTCAGTAATTCATTTGTATGAGTGAATTATAGCATCCTTACTTCACTGCAGCAGAACGTATCACATATATTTGTTTCTTTAGGTACTTTGACAGTGTTGATTGGAACAAGTAGAAGAAAAAACTTAAGGGGAGACAGGCTAATCCAGGTTTACCTGAAAAGCTGCCATTAGAGTAAAAGAGATATGTACCGTAAAAATCCGATTACAATACGCACACTTCTACAATACGCACCGCAAACTTTAACAGGAAATTTGTGGGAAAATGTTAGTTTAGCTGAGCAGTATGCGCCTGAGCTACACCATAGTATTTTATTTCTTCTTCAAATCGCGTACCGCTTACAATAACAGATCAGCATTAACACCGGAACGGACTGACGAGCCTATGTATTTACTGGTTTTGGACGAATGGACGTAGGCTTGTCGGTCCATTCCGGTGTTAATGCGGATCTGTTATTGTAAACGCCAGAAGACAACTTTAAAATATTACATAAGACAGTAGAAGAAAAAACTTAAGGGGAGACAGGCTAATCCTGGTTCACCTGGAAAGCTGCAGTTAAAGTAAAAATGATACGTATGTCAATAATTGACATGTCTGAGAGATGAGCCTCAGACAGAGTTGTTTTCTACACCTGTAATGTTATTACTTTCACCCCGGAAGGGTGCAGAATATTATGGTGAGTGTGTCTGTCTGTGCATCTGCATATCTTGAAAACCACATGGACAAGCTTCACCTAATTTTCTGTGCATGTTGCCTGTGGCCATTGATTGATCCTTCTCTGGCGGCATTGCAATACATTACATTATACACTTGCGGTTTTATGGAAGGTGTTATTTTTTCACATAATGGGCCCTGCAGCACATATTATGTATTGCTAAATAGCGAAAGGATAGCATCAGTTCCCACCGAATTTTGCTCAGTGATAAACACCAAGTATCCATTGTGGGTGGTGCACCACGGCTGAAGTCTGCACGCTGCGATTTCTCGGTTTGGATATGCAGCTTTTGTATTGTTTGCTGCAGACAATGGCTGTACGTACAATGATCCTCGAGCTGTCGAATACACTGGCATGATGCACACAAATGAGGAAAACAGGACGTGTATCATGTGGTCAAAACAGCGAGCTTACCGTGATTCTCACTTCCCTGATGGCAGTGTGTCGTCAGCTGAAAACTTCTGTCGCAATCCTAAGCCTGTCGACACAAAGGCTTGGTGCTATTTGTCAGAGGATGCTGCGAGAAAATGGGGATACTGTGCTCTACGGCAGTGTGGTAGGTGTTAGATATCTTTTGTCATTGCTGATAGACATTCGTAATTTATTTATACAATTGTTGGGCCATGTTGTTCTGTCAGATCTAGGATTTAGTCGTCTGTTTATCTGTTTCCAATATCTGGCCACAGTTTCCTTCGGATCTGCATCAAAATTGACATGCGTCCTCCCTGTAGTATCCGGATGGTCATGGGACAATTCATTAAGACATCAAGTTTTGTATTTAAGAGAAAATCAGTTTAATAAAACAGTTATCGTCATCTTCATTGCAAACTTTAAGTTGCGCTGCGTCATTCCATCCAACCATGTGACCTAATTCTAATACACAATGTCACGTGTGGCCCAGAGCGTGCATCGTCAATATAACATAAGTGGCCTGTTAGTACAGATCGAGTTCTGTGCTTGTTTTGTGTGAGTGGTGATTGTTTTTATTTCAGCCAGTTCTGGTATGTTCTGTGCAGATTGCCCAGTTGGACGTTACTCAGTCAACTGCAGAAAAGAATGTCACTGTAAAAATACTACGGAACATTGTTCACAGGAGCTTGGATTATGTCAGTCTGGTTGTGATCATCACTGGACTGGAACCGGATGTCAAGGTAGTTATAAATATATCAACATTATCGGTGTTGTATGCCAAAAAATATGTGCTGCACTTTTTTTTTAATTTGTGTTCAGTTTTTTCACAATATAGAAAAAAAATCTGTATGTATATGTGCTATGCCTGACTGTGCCATACAGTTTTGCTGATTTCTTGATAGTCTGTTTCTTAGGTAAAGTCAGATGATGCTGATGGGTAGTTTCCATTGCAGATAAAATGAGTTCATAATAATAGTAACAAGAAGCATTTGAAAAATGTTGGGCCCATTCGCCACTGCGAGCCACCGCAAGCCCATTCACCAGGTGTCGCTACTGTCACACTCCAGCACTGTCGCACGCCGCCTGCACATCGATGTCCACGACGACGACAACAACGACAACGCGTGACAGAGGGGACCACTATGGCCCCATAGAATGGGCCCAATAACTGTCCAAAATAATTTGGCAAAAGGCCACATTGCTGATCACCGCCGCACATGTATGGCAGTCTCAATTACTTCACACGTTTTGTCACTCCTTGAAGCAGTGAATGCACTCATTGGCGCATGTGCTGCGCAGGCAAACAATGCCGACAAATACAAGCAGTACTTGTGCGATGATATTAAAATTAAATACCTATGCCGGTGATAGCCGATGCATGGGTAGGATGATCAATGGCACACGTGACAGTGTGTGTGTGGGTCTGTGTGTATGTCAGACCATGCTCTAAAAGGAAAAGAACTTGAGCTATCAAAACCAGACTAGTTACATGTATAGTCCATAGTAGGACCTTGGCATGTATTGATCCTGAGGTCAAAAGGTCAAAGGTCAAGGTCATGTGGTTATCAGATTGCTGCCGTCATGGGTACGCAGGTCGATATGACTGATTAGGTTTGTAGTTATACGTCTTGTGTTTTGCAGAATGTGCTGACGGTTACTTTGGTCGGCAGTGTGACAAAGCATGTCACTGTTACGATGAGACAGAAGTCTGTGATAAAGTGATGGGTCTTTGTGAGTCCGGCTGCATGGCTGGGTGGACAGACAGCGATTGTCAGACAGGTTAGCATGTATGAGATGTAGATATGTCTACATGTGTGATAGAGCATGATACTGCCGTGGCTATTCTGTTTATATGTACTTCCTTCGGTCTTATATTAGTACTAGGTTTTCTTTCCAATGGTGTGTAATTCTGAGTGTATGTCTGTCAGTTAGCAACCTAAAGTTTCTCGGCACAGAAGTCTGGATTCTGGTCTATACATCACTGTGTCACATGTATTAAATCCTTGTTAACTATGCTGTTAACAGAACTGCTAAAAATTTAAATAAATTTTCATGAATGTAAATTTGGAGATGATACTTTCAAATTGTGGATTTTGTTTTCCGTTACAATTTTTGCTGTTGCAAGTAGAGCTAAAACCACTGAAAATGTCCGAGCAATATCAATGTCATTTTGTAGGGCTCTGATGCATGGTTTGAAATGTGAAAATTGTGATTACTTTCAGTGAACCTGAAAAGAGGAGATACCAAAACTTTTAGAAGTTTGCTGGCTTCTTTGGAATATTGTCATGAGATGGCAGAGTGAATTGTTTTTGAAATTGAACTACACTAATCTGGGGCTGCCTTATATTACAAGTGATCTATTATATTAAAAGTGCTTTCCAAAACTAAGGTACTTTTTATGCAACCCTTACCCATAACTCTGAATAGACTTGATTTTACCATTTTTTTGCTGCATGTGGAATCAATCTGTATATTACAGAAATATCTACTAGACTTTAAGCAGACTGCAGTGGAGACCTGATGTGACTTACTTGTTTGTTGTTTTGTGTGGTTTTTATGTTTGTATGA
>Ga0209782_1000837_pt1 | contig 14608 bp, 7 predicted proteins | sample WorMetmaBAHAMAS1_FD_187390 | JGI IMG/M metagenome (GOLD analysis project Ga0209782, IMG submission 187390) | Marine gutless worms symbiont microbial communities from Max Planck institute for Marine Microbiology, Germany - Inanidrilus... | ecosystem: Host-associated > Annelida > Digestive system >...
TGGGGGGGGGTGTTGATGTTTTTTTTCAAGCCAGATGCACCAAATATCGAAACTCATTACTACGTAACCAAATTTTGCACAGTGATAGTGACCATAAAGTACTCTTTGTTGAGATCACTCAAATGTACCCCCATACAAATGAGATGGTGGAAGGCCGCCATTTTGAAAAATCCCGATATCTCCACAATGGAGTGGCTGAATTTAACAAAATTTGGCATGTTAATGCTTGTTGGCCTTTCAGACCCTGTCAGCCGATAAAATTTCAGTTTCCACAATCCAGGATGGCGAACTCAGCCATCTTGAAAATCGAAAAAAAATCTCAATATCTCAAAAACAGTTTTACCAGATTGAAGATGACGAACAGCCACCATTTTGAAAATGAAAAATCACTATTTACCCTTCTAAATATCCTGAATACATAGAATGAAAAGGCACTGTAATTGGTAATAAAACAGCAAATATAAATATTAAAAACTGTCGTTTATCTACAGAACAGTGATGGATCAAAAACTGCAAAATCATAAAAATGTGATAATACTCAGCATCACATTGACATTTAGGCAATGTGATGGTTGGTAATATCACTCACTTTTTTATGAATTTTGCAGTTTTTTATCCTTTACTGTTAATGCTGTGGATAAACGGCTGTTTTGAATATTTATATGGAAATTTTCCACATTCCAATGTATTTCCATAGAATTACACCCCATTCCCATTATAGTTCTTCCTATCCCATATTTTGCACTTAATCTGGTGTTACTGTTTGCACCGTCATTTGTAGTGAACGTAGCAACTTTCTAATTCTGATTCACAAGTTGCTGAAACTGAAAGGCATGCCATGTTACAGTCTGTACAAGAATAACAGCTACCAACAGAATCCTTGCATTTCAAATTAATAAGTTACATAGTATTTTAAGGTAAATGTTTTTGTTTGTATCACATAATGATCAATTCCAAATAAACTTCATTACATGACACCAGGGTTACAATGCACTTAGTCATTCTTCGTTGGAACATTTTGTGACATTATTTGTGCATCATTAGTTATTGTGATTGTACACTGTTTTAAGTAAAAATAATGGCAGTTTGCATTTTCGGCTATCTGAAGTCAATAATACCCTCTTTTTGTAGAAAAACATGCACACAGACTTTTATGTTGAAATTGTTTGTGCAAAGGTGTGAGATTTAAATATTGTTTTTGTTTTGGCATTGTCGTTGCACAATCGTGGCAGAGCTGTCGTATGATTGTCTGTTTTATTTTTTATCGTCATGGCTGTAATGGCCGATCTGCCATGCTATCGTCTGCTGTGTGATATTGAGGAGATATCATTGTTTAGTTATCCACCTGTTTATGCTCGCAGGTGACTTGTACGAGACAAATTATCGGATGTTTTTTTTGTATATTTTATTATCTTCAGGGTTTTTATGGTTTGGTTTTCAAAACATTGTCTTGTTAATGAAAAGCAGAAAACTGACTAGCAGTGACAACTAGCCACTCAGTCACGTGCACTGGTGGTGACAGGAGTTAGAAAATATGTAGCATAGCAGCGGTAGATGGTGATATGGCCAGTGTGTGTATAATGTCATCATCATGAGATGTTGTAACAGCTAGGTGTTACTAATTGGTGCATCAGCCAAATGGCCGCTGTTGCCCTATCGGCCCCATAATACCCGACAACAAACCCCAACTCTTAACGGTAACCCTAAACCCTAATCTCTTATTCTTTTTGCACAGAACTTATGCTGTTGACAGCCGTAAATAAACATACAGCAGACTATGTCAGATGTTAAGGAAGTAACTGATTTGCTATGTTTTGAACGCCGATAAGCCGATGGTGGACATTAGGTGGATGCGTCAGTTAGTTACATCCATAACAGCCTATTATGATTAACGAGTTGTTGTCAGTGGCTGGACCACATCTTTGGCTCATCCAGCTGCTGACTACTGAGTGCATGGTGCTCAATATAGTTGTATGATTAGTGTCGTTCAATGTGAGAATTAATAATGTGATAATTGAAGTTTAGAATGTTAGCAATTTAAATTACGCTGTAAATTTTTTAAATGCAGATATTTGTTAAACTAGAGTCAGTTGCTAGAATTTACGTGCAGCCAAGTCAGACCACTGCGTGTCTCAGTTGATCATCCATGTTTTGCATCACTGCAGCATGTCTGCATTTTTGGAGGAATGTATGGATTACCGTTGCGGTCTCAGGTTCCACAAATGTTTTCGAGGTAATGTAAGACCCGATAATTTGTGATAAAACGTCAAAACAAAATTGTTTAACCATTAGTTTAATTGGATGATAAAAATTTTTAAAATGTTTTTGGGCATGTGTTTTTCCAATCTGGACTGCCCACTTCACTGTTAATTTTGGAAGTACATTGTGTCCGTACTTTAAGGTAGGTGGTTGATATTTGCTCATATAATTTGGATTTTTTTTAAATAAGGTAATATTTTGACTGCGAAAAGAATTCAGCTATTTGTTGCAATGACGATAAAAAGTGGTGATAACAAGTAGCTTACCTATCATATGCCTTTTATACAGGGAAAATGTAGGGATTACTCATTAGTCTTTATCAGAATGTTTCTGGAGTTCTATTGAGATTAGGCAAACGTTGGGTATAAATTTCAAACACTGGGTTTGTTTTGACCCCTGCCATAAAGTTGCTTGAAACAGTGCTTGTGAAGTACTAATTTTACACATATTTAATCCACACTTGACCATATCAGACATGTTCTGGTAATATATGTATTTATTCAGTAATGTGCTGAAAATACTTGAGCAAAATATGACCTTTAAACTGTCTAATTTGTATCATTATTTGACATTAACATGTGTTGTATTTAGTGAGTACTGGGGCTGTCATACAACTAAAATATTCTGGTCAGTTATTATCGCGGAGCTTTTCGTCATTTAATCATCAGCTAAAATGATCCTTACTTTTCTAGAAACTGATGACAACTTTTGGCACTGCACGTTGTTTCTTATATTTACTGACCACGTTAGCACGGGAGGTACCGGGTAATGTAATTGCCTCTGTCCAACCATCTCTCCACTATTGAACCAAGTGACCTTTGACCTTGACCTTTTGCATGTGTGTGGGTCATGACTGTCAGGGTTAGGGTCTCAGTACAAAACGCGGTCATCAGGACCTCGATCTTGAATCGAGGGCAGTTTTCTAGTTGTGTTCTGTAGTAAATGTAGCTCTAAAATGCACTATGTTTTTAGATAAAAGCAAAAACGGACAGTCCAATGGACAGTGGGGACTTCATATGATTAGAATAATTTAAATGATTACCAAAATATGTTTGTTGATTACAGTAACTGTCACAGAGAAGTTAGTTGCTTAATCATAGAATAATTTAGTAATTGGTGACAGCCCTAGTAAGTATACAAACATGCTTCAGATAGTAGGAAATACTGATGGTGATGATGACATTTATGTTAGTCATGCCATCAGTTTTGGAACTGATGTGTAACTTATGTCGTTCACTGTTGCTGTAACGTTCTAATGTACATATGTCAACTGTGTTATAAAATGTACCCGGATAGTTGAAATCTGGCAACTGGGACAAAAGAATTCCAACTATTGTAAGCATACTGGGTCTGATTCTGCTGATCAGGGTCGGTGTCAAGACATCTAACAGTGTTGATTTGTAGCATATATGTGCATAGCTGTGGAATACATGTAGTCAGTTTTGTTGCATGCATGTGCTGCAATTTCGATGTCACATTAGTGCATTTTCACTTGTGAGATACTAGAAATAATTAATGTTTTACACCATTTGATTCCGGTACTATGGGCTGCAACGATGTTTAGGGATTTCATGCTGTTAATGACATTACGTTTAGAGCTTTTACTGGTTGGTATTTTGCAATTTGAACACGCTTAAATTTTAAAACAGCTCTTTCATGAGTCACAAAATGCACTTTCCATCAGATATCACATTTATACAGGCCGTAGGAAGGTTGAAGTAGACATACTAGACTTATTGAATGTGGCGTTCAGTGATGTATAGTCTAACCTCGTTATCTCGCCACATTCCGTGCAAAGTATATTTTGGCGAGTGGCGAGATAACGAGACACCCCAGTATGGGCAGGGGCGGTCTCCCCCCTGCCTCCTCCCTCAGAACTGCCCTTGAGTATGGGCGTGACTCTACACAATGTCATCCTAACTGTTACTGCATGAACATTTTACACATCCATTACGATGGTAATATTTCCAATAAAAAACACTACATACAATAGTTCACAGCAAAGAGGAAATATTATTAGTCAGTTAGGGCGGTAAAAAAGTCCAGAACAGATGACTGTTTCTGTGCTGCCACAAGCAGAGAATCAACACGGCGCTTAATGAGACACAGTGGCTATGTCATCCTCGGTCGCCTGTTGACACTGTTCAAAGTAGCGCGATCAGTAAGCTTACGTCCACTGCAGCCGCTGCATCAGTGTGTGATACATGAGCCAGCTGTGAGTCGCTATCTGGACCCTCCTCCTCCTCCCCCTCTCCCTCACCGTCCTCATCACTGCTGCCGGCTTCGCTCGGGCCTGACACCTGCTGAATGAATTTTCTTCATCATTCTGTCGTTCATTTTCGCTGAATATGACCATTGATTACTCAGCGAGCCTGAGCGAGGCAAAATGGCGAGATATCGGGTGTAGTTTGCGTGGGTCGTGATCTTTTCATCACTTGGCGAGATGCGAGGGTGGCGACTTAATGAGGTAAATAACATGACAGAAAATCCGTTCCTCAGCCTGTATTGGCGAGAAGATAAGAGAGGTTGGCGAGATAACGAGGGGCGAGATAAAGGGGTTAGACTGTATAATTGAAAACTAGACATGCAGTTTATTCTTTTTTTTCTTTCAATTGTTAGAACAGAAACTAGTTTGCAGACTATACAGTGGAACAGCTTTAGATGGTGATAGTGACAGTGCTCTCAGTTTGGAGTGTTGCAGATGAATTTTAAGTCTTAGATCTGCAAGTTTTGTGACATTACAGTGATTATTAATTTCATTTTGAGTCTGCATCGTAACTGGAGTGTCACATTTTGTCGTAAATAATCGAAGCGATTTAGTTGGTCTGTAGAATTTTGTATAGTGGGCCATTCTTGGCAGTCCTTATGCAGTGTTTTCTTCATTGTAATTGGAATCTCACCAAGTGTATGTGGCATTATCTGTTTCTGTATTTCCAATCTCACATTGTATACTGTCAGGCATGCATCAGCAGAATATCATAGCCAGTTTGATGGTTTATACAATGTGCACTAGTAATTCGTGCTGCTTTTCAGCTATGGCTTGCATGGATAAAACTGGTTGTGTGATGAATACATATTTTTGTTGGCAGTTTTTTTTTACAAAGCAGCTTCTTCTCTTAGCATACAGTGATTTGTTATTTCTGTAGTAGTATCGTCAGAGAAAATGTTTAGTTGAATAATTTAATCAGTCATTGGTCAAAGTTGTGCAATCCAAGAAAGTTCAGCAAAAGTGAATCTGACTGTGGATATGACCTCAAAATTTGTTAGAATCGAGAAAGTTCAAGAGGAGTACTGAAATAGTAGTGCGTCTGAAGCATTGTTATCCTTTTACTTGAGTGGTTAGTTTGACAGTCAGCTTTCAGTATTCAGTGTAATTACAATATACTTACATCAAGAAATACGGTAACTAATCCAGCATATCCATTGTACTTTTCGTTATATGCTTGTTGTAGTTTACTGGAAGCTGTTTGGTCATGGTGTTGATATAGTGTGGTTTAAGTGCAAGTGTGACTTTAGTTGATGATAATGAAATCGTCTGCTGTTATTTTAATATAAAAGCTTCATCATATCCAAGTTGTCATCGCTTATGCTTTTTTATAGATCCCAGTTATCGGTTGCCACGAGTAGTGTTTCAAATGCATGGGACTTTACTCAAGATCCAGTGTATGGGTCAAGTCATCCATGAAAGATATCCACACAGAGGGTGAGGGAGTTATCTCAAAAGTGTGGACACATGAGGGGTATTTAAGCTGCAGCAGACGTCTACAAGAAGTACCATTACAAATTAAACCTGTGTGTCAATTTACAGTTGCTTGACACTGTCATTTTAAGAAATGACTATTTATGTGCACAAGTAGTAAAATGCAAAGGCTTAGCTTTTATTGAGTGATAGAGCCATCCTGGTTTACTCAAAACACATGGTTGTAACGCTTATTCAATGTTTTAGTTAGAAACAGGTCAGTTTTTAATGTGCAGTGACTGTACAGACTATAGAGACTGGTATCTGATGACACAGCCACTGTTGAAGTGTGACCAAATTAACTCGAAATCCACAACGGAGAGGTTTTAGTAAAAGTGGACATAGGGGAGGGTGAATTATGGGTGGCCCCTTAGGTGATCGTGCAATGTTAATCAGACACGTCGCTGGTTTGTGAGGGGTGGTGGGCAAGGGAAGTGGGGTAGATGCTGAGAGGGAAGGAAGTTGGCACCTCCAACCACTGTAACCAACCTGTAACCACTCCATTTACCATATTTTCGCTAAGCACAAATATGCAAGACTACAAAAAACCAATAAACTAGTCGTACACATCAAACTTTGACCCCAGTACTCACGAGTAGTCACGAGTATATGTGTCATATTTGTGTCGCCTATGTTTGGTCATTATGCGAAAACATGATGTTATCTTCAAAACCGGAAGTACATAACATCGCAGTGCTGTCAGAGAAGTACCAAGCCACAGCTACAGGTGGCATGCATCACAATTTGGCGAAGTTTGGACATCCGGTTTTTAGCACGAGATGAGATGTAATATACACATCTCGCGCTTATGCTATGATGTCAATGTCCATCTGTCTGTCCATCTGTCTGTGACGTTTGTGCATTGTGGTCACATTGTGGATCCCGGGATACCTTTGCATGCTTGGATAGATGGATTTCTTTGCTACTTCCTGACAACGCCTCACCCAGATCGTCGGATGGGATGATGCCGGGATTTCTGGTGGAAGATGGGAGGGGTCATCTCGTGCTATCCTAGCCACTGCTAGGCCTCTTGTTGAGATACTGTTGGACATCCAAACATTGCACCCCTGTCAAGAGCAAAATAAGTAAAATATAGTCCTGGTTGATTAAAGGGCAGATACTGTATTTCTGCTACCACTCGTAAAACAGTTAGGCTATTAACAGTGGTGCCACTTGCAGGTTCGCAGTGATCTGGAATGTTAGTACGGAAGGCAGCTGAACGGTACACTGCTTCGAATATTGCGCCACGGGTCTCCTGGTGGAGGCTTGGCTGTCTCCTTCGGAGTGTAGTGGACCATGTTTTCCGTTACCATACTGTGCTCTCGGTCGTCGTTGCGAATGTGTGTCTTCTTATACTGAAACAAATAAGCCAATTGGTGTGCACGACAACGTATTTAAAAAAATTGTTTATATTACTCATCGAAACTGAGCAGCAGACCTGTCCTGTTCAGTTCGGATGAGACGAGATCAGTTAATGCGGTGTGAATGCCCCTTCGTTGTATTTGTAATGCCCAGTTTTCGCCGCTGACATGTCGGGTTGGCAGTGTGAATTGGGCATAACAGCACTGTCATCAGCTCTACACTTAAGCCTATAATGAGTCAAAAGAAAACTGCCGACATTATTTTTACTGTCATTTTGTCACTTCTCTACCGATTTTGTCATTCTTTTGTTGCTGTGATCTGGAATAATTTGCGCACGACATTATTGAAGCAGTTGCCACTCCTTAACTTCATTATTACCTTTAGTTGCCTTTTAAATATTCTGTTGATTAAAAATACTAAATTGCTACTAATTAAGGAAAGTGTTGTTTTGTATTGTTGATATTCTTGTACAGCTATGTTTTCAGTCAAGTGGACTTGCAAAGGGTGATTAAGGTGTGATTAGCAGTCAATATGCAATTTTTTTCTGATAACAGAAGCGAAAAATAACATAGAATTGACAAGGCCATTGCCAAAGGCACTGTTCAGTTAAATTCAGACAATTTTATTGACGCAAAAGGGCCAATTGGCCACTGACATTGCAACACAAAAGTACAAAAACAGTGCTAGAAATTGACTCCACCTTCATTCTTTGCACTGTCATTCCGAAATGGATTGGAAAACTTGAAATACGTGCCAGAGCTTAGCATGAGCGTGCCAGCATAAGTGAATAATAGCGAAACAAAACCGAGTAGTGATGGATGCAGTGTCTAGCAGTGTTGCTCCCTACTGATCATAGTGAACTACCCCCAGTTATGCTGTACAAATTGTAACGTCGTAAACTCTGTAGTTACTGCCAGGGGCGGTTCTAGCACCTGCAGTTGGGGGGAGGGGCAAGGGTCTGTGAATGGGGGCCGGTCACCGTACAAATTTTGTCGGTTATATGTACAAATATCCAGTTTTTGACATAAAAAAGCATGCACTGATTATTTTTTTATCTCATTTGTCCAAATGCACCTGTCAAAAATGTCATTTCGGAGAGGGGCAGTGCAGGGTGCCAGACCTCTGAGTGGGGAGGCCGTGCCCCTCCCCCTTAGAACCGGCCCTGGTTACTGCACCAAATCTCACCAAATTTCTACACAGCGTAGAGCAATCATTGTCACTTAATCTTTCGAAATTGAAAATTAATAGTGATCCGGCAATTCATTTTACAACACGAGTGTGCTGAATGAAGGTGTGGTCGGCCACATGATGTCGATTCACAGCAAACATTACACACTCTACCCTCGTAATCTCCAATGTTACTAGACCAAAGTTATCACATTTGTACACGATGTAGAGAGATTATGCATTTAATCTTCTTAAATCGGAATTGCGATATTCAATCTTGTGGAATGCCAGTGCAAAGAATGAAGGTGGTGACAATGTCTGCTATTTGTCCCCATAATTAATTAGTTACCATTACAACGTCCAGGTGACTGCAAAACGAATGTCAGTTTAACCATCCTCACCAGTATGTCTACCATATCTAAGAATTTGGTTAAGATCGGTCCAGTCATGTCATTTTGAGATACTTGGTGGGTTGCTATTTTTTGCCACATCACAAAAATTGCAATTTCTACCCTCGTAATCTCCAGTGTTATTGAACCGAAGCTCAGCTAATTTCTACAGAATGTAGCTGAACCATCGGCATTTATTATTCTCGAATCGGAACAACAGTGTGCTGAATGAAGGTGGGCTAGCCATTTGATCCAAAAATTGGTTGCCATGGCAACGTCCCTTGAGGGATCCGGAAAAGGTCAGATCGATCACGTTCAATCAATTACCTACCATTTGGTGAAAATCAGTCTGGTAGATCCTGAGATAATTTGTCTCCCATTAATAAGGTAGAATTAAACGCAAGCAAAACATACAGCCTACTGGGCGGCCTAAATCATTATTTAGAGAAAAAAACTAACTAGTTTAACTATGGAGAAAAAAACTTATACAAATTCAAGTGTTTTTTGACACAATGTGCTATACACCGTCTCGCAATTTAAGTCTAGACACTGTTGGTTGGGTCTTTTGACCCATAAAACCCGTCCCCGATATGACCTATAATGTGTTTGGTGGGACGTTAAACCTTGCTCAACTGAACTCAACTGAAGTCTAGCGATAATTCAAATACAATGGTTGCTTTGTAGGCCTATGTTTTTGCATCCAACATTGGTCCCACATATCACAAAGGCCCACACATTTGCAGGTGAATAGCCGGGATTGTTTATCTAGAGAAGAGGGTACAAAGTATAACTGCCTGATACTTCAGTCAATCAATTTATACTGACGCGCAATTACTCAAGCACTGAACCACAGCAATCGAGAGGGTACCACTACTTCAAACTTTCTCATCGGATTTGTGAAAATCTCACAGGTCACACTGATCATGGCTTGGGGATCCGGATCCCCCCTGTACTTGACTCCCCTGGCCAGCTACGCCTCTGTGACCATTTGTATTTGAACAGAGGAGAACACGAGAAAACTATACCGATTCGATGAGGTCTTGATTGAGCTTCATTTTGCACATGCCGTGGTTGACGTAGTCGCCCGCGTACACCGTTCCAGCGTGTTGACTGTCTGCACGCATTCACGTCACGATCGCCAAACAAATTATTATTATTATTATTTTTTCCTCTCGGTAGGGTGCGAGTATTGTGATAAGTGTGTCTGTCTGTCTGCTCACATATCAGAAACCACACAGCTGAACTGACCGCACCAAATTTCTTTGCATGTTGCCTGTGGCTTTGGCGACGTTGCGATGTGTTATGTACTTCCGGTTTTGTGGATTACGTCATGTTTTCACATAATTAGCTCTGTGGTGCGTCGTTTGTAGTCATAAGCGGCAAGATAGTAGCGTAGCAGCCAAAACTGCTGGTTGATTCCAACCTAAATTTGGCACAGCGATAAAATCAGCATATACTCATTGTGGACTGCACACCATGCAGAAGACTACTATCTACGAAACACGAATACCTTGTTAGTCAGTTGATCAATCAGTTTACTTACTTAAGACCCATTGGAAACCAACCCATAACCATACAACTACAAGCACAACTGCAGCTATAAGACACTAATGTATTAGGCCTAACAGCCTATAGGTATATACGTCACACGTTATGCGTTATGTTACGTTCTCCGGCTAATTACAAATGGCTTGGCTTTCAGTGACAGCAGCACTTCAGTAGGTATAGAAATCTATACATACAATTTCAGTTGGCAACACTTAGTAAATGCAACGCCTCTAATTTCGTTTCTACACTGTGTCTCAAAAAAACGACACTATAACTTCAACACACCTACCGATTTTAGTAATTTCTGGCAGAGATGTTGCTGAGTGAGTATGCTATTAAATGGTGATTTGCTACTCCACCTCTCCTAATTAGTGACTTTGCACTACCTAGGAAAACATGGCCAGAAATTGGGTTTCTTCAAGTCATGCTGTATACCAAAAATGACACTGATTTGGCTTGTATCTTCTACACTCATTAACTAATTTTAATAATTTTTGGCAGAAAATAGCTATGGAGCTTGAGCTATCATAATCCTATTTCATTTATCATGTCCGTTTGCTATTACATCCTTCATTAGCTGCGAGATTACAAAGGTCGAAATGACACATTTTTAACGTCATTGGTTGTACGTAAACATGCCGTTTACTAAAGAAGATAAGATTCTGATTATTATTTGTTTCAGTTGAAAGGCTACAATGATAAAAAATTTAGTCAGAGAGTTTCCAAGCAAAGGCTGGAATGTTAGCAGCATCTACAAGGTGTTGCAATATCTATGGGTTACTGGGTTGGTCGACCATCCTTCCGGCAGTGCCAGATGACGCATCATCAGCATTGATCTTGTTGACGAACTGGTGTTTTACAAAAATGGTCAGAAGAAAAATAATAACTATTTGCACACTGTACATTATAAAACGACCTTATTGTCTAAAAAATATATCAAAATTGGTTGATGAGTGTCAGGGATATAGCAAGCCACAGCAATGTCGTTTCCGAGCATGACCGAAAATACCCAATTTCCGGGGTTCACGTTTCCTAAGGTAGTGCAGAGACATTACTTAAGAGAGGTGGAATAACAATTCACCATTCAATAGCATATTCACTCAGCAACATCTGTGCGAAAAATTACCAGAATCGGTTGATGTGCGTTGAAGTTATATTGTGCAGCATCAGTGTCGTTTTTTGACACACTGTACAAAAGTATTGCGTTGTGCGGAATTCATACCGTCAACGAGACAGCGATGTGAAGTGGACTGGTCGAGCACCAGATCATATTCGATTACGAACAACAGAGGCGGATTTAGGCATGTTCAGCATGTTCAGCATGTTCGGCCCGCCAAACAGGGACCCTCACAAAAGGGGCCCCTCAAGAAAGCAATAAATTGCAAAGTGTTCATTTAATTTCATCAAACAATAAATTTTTGCTTATTTTGTTGACTTAAAATCCACAAAAGGCTTCAGAAAGAAAGATGTCTCAAACTATGCCGAGTTGCAGTAGTAGTGTACATTACAGCACGGGTGCCTAACAATGTCGATAATGGCCATCTATCTCTGCGTGGAAATGTAGTCTGGCAACTAGGTTACTAGAAACGGTTATGGTATTCATATACAAAAAATATTACGGGCCCCACATTTTTTATGAACAGGGCAAGGTTTAGGCTAAATCCGGCCCTGACGAACAAAATATATAACATTGATCTTTATTCGTGGAAACGAACGTTTCCTGCGGAGTCAAGTCTTCGAACGATACACTAGTGAAACACGACACGGAACATTACTAAATACAATTCTATTGCTGGTTGACGGTGGTCTCTCCGACCTGTTTCGACGAACGGCAGGTGGCTCGTTGTCATGTCGAGTTTTTTCATCGTCTGCGGGTCGGGTTCCCACGGCGCATACGAGCTGGACGACAGCTCGTAGAACTTGGTCAGCAGCTGACGATCACCGTACTCGAAGTTATTGGCTCTCAGGTCGAACGTCGGCACTGCCGGACCCCCGCCCCTCATCTTCCACTGGCCGCGTCACATTCCGCACGACACAGAACCAGTGACATTTCAGTCAATCAATTTATTTAGCCCGAGAGACGTTGCTATGGTAACCAATTAATTTTGGAGCATTTTGGCAACATCAAAATCGTTATAACCTTTTCGATAAAAAAGTTTGTTCTAATGCTAGTACGTGGTCGACTTTTATACAACTTGTAAGCATGCCTGAGTGTAGGTACATGTGTTAAATCAGAAAAAAAAACTCATTTATAGAAATTTCGACGACTTTAAAAACAATTTTATAGCACCACAGCAAATTAGCAAGTAGGCGTCTGTAGTCTACCTGTGTAATTTCAGGCGAGACAATCGCTCACTAGGCCTATATGAAAAGTAACGAGCGAAAAGCGTGTGTCGTTATATAAATACGTTGATGAAGTCGGCTCTGTGTGTGGAATTAGCGACGTTGTTGTCGAGTCGGTCTGGATGATCGTCGATGTTGAACACGTGACTCGGCTTGTACTGCATGTGCACGATCTCGTTGCCTGCACCATGCAGCAAACAGTCTTGCTCAGTTTAATAAAGTGACCATTTTCACCCCGTCATCTCGTGCATCTCTGCAGTGAAATTTTTCACTACGTCTATTTCAAACATGTGGCCACGGTAATGTTCGCAGTAGGCCGCAAAGCACGGATCGTTCAATCGTATTCGCCTGGTGGCGCCAACCTGAATCCGTGGCTCCTTGATCGAACATGACTCTATCGTAAACGGCATCTCGATTAGTTCAGCCGTTTTTGCACAACTTATCGTTAAATCCAACCCCGACGCTTTACGATGCTATCCAATGGGCCAGACAGTAGAGAGAGTAACCCCAAAAGTATCGCCACGAATACACACTCGATACCAATTCGTGACAGATTCAGCCGCTTCTGCGTGGGTCACCGGTGTATCCAATGACATGCGTCGAGACATCTGTATCAATAGGCCGCATGGCACTGCTGCATCTGCCTGTGATAGCATTAGATTTCTATAGAAAATATCGACAATGTTTTGTCCGAAGACAGCGAGCGCGGTCAAGTAGCGTACGATGGTCGAGATTTGGTCGGAACGAGTCGTTGGTGGTGCAGCTGTAGACCGCTGGTCGACCGTCGTCCAGTCGGAACGTCGTCTCCTGCATGCGAGCAGCGACCACGGACGACTGCAGCTCTTCCGGGATCGGATCAACTCGGCGAGGTCGGAAACAGTCCCTGTAGATGGTGGTCGAGCGCTCGGTGACGCCACGGTCGCCAAGCTCGTCCTTGAGAATCACCGACTCGCCAATCTGCCGCATGCAGTCAGCTGGCGCTTCAACGTTTAACAAGAGGGCCTAGCAGTGGCTAGCATAGCGCGAGATGATCCCTCCACTCTTCCCGGCCATGATCTCTTTTCCCTGGCACCCACAGAACTGTTAAATAGTTCAGTGTGCTCGCGCCCGCATGCACCGCGACCGCAATGCGCGGTAAATTGGGATCGGAATTTGAAACCTAAATTATCTATAATGCGCCAATGCACTTCCGTCACAGACAGACAGACGGACAGACAGACGGACACTGACATCGTAGCATATATTACATCTCGCGCTAAAAACGAAGTGGTCAAATTGATCTGGCAAAAGGCCGCATCGCCACGTACCCTCGCGTCGACGAACGTACTTGTCCGCACGTGTTTAAGGTTCGCGTGGCACCTTTAATAACGGCTTCGCTAAAAGTTACTACCGAATACCACGGTGAAAGCATTTCTTTGAAATTCGGTCGGAACTTCGTGAAGTTATGGGATAGTATTGTGGCACGTATTTGACTCATCACTGTGAGTGATCCGGTTTTCGCGCCGTCCTGTTAAGAAATATTATTGGGCCCACTCCATGGGGCCATAGCGGTCCCCTGTCACGCGTTGTCGTTGTTGTCGTGGACATCGGTGCGCAGGCGGCGTGCGACAGTGGCGGCGTGCGACAGTAGCGACACCTGGTGAATGGCAATGTAAAATTAGGGCGTGCGGCCGCTCGCAGTGGCGAATGGGCCAAACATTTTTCAAATGCTTCTTGTTATCTATAATGCGCCAATGCACTTCCGTCACAGACAGACAGACGGACAGACAGACGGACACTGACATCGTAGCATATATTACAT
>Ga0209782_1000838_pt1 | contig 14602 bp, 7 predicted proteins | sample WorMetmaBAHAMAS1_FD_187390 | JGI IMG/M metagenome (GOLD analysis project Ga0209782, IMG submission 187390) | Marine gutless worms symbiont microbial communities from Max Planck institute for Marine Microbiology, Germany - Inanidrilus... | ecosystem: Host-associated > Annelida > Digestive system >...
CCGTGGGCGGCAGGGCCGCCGCGGCGGCCCTGCCGCCCACGGCCGCCGAGCACGGCTTGGCGGCCGGGGTCGAGCTCGTCGGCGGCGGCTGGACGGTCCCGACGAGGATACAGATCCTTCAAGACGTCGCCAACCTGTGCACGTTCACCGGAGCCATTCTGGCCACGCTGGCCATGGCTTGCATGTGGAAGGGCAGGTACGGACGCGCACACTTCGTCGTCGTCGTCATCGCATAGCTCCACCTCGAGACGACTGATTCGATTTGAACCGAGATTGATTAATAGTCACCTGTAACCGTTGCGTCACCCGTAAATGACCTTGACGGACAGCACATCTCCATAGATCAACGGCAGGGAGGCTGTTGTCAGAACGAGTTAGGTTGAGTCACTTGCTTCTTCTGCAAGAGAATGTCGTGGAAGTACAGACCGTGGCTAACTCGCTCCGCTGTTGTCCGCATTCGAGCTTTGTTCGCTGATTACGGGCGGATTAATGCCACCGATCAGAAAAATTTGGGTGTACTAAGTTCACAGCATGGTGGAGTGCGCGAGCGAGAGCCTGTAATGGGATCTGGGCCTATACAACAAGCGGATCCAGGCGCAGAGCCCCTGTTCAGTGGCGGCGTCAGGGAGCAAAGCTTACCCCTGAAGCTTAAATCTTTTCAGCACTCTGGCGTCCAAATGATGGGCTATTTTATCCATTATGCCCCATTTGTCCGCCGCAACTTAAGTGCAGCGTGATATTTTGGCGTTTTTCGTATTGTAAATATGTATACTTTGTTATTTTTGTTGTTACATTTGTGTTATTGTACTGAGGCTAAATATCTCGCGGCAAGCCCAGGAGTTTTTCAGCTTTTGCCTGGGGTTGGTGGTTATGGATAGGGTCTTGGAAGGGGTGCCTAAGCTTTACACCCAAAAATTTGTGAAATGTGACGTTCACATTTTTATCTTTTGGTCCATTCTTGCAGCTGTCAAGAGCTTATTACTAGCTGATGACTTAGACTTACCCGAAAATTTCTCATCGGCTTTGTGCAAATTCTGTTGGTTGCCCTAGAGCAAGTATGGGGTTAAAATCCCCTCAATCCTCTATGGTTTGACCACTGAAAATAGGCCTATCACTACCAAGTTTTGAAATCGCACTTCGTGTGAAAACGCAGTTTTCATCAGCCGCAGCAACTGCATATTATTCGCCGAGCCCTGCAGTTTTTCCGTCATGACGGAAATTTGTGATTTCATTTTCTCAGCATGAAGTGGCACGTGGTGGCCAAATTGTTGAATTGTCGGCAGAATGGAATCGAAGTTAGTTGTGCTTGCTGATGAAGCGTTGCTGTGATGTTGGGCCGGTGCAGGTACTATCTGGGAATGAGTCTGAACGTGGCGGCCAGCCTGGCCGACGTGGTCGACGGCCCCATAGCTCGTTCGACGCCCGGTCGTCACCCGGCGTTCGCCGTCGTCGGCTCCAAGCTGGACTGCTACAGCGACATCGTGTCGCACTTCGTCGTGCCCGCCTCTCTACTGATGCACATCAGCGACCTCAATGCGCTCTGCACGGCCCTAGCCGCGCTCTACGTCTGTGCCGGCATACTCCGCCATGTGAGCACTTTCTCTCTGCTGTTAAGCCGTCCGCAGATGTAAAACAAGAAGCATTTGAAAAGTGTTGGGCCCATTCGCCACTGCGAGCCGCCGCATTGCCATTCACCACGTGTCGCTACTGTCGCACGCCGCCACTGTCGCACGCCGCCTGCGCATCGATGTCCACAACAACAACGACAACGCGTGACAGAGGGGACCGCTATGGCCCCATAGAATGGGCCAAATAAAATAAAACTAGAAATGCATGGCAAAGCCTAGCGTATAGACCGCTCGGCGCTGTAGTGTCGCCCCTAGCGAATACTAATGAAACACACTTAATTACTGATCGCATAGAATGAATAGAATCAATTTCTTTACACTCTGTATATTTTGGTGACATTCGGTCCAGAAACCCCAGAGTTTATGCTGTTAACAATAGTACCTTTTGCGGCGATATGGCAAAAATCGGCATATACGTTAAATATCTCGGAATGTCCTGGACCTATCTTTATCTACTTTACAGGTTTTGTAGGCGTACTGGTGGGGATGATTATCCGATATTCGTTTGGCAGTCGCCCAAGGGTCCTTGCTATGGCAACCAGTTAAATTTGGAAGATGTTCGCAGACGTCGCCAGGAACGACCTTCACTCTTCGCTTCGTCGTTCGACAACGGATTGGTCGATGGTAAATCTGCTTTCAAAAGATTAAATGGCAATATTCGTACTACATTGTGTACAAATTTGGTGAACATCCATCCAATAATCTCGGAGTTTATGCTGTTAAAACGCGCAATTTTTGCCGCGATTCGCTCGCAATTTTACGATATATCTTCATTCGTCACTCTGGCATTCTGAAATGGATTGTATAATCCTAACTTTGATTTCACAGTAGTAATTGGCAGTGAATTCTGTACATCATGTAGAAATTTGGTGACATTCTGATCAGTGACCCGAGAGTTTAAGACATAGGAATTTGTACAGTTGGCATCGAAAATTTTTCTGGGGTGACGTCAGGTACGTTCAGTAGATGGCGGGGCTGCTAAGCAAGGTGGCAATCACTAAGTAAGTGTGTTTCATTAGTATTCGCTAGGGGGCGACACTATGGCGCCGATTGGGCTATATGCTAGGCTTTGCCATGCATTTCTAGTTTTATAAATTTTTGTTCAATACGGGTCTAACAAATGTATGTGTTTAGAACGACGGAGTGTTTAAGTGTACCAAAAATTATGCAAATTGGTTCTGCCAGTTTGAAGATGATGGCAGTCAGACATGATGGCCCCGTTTTATCCCACCTCGTAGTCTGTGATGGTTAGCCAGAGCAACGCCAAACCCACGGCTACCTTCCCGGCCGCAGAACATCGCTGCCGTGTGATGGTGCCAATTATTATACTGCTTAATTGGTGACAGAGGCACACGTGTGTGAACAACGTGGCCTGACAGCGTCACGGCCGGGAGTCGACCCCGTAACCTCTCCAGACGCAAGCCTACGCCTTAACCATTGAAGTTCTTTCACGGCACGGTGCGTCGCGCCAGACTAATACAAGAGGGCCTGTCAGTGGCTAGCATAGCGCGAGATGATCACTCCCCTCTTCCAGGCATGCACCGCGACCACAATGCGCGGTAAATTTGGATCGGAATTTGAAACGTAAATTAGCTATAATGCGCCAATGCACTTCCGTCACAGACAGACAGACAGACGGACACTGACATCGTAGCATAAGCGCGAGATGTATATAATTATACATCTCGCGCTAAAAACGCATAGATTAAGCGTGAGTGTTTTAACACCGCTGTTGTGTTGTGGTGCGGCGCATGCGGGCGACCACACACACACACACCGTACCATATATACGTGCCGCACCGTGCCGCGACGCAACGCACGCACCGCGGATCCATAGCGTCGCGCGGTAAAAACGCTGATCGTCCCGCATGCACGTCGATGCAACTCTGCTAGCCGCCGTCTGCGTGCAGTCGTTGTTCGAGGTGACCGGTCGCTGCGAGAACGGCACGTGCATCTACGGCATGACGTCCGACTACAACGTGACCGTCTACGTGCTGGCGATGCACCTGCTGCCGGCGCTCGGGCGCCAGTCGGCGCTGCTGCTGCTCGCCGCCTGCCTTGCCGCGCTCGTCTGCACCAGCCTCACGTTCGTCGTCCGCAGCCGGCGCTACGCCGGGCTCGACCTGCTCGCCGTCGCCGCGTTCAACGTCTCGCTGTGCGGCTCGTGCGTCGCTCTGATGCTGCTCCAGCGCCTCGACAACTTCGTCGGCGTGTCCGCCGCGCTGTTCCTCGTGCACGCCGCCCTCGCCTACCCGTGCTACTTCCGTTTCGTCGAACTGAATGCCTAGACGACCGCGCGGCTGCTGCTGCTGGCACGAAACCCGGATGTAGTCGCCTCCGCTAACGAGGTCATGCTTTGCTGGTCGCTGGCATAGGTACCGACTTAACCAGGGGAGTAGCTGGCCATCGGGGAGGTTCAGTGGTCCGGACCCCACCAGCCCCGATTAGAATGACCTGTGACTGCAAGAATCAAATTACTGAAGTAGTGGGTACCCTCCCCCTTCCTCGGATTGCAGTGGTTTAACTTTACTGCTTGCGCTGCGGTGAAAAGTGTGGTATATTTTTGACCACCATAGACAAAAATTCCTGGTTATGCGTCCCGGTCTTATAGGGCGCGTCAGTTATATAAGAATATCTCTATGTTATTTCTGTTTCCGGTGAAAGACAGTAAGCTTAGTACATGCGTAATCGCAACATTTGATGCATCATGTTACGGTTAGTCTTCAACAATCTAAAATTACCTTACAAAACAATTGCATAAATAATACCTCGATAACTCAGCCCACTTTATCCTTTTATTTGTGACTAAAATGTAGAATTTGCAACTTTCACGCAAACTGTTATGATTAGATACGTATTGCTCAACACCGGAAGTTCACTAAATATCGAGTAAAGCTGGATCTGGGATAAATGTTCTTTATTTACTGACGGGCCCTATCGGCAGCAACGCCCAGAGAAATGGGCTCAGTGGGTGTGGTGCACCAGAACTACCCCAACAGTAATTTAGCTGCCTTTATCAAATAAATTCAATGCTGTCGTTAACACTTAACAAAGGCTCTTTCGACTAAAAAAACACAAAATGCGCTTTCAGTGTGGCTTTGCCGTGGACCCCATGGGCGAGCTAACAGCACTCTCCATAGTACATGGATGGATTTCATTAGGCTTGCATAGCGGCAGAGAGGAGTGCATGGAAAGAATGGTAAGGAGCAAAGAAAGGAAGGGAGGGGATTTGCACTCAGAGAGAAAATGACGACTAAAATGTGTGGCAAAGACTAGCATATAGCTCGCTTGGCATCATAGTGTCGCCGTCAAGCGAAATATACACCCAATCACTGATTACCACAGTGCCTAAGAATCCAGCACTAGCTAACGTAGCAGAACTAATGGTGGTAAACTTTTTGACGCCAGCTGTACAATTTCTTACATCTTGAACTCTGGGGTCACTGAACTGAATCTCACCAAATTTCTACACGATGTAGAGGGATGATTACCGATTAACTTGCTGAAATCAAAATTGCGATATTCCAATCTGTTTTGGGACGGTGTGCCGAATAAGAATGGTCACATTGCGGCCGAGTCGGAGCACAATTTCCACTGTCTACTCCACTTTAACTCCAAAGTTACTTGACAAATGTTTATTAAGTTTTGATACGATGTAGAGGCATAATTGCTGCTATCAACACGTGCACTTACAAAGCGATATTGCATTCTTTTTGGAACGCCAGAGCAAAGAGTGAAGGCGGTTAATTTTGACGTCTGCAAAAAGCCCCCAAAATTAATTGCTTGCCATAGCAACGTCCCTTAGGATAGCGCGAAAATTATTTCAATTTAATAATGTCCATACATTGTGTCAACCAATGCTGAAAACGTAGTGAAATTTGATCCAGTACTTTTGAGTTATTTGGTGGAATATGCCAAGTTTAGCCATATCATGTCAAAAGTTCAATTTCTCACTTCGTAATCTGTGGCGTAACTGGACCAAAGTTCACCAAATTTATACACGATGCAGAGGGATCATTGGTGCTATAGAGCCTTTTATCTACAGGATGGCCCCAAAAATGGCACAATTTTTTGTATGCCTTATAACTGTGTCAAAAATCAAACTGATTTGTGAAATGTCACTGAGTTGGCAAACTGTTGCAGCATTTCATTGATCACGCCATTGGCCAGTGGCATCGATGGCTTGAATGCGTCGCCCAGCAGCGATATGGACACATTGAACATTTGATGTAAAATATTCAGGATGTGACAGTTACTTTAGAGTTTAGACTTTATCAAATAACTGTTTAAATCAATGCTGACAGCCTGACTAGGACAGTCAGAAACATTATTTTCCATAGTGGCCGCGAGTTGTTTTGAAATGGTTTTTCCAAATTTCGTCGGTAAAATCTTGGTGATCTTTCCTAAGCCATACTATCCATTGCGCCTATGGTAGTGGAGAGACTGTCCACGTTGTAGTGACTAATGGCTCTGGTCGCCTTCTCAGCTGCTTAATTCGCCTGTTTGTGTGACCAGTTACCAAAAGCCCTACGACCATGATGTCGTGACTTGGTGTAGCTGAACAGGTGCAACGCCACTACCGAGATGACGTGCAACCCCTGAGGTGTGAAGACCACATTCGAATAATGTCCGAAGACAGACCGTTCCACTAGTTGACTGGTCCTTCGATTATTAGGCCTTCTCCATTACTCGGAAAGAACTGAGTCCAACCTTTTAGTTCCGTAGGTTTAGATTGCTGCACTGACAGACGACAGTTGGTTGATAATCCCTTACAGTTCCGTTGGAGCAAATTTTGAGTTAACTGCCTTGGTCATCCGTCATTAACCCAGTCTGGATGCTGAACCTAGGCCTATCAAGGCGGGAAAGTGGGTAGAGGCTGTATGTTTGACCGTTCTGTAACTGAATATAATGGTAACCAAATTTATAGAATGAATGTGGAATGCATCGGAGTCGAACCCATGAGGAGGCCACCGCTCTGGACCCTCACAAAATTTCGGCCGTGAGGGTTTGTAATGGTCTGAACCATCACAAAAATTTGATTAATTTTTAAAGAAAGTGGTTGGATTTCCGGTTTGCGTGTTTGCAATCTCTGTTCTGAGAAGTTTAAGAGGCACCAAAAGCAGAGTTGGCTGTGGTTTCTTTTTCAGACCTCACAGATGGATTTTAGAGGGCCACTTCATGGCAGGGAAGGTGTGGGTAGGCCATGAGGGGCATATGAAAAGGGAGGGAAAGGAAAAGATAGGCAGTGATAATGGTTGGATACTCACAATGACAGATTGAGTCCGTGGTGGATTGAAAGTGGATAGTTCGTTTTTAATAGCTCAATATTTTACATTACTTTTTGCATTTATACTTGTTATAAAATGACATGTGCACAACAGTTGTGAGGTTGTGAACATACAGCTAAACAAGTAAATCTGCAATTTTTTGTAAAGTGTTATCCTGCATTTATAACCGTACAAAGTGTATAACTGTACGTTGTCTTGTGCGTTTTGTATTAATTGTGGCATTTTTCGTTTTGCATACCACAGGTTGTGAATGAAGTGGTTGTCCTGTTATGCTAATTGCTGAAAATGGTTTATCACATTATGTGGGTGCCTTGTAATGCACATACCATATTTTATCATTGTTTTTAACACTGAGTTTCTGTCTTGTGTCTGTTGTGTTGTATTCTCATTTGCAGTTTGTGACTTTATCATTTTCACATTATTTGACGTGATTTATTGGTTTATAATGCAAGAGATTATTGTTATTTTACCACTTATGGTGATCGGAGCATTCTGATTGCAAAAAAATTGTTTCCATTGGCAGTCTATTAAGAGAGTTGCTTAATTGTTATATGGAATTCCATATAAGTTTGGTCTGTAAAAAGCAGCATTGCCGAATTGTAACTGGATCAACGTCTCACTAGTTCATTAGTTTATGCATTGCAAAAGGTAACCGGAAAGTGTCGGACCATGGTTTAAAATGTACATTCAGTTCAATCTGTGCATTGTGCTGTTAATTTTTGTACGTGTTCTTTTGTTGCTGTTTATCGTTACAGAGTTGAATTGTTTTAGTGGAGCATAATGATCGTCGTCAGTGTCGATAAACACTGAGGCATTGCAGATATCACTGTTGTTGGACAAAAGTAGGCCTAAGTCAGTAGCCTATACAAGGCATTTACTGTGTTGATGACAGTGCCGTTGTGAACAAACTGGGAATTTTACATAAGTATGATATTTAGTTTTGTTAAGAACTTTCTGTTACCTGTACACGAATCTGAAATTTATTTTAAAAAATGCCATTATGACACATCTAGCTTTTACTGCACGACGCTATGCTAGCATGGTATATACCGTCTGTCTGTCTGTCACACTCCGGTATTGTATCAAAAAGGATCATGCAAAAAAAGGATCATGCAAACAAAGCAACATGGACTCTAGTTTTCTGGTGACAAAGATCACTGTAAAATTTGAATGGGTTCTCCCCCTACGGGGGTGACCCAACGCAGGTAGGGTAGACTAAACTCGGCCACTTTCGACTAATAACTCACTATAACTCTAAAATGGTACAAGATAGACGAATAGTTTCTGTTAAAGTTGACTAGAAATTCGTATATGCTTTATTGAATGGCAATGTTGCCAATGACCGTGGGGGCCCATAAGCCCCCAAATTACCCCCAATTTTTGCAATTTTCATTGCCTTTCATATCTTCGTAGTGGCTGAATGTGGATACTTCATATTTGGTACACTGGTGATCATAGCTACTCCCAGCCTACTGAGGACAAACCATCCCTAAAAGGGGCGTGGTTGGGCTCACGTGACCTACTTTTGCATGCGTAATTCTGGACTTAGAAAAATTTTGCCACACATGCCGTAGACTGAGATAGGCAATGCCATCATCAACGGGGCTATGTTTTTTGCACCTACTGCCCTACGGCAGTAGATGCCGATACAATAAGGCTTGGACTCCACCATTCGATTTTTTTGTGTATTTGGTGCAAACTTGCTTGTATAGTATGTTGCCAACAAATCAATTAAGTGTTTTCACCACACTAGACAACTACTATGTTGAGTTTGGGCATTACCATGTATGCATGTGCTAATAACCGACATGTGATGGTCTGTGTAGCAATGTGCTCTAAATATTGCTCGCAGCACTTGTTGCCTGGTGATTTCACTTGGTGTGCAGTGCAGCATGATATGGTCGATTTTGCATGAGGCAGTGTCGCGCTGTTGCGCAGTACATTGGCATTAGCAGATATACTTGTTCCAATACCGGGCGCTTTTACAGAATTACGTAATAGGCTTTTGTTAATAAATAGTTTTCTTGTGACATTGTTTTTGTACATTTGCCTAATCTGTGCTACTGCCATTTTTTGCTATTCTTTATATTGTCAAACTGATTTTATTTAGTTTTGTTTTCTTCCACCATTCTAAACAGGAACATAGTAGTTGTCTAGTGTGGTGAAAACACTGAAAACTTTGGTTTTATATGCTCATATTATAGCTAGTTTTGCTTATAGTTTTTCAGTACATTAAACACCTTTTACTTCTCTTATTTATTTGCTACTCATTATTACTATTACTTACATGTTGGCCTAAACGTAGAATTGCCCAATTGTTTTAGCTCTTTTGGTTATTGTGAGCTTACTTATCAATCCAGTTGCAATTAATTGCCACAAATACTGTTTTGTAAACCATTCAAAATTTATGTTAATAGGTGTGATCTTCTGTTAGGCTCTATGCTCAACCCCCGCTTTTTAAATGCCTAGGCTTTCCAGCTTCTGAGCCCCCACTTTTTGTATTTTGTCACATGCAATGCTTACAATGCATCAAACAATAAAATGACTCTAAATGGCATTCATGTCAATCGGACAATCAGTTTCATTTTAATTGGGCTTGCAGCTGAATCTGAAGCAAGTTTCTAACGAATGAGCAGTTTTGAACATGAAATAGTTAAGTCACTCTGTATTGAAATGACAAAAAAGCAACAGTAATTTTTTCAGAACCCATACTTCTGCAGTTTACATGAAAAATGAACATAGTTGCACCTCATTTGCACTTTTGTAAGCTAAATTTCTTTCAACTTCAGGGGAGAGGCAAATCCTGTGACCATGGGATATGCTCCTGAATCCCACTCCCCCAGACAGCAGACTTTGACACCCCCCATTATCAGTTCACAATCCCTATTTGCGAGCCCCGATTATTACAGGGAAGTTTATGCCTATGCTGTGTCAAGACTCAAGTGGGACGTTAGTTACTGCTACTCATTTTGTGCAGATTACCATCTAACTGTTGGTTTCTGGTATTTAGATGGAACTAGTTTTGGCCACTAAGCACTTTTCTTTATGTAGTTGTGTTTATGTAAAGTAAGCCAAGATTGTGCTTCAAGTTGTATGCAATAACTTAAAAGTAATTACTGTTATAGGCCTATCATAATTTTCTTATCCAATTTATACATATACTTTATGCAGTTCTGTTGTAAGTTTGATAGCATAATTGTTGTAACAACCATAGATGTGCACTGTTTTTTTAATCTTTTAGTGGGATGAAAAGAGTTGTAACTATAGTGCCATTTACTATTCGATGCTTTTTGTTTTTACATGTATTTGTTGACACATCTCCAGTTCAAGTTGCTCACGCCGATCAGTTGCGGCAAAATCATGCTTGCCTTTAAGTCCATTGTGTTGCATATTACGAACATAGTTGAGTAGATTTCTGCTGCTTTGTCCATTTTCACATATAATTAACTAGGTAGCATATCTTCAGGTTATTACATGTTGTCTTCGTTCCAGGAAATGAATGTAGGCAATACTTTGGTTCTTAGTTGCTAAGTTATTTGTTAGAAAGTAGAAATACAACTGGCATAATCTTTTCAATTACTTTAGACTTAAAATAATCTGTTGTAACTTAACAGTAGTTACTGTGTAACTATTTTAACTCTTTTTACTATGGCTACATCTGTAGTGGTAAACATAAAACATTGATCTCGTGTTTGTCTGTCTGTGGTTGGTTGTTTGTCTCAATCGTCTGTACTCACTTTGGACAGCACCTGACGTGGACAACGTAAGTTTTGGTTTTTCTGTTAGAGGGCTGAGACACTTGTTTATTTTGTTTAATTTATTTGTTTGCATTTTTTCACCATTATTGCATTGAATGAAGATTTTTATATTACCTGTAATTATCTTTCCAAGTCTGGACTCCGGGGGTCTGCTTTATCTGTAAAGAGAGTGGTAAACTGTTCCCTATACATGTATATTATAATAACGAAATGAAAACACAACATTATTGGAAAGGCCACAAATCTCAAACTTTTTGGGCTATAGGCTTGCTATTTTATCTCTTTTATATAGCCTTATAATTTGAAAATGCAAAACATAGAAAGTCATGAATTTGTGCATGCACCTACTAGGGCCGGTTGCACCATCCATACTTAACTTAAGTAGCCCTTAAATCTCCAATTAACTCGGACTTAAGTGGGGATTAGTATAAAACGCGTTGCACCATCGCCACTTAACTGCTAATTAAATGGAGACATAATTGGCGATTTAATGGCTAGTTAAAGTTAAGTGGCCATTAGCTAAGTGACGATTTAAGTGAGGTTGGTGCAACCCGCCCCTAGTCTTGTTGATTACTTTTTGTGTTGTATATCTTGTATAAGAAAACATACGCATATACTTATTCCCTTGGCTGGTTTTGGTGTTCTGTCCATGATGTTATTTTGGTGTGTTCGAATAGGCACTGCCCATTGCCTACTTGTTTTGATAGACCTGTGCTAGAATTTTCCGGCAATAAAAATCTGCTTAAGTTTGCAATCAAAAGGTGCAGTGTGGTTGAGTGCTTTGAAGGATTGTTAGTTCATTAGTCATCAGTTTGCTGTACATACATGGCTGTGTATTTTAGTGGTGTGAACAGTGTGTATTCGATCTCGTTATAGATTATTATATTGATTTTGCTGGCAGTAATCAAAGCCAGATTATATAACGACCTTAGACAGGCTGCAGCCTATTTTCTGTGGTTTGAAACTGTTCATTTGTAATTTGTAAGCAACTACATGTAACTAAAAATGCAGCAACATGTGCCCATCGTTCAATGTATTTTTATGTTTGTTGTACTGGGGTAAGCTTATAAGCTATAATCTTAGTTAACACCACCAAGGATCTCAAACGGCTTAGGTTTGACTTGATAGTTACCGGTATTCAGTTTTATGTCTTGTAGGAATGACGACGATTAACGATTGACAATTTACCAACTAATTTTTCTTCAGCGATTAATTTAGTAAAACATTCTAGTCAGTCAACTGAAATGGATCTGTCTACTGTCCATATGTCTATCTGTTTCATGCTCTGGTCAAAAAACTGTGCATTTAAGAGCACATAGTGTGTCATGAATACAAATTTCTGTGCAAATAGGTTATCTACATAATGATGCATAGACTTTTAGACGTGCAGTCCAAATGGGTTTATTTTATATGTCATTTTAGTGGATTTTAGTTGACAAGTCGACTAAAGGTTCCAGATTTGTCAACTAAACTATTTTATTCGCACGTCGTCCCTCATGTGTAGACCCTTAGTGAAGATTTTCTGTACATTTAGTTTTATTTTACGTGAATGTGCTAGTACGATGTATTGTATTCTAGTAGCACAGACAATAGATAACGTTACAATGGCGTGTTGTCTGTGCTACCGGAATACACTAGTCACTTGCTGTGCCTATTTTGCATGGTGGGGCAGCTGAGCGGGTTGCATTGGCTGAGGAAGGTGTCACATTGGGATCACGTGACCACATACCCCGAGGAAGAAGCCGTCCTACTTCTGGTTTACTGGAGGAAGTTTATCTGGCTCAGGTTGCACCTGAACACGCTATTGTGACAAATTGTTACCGGTTGGCTATCGTGGTGCCAGCAGCGGTGCCATGTACAGAGCATCAGTGCCTGTACTAACTAACTAACACGTTAGTTAGTTAGTAAAAGAGTTTTCATTAACGTGACAAGTCTGAAAACTTCTAGATCACGGAACAGCACCAAAAATTGAAGTAACATGTTAGTGCAGTTAGTTTATAATGTTAGTCATTAATATTTCCGTCTTCAGTGACATTTGGAACAGGGCCAGAGATGTTGAAGAATGGACTGCTTGTGGGAGGCTTTCCAGACTGAGATCGCGGCAGCAGAGAAAGCTCTGCACTACTGCCGATGGTGACTCAAACATTCCGTGACATGACTAATGCAGTGGACGACGAGGAGCAGAGACGCCGCCACATGCAGACATCAGAGACTTGCTGAAGTGTCTGAATAGGTACTCGGGTGCTGAACCATGGCGGCAGCGGTAGGTGAGTACCGCTAACCCGAATGTAATTCCTTTAGAGACCCACAATGAGTGAAGACCCTGTAGCAGTGGGCTGATGTGGTCACGTCGACGAGTGGCAATACCAATCGTGCCGCTGCGTTCTGGACTGACTGCATGGAGCTTGTCAGTCAGCTGTTGTCGTAATCTGAACAGCACAATGCTACAGTATTCGAGACGTTATAGCACTAAAGCCATCACAAGTGACTGTAGCACTGGTTCATTGAAGGACCATTCGTCACCGTCGAATACTTCTTAAGTGACGCAGAACTGTAAAGCAGCCGGCAGCAGTTCGGATGACATTTGTTCACATAGATAGATCGGCGTTCATGTGTATGGTATAAAGGCAAGTTATGGCGATACGATACAACTGCCAGTTGGCAGTCAAATGTTGTACTGACCACATTGTCTGAGGAAAGCATCGTTGAATACAGTATCTGATGCTCTGGGCCTAGCTGCTATAGTCTTCCATCATCGAAGACTGCACAGAATTGGAAGTAGACCTCCAATAAACCAAAAGAAGGTATGCCTTCTTTTCAGGTATCTTACCCTGTCCACTCCACCTAGCCTGCCCAACGCCCCTCCTGGCCAAATGGCCATAGCTGTTGTATTCTGACAGTTCACATTATAGGACATTTTGACGTCCTCTATTGTCTGTGCTACGAGGATACAATATATCCTACTTGTGGTTGTGGTATCACTGGTATGTATATGTATATAACATCTGTACGCAGACTTAGGCTATTATTGTTTGTTTATTTATTAGGCCTGGTAACTTGGACGATTTTTTGTACTGTGTTACTATCGTTTTGGATATAGTTTGATTTTTTTTTATAAATTGTGGCTGATTTTTAGAATTGAGGAATGTAGAAATAGTTTGATCGTGCATGACATGCCATTCCTTGTAGCTTGCAGGTTTCTTAGTAAGCTTAACCTTTGGTGTTAGCACCCTAAACCGACTTACGAAACATCCACCTGCATCGTATTTTGAAGTTAATTAACTGATGTATATTATGCATTGCGTCCTACAGGGACTGTGTTAAAGGATTTTTTTTGCATATGTTGGCTTTACAATAGGGTTTTGATTTTCCAGTTTCGCGCGTTCAGCATTGATTTTAGAATGAATCTGTAAATAAATTCTTATTGAGTTGTTCAGGCCCACATCGTAGTTTTACCATAGTCCACTGTGTGAGTTGCATAAAAAAGAGCAAGGACGGTCCAGAGAGTTTCGCTGTCTGAGGTCCGAAGGGTCAAAGATTGAGGCCCGAAAGGCTGATAGCAGGGGCCTGCAAGAGTGACACGGCAGTCTTTCATTAGTAGCTAGAAATGCATTGGAAAAGCCTAGCATATAGCCCGCCTGGCATAGCAGTGCACCCCTTAGCGAGTAATAGGAAAACACAACCGTGCTGCCTCTAGTGAATGCAATGTAGAATAATTAACCCGAGTGCTGATCGATGCCTGCTGTACACAGTTAATCTGCATTATTCCACCGTCGCACTCGTGCCTCCTATGTCTACAATGGATGTCTGTCGTGGTATAACGTAGTGTTAACTCCACGGATCCACTCAAGCGTGAAATACAGTCAACTGGGCCAAACTGACAACAGCTGTGACGTCAGTGATCAACCAACACGCACACTATAGGCTT
>Ga0209782_1000839_pt1 | contig 14594 bp, 13 predicted proteins | sample WorMetmaBAHAMAS1_FD_187390 | JGI IMG/M metagenome (GOLD analysis project Ga0209782, IMG submission 187390) | Marine gutless worms symbiont microbial communities from Max Planck institute for Marine Microbiology, Germany - Inanidrilus... | ecosystem: Host-associated > Annelida > Digestive system...
GCGGCAGTCTCCAGGATTACATAGGGCAGAAAACCCTTAACCCCTTTATCGACAAGGATAAAATCCTGCAGGAAACCATCCGGTTCGCCATCCCTGGCACGCAATGGATAGCAATCGGTATCACCACTCTCTGGCTCCCACGCTCCAGCGCAATGCCGTTAAGTTAAGTGTTTTGACGTGGTGTTCCGGGAAGACGCCAGCCGTATTCACAAAGGGAATGCACCAGCTATCATGACGGCAATTCGGCACCTGTGCATGAATCTATTTGAGCGCGAATCCTTCTCCCTGCGTCTGGTACAGAAGCGACGCCAGGCCACTTGGGACGACGACTACCACGCTAAGGCCATTTTGGTTAGAATTTATACACGCTCGCCCTGACTTGCAAACCCTGCCGTCAGGCGCGGAGCCGATTTCTGTTATTCTCTGCATAATCTTTCAGTTATCGAAAAACTCCCGCATGATTGCCCAGCACGCCCTCGTACTGAACCTCCACCAGCCGCCGAACAACTTGCAGGATTTGCTCGACGACGGCAATTGGGAAGCCACGGAAATTCTGTACGCTATTGATCGTATCCCCCGCAGCCTGTGGGGCGTGGAAGAGGTGGCAAAGGTCCATCTATCCCTTTCCGGAACCCTGTTGGAGACACTCAACGACCCGGAGTTTCAGCAGCGGGTCTACGGCATCATCGACTGCGGCTCCCTGTTGTGGCACTTCCAGAACCAAGGCTTGTTTGAGATCCTCGGGACGGGCTATTACCATCCGGTATTGCCCCTGATCCCGGAGGCGGACCGGCACCAGCACCTGCGGCGCTGGCTGGACATCGCGCGCCATGTCCTGTGGCGCCCGCACTTTCAAGGTTTCTGGTTGCCGGAGATGGCCTTCTCCATGGAGCTCATCCCCCTGCTGCGGTCCTTTGGATATCAGTATGTGTTGGTAGACAGCAAACACGTGGAGCCGGTCACGCCCATGAGCTGGCAGGAGCTCCGCTATCGGCCCCATATCGCACGTCAGGGTAAGGACGAGATGGTGTTCATTGTCCGCGATCGGGACCTGTCCAACGCCCAGGAGTCGGGCATGGATGTGGATTGGTTCAACAACGAGGTCGCCGAGCGTACCAAGTGGTGCGATTTCGTCCCGCTGGTGACCACCTGTACCGACGGCGAAAACGGCGGTTGGTTCCGCAATACCACGGAAGGGACCAATTTCTGGAACGCCTTTTACCTGCCGCTCATGGAGCAGGTCCGTGCCGGCCAGTCCGCAGTATCGCCCACCTTCATCAGCGATTATTTAAACGCCCACGGCACCCACGGCGAGGTGCGCGTCAACACCGGGGCTTGGAACACCGGCTGGCACGACGGGCACGATTTCATACAATGGACCGGCTCCGAGCGACAGCAGGCAACCCTGCGGGCAGTCAGAGAGCTCAGCGCGGCGATTCAGAAAGCCGATCGCCAGGCCGCCGCGCGGGGCATTGCAGACGACGAGGGCTTCCGCCGGGATCTGGAGGAGGCCACCTGGCGCCTGTTGCGGGCGGAGACCAGCTGCAACTTCTACTGGGGCGAGGCCTGGGTCCACCGTGCCGATGCGGACATGGGCGTATCCTGGGAAGCCCTGAATCGGCTACGTGCCAGCCTGGGGTAACCTGCGATCCAACCCAATGCCATCAAGTTAAGCGCGTTACCGGTCGTCGAAAAAGAGGAAGGTAGTGGTGATTTTTGAAGTGATAGGGTAGATGGATTCATCGGTAATCATTCCGATTGCCACCGTTTTTCTCGTTACCTGATTCTAGATTTTAGCCCTCTCTTGAAGATCTGGTTAAAAATAGCCCAAATGCGTTCGGTAGCTCGCAATATCACTGTAAAGCCTGTGGTGCCTATGGCGTACTTGAGCGCAAAGAACGCGCGACGGAAGAAAAATGACCTCACACCTGCTGGAGGAGGATGAGTTGCGGTCCTTTGTCTTTCGTAGCAAAGACAAAGTTCGGGGCTGGATTGCCATGAATGGAGAGAGCCGAGAAATCGTCGCCCCCGCCTGCGGCGATCGCAGCGAAAACACCTCCCGAATACTCTGGGATCGCGTACCATCTGCTTATAAAGAAGCCATCGTTTTCAGTGATTGTTGGCGCGCGTATCAAGCCGTCATTCCGACCGCGCAACACCGCCCTGGGGGTAAAGAAACGGGGGAAACAGCTCATATTGAGCGTTGGAATAATCCCTTACGGCAACATTTGGCACGCTTCGTACGTAAGACGTTGTCTTTTTCCAAATAGATTAAAATGCATGAGATTGGTTTAAAACTCTTCATACACCGATATAATACCGAATTATTGCCGATTGTTGGCTAGATATCACTTCAAAAATTACCACTACCAAGAGGAAAAACTACGAACCACGCAAATCCTCGCGAAATTGTCATCCCGAACCGAGGGGAGAGATCCCTTTTGCGCCGATTCGCGCGATTCGTAGTTTTATCTCCCCCTCGGCTGCCGGGTTACGGCGCGTTCAGATTCGTCTGTATCTCTCAACGCCGAGACAGGCGCCTGACCCGGCCTACTGCAACCAGCGGCCGGCAGCTAATTTAATGGCATTGCGGTCCAACCGCCTATAACTCCGTAGCCGGATTATACATAGTCCATCAACAACGAGAACCAATGCCGTGGATCAATTATCCGAATATGTCGAAGGTATCCCCAATGTGTCCGGCAATGAGGCCGACGTCGAGCAGGCGCTGGCTACCGGTGCCGATAAGGTCCTGTTCAAGGACCGCGGGGGGGTGGACTTCGGCACCATCCGTGCCGCCACGACCATCGCCCTCCACCAGCATCAGCCCCTGATCCCCGCCGGCGGCGACGACCTGAGCGCAGCGGCCATCATCAGCAACCTGCAGTACATGATGGAGCACCAGGACATCGGTGATAACCACAACGCTTTTACCTTTGCATGGTGCTATAAGCGCATGGGCGAGTTCATCCCGCAGCTGGTGGGAGAAGGCAAATCGCCGCGGGTCATGCTGGAATACTCGGGTACCCTGCTGCACGGATTGCGTCACATGGGGAGTGACGACGTCATCGACGCCCTCAAGACCATCACCTGCAACTCGGATTACTCCTGGACCACCGAGTGGCTCGGTATGCCTTGGGGCCATCCGGTGGCCCCTTCGACTCCAGTCCAGGACTACCGCCTGCACGCGCGGGCCTGGCAGCACCATTTCGCCGCCATCTTCGGTTGGGAAGCCCTGGAACGAGTGCGCGGCTTCTCGCCTTCGGAGATGGCCCTGCCCAATCATCCGGATGTGGCCTATGAGTTCGTCAAGACCCTGAAGGACTGCGGCTACCAGTGGGTCCTGGTCCAGGAGCACACGGTCGAGCAACCGGAAAACGGCTGGCATCCGCAACGCCCCCACCTACCCCATCGGCTGGTGTGCACCAGCTCCCGGGGAGAGACGGCGAGCATCATCGCCATCGTCAAGACCCAGGGCTCGGACACCAAGCTGGTGGCCCAGATGCAACCCTGGTACGAGGCCCAGGGATTGAACCGTACCGAGCTGGCGGGCAAATCCGTACCACCCCTAGTCGCCCAGATCGCCGACGGGGAGAACGGGGGGGTCATGATGAACGAGTTCCCGGACAAGTTCATGGAAGCAGTGCGGGGGGCCAGCGGCTCCAAGGTGCCGCTCATGAATGCGAGCGAGTATCTGGAACACCTGTTCGCCGCCGGGATCAAGGAATCCGACCTGCCCGAGCTCCAGCCCCTGTTCCACCACCAGATCTGGGACCGGATGACCCCCGGCGACGGACCCGAACGCTTAGGAAAGGTAATCGAGGAACTCAAAAAGGCGGATCACCGCTTCCATATGGAGGGCGGCAGCTGGACCAACGACCTGTCCTGGGTGCAGGGTTACAACAATGTGTTGGGTCCCATGGAAGAAGTCAGTACCCTGTTCAACGAAAAGGCGCTGGTACCCGGTGTGTCCACCGGCGAGCAGCATTACCGCAATGCCCTGTTCCACCTGATGAGCTCCCAGACCAGCTGCTATCGCTACTGGGGTCAGGGCTTGTGGACGGACTACGGACGGGAGATCTGCCGGCGGGCAACCGAGATTCTGAACAAGGATTTCGGGTAATGGGATTTCTTCTAAACCGCAGACGTATCCCCCGGCGGGGAACAGGGTTCGGGTAATACAAACCCGAAGGTTCCCCGTGCCGGATCTAAGGCAACGCCATTAAGTTAACACATAATCTGCTGTATTTGCTATACTATTTTCCGTTTTCAACCACTACCACAAGGAGTCAACGATAGTTCTCAGGCCGAAACCGATCCATCTCACCGCAACAGAAACCAAGCTAATCGGTCAAGTATGAAAATATTCATACGCCCCTAAAGGATTTCTTGTCCTCCGCGGAACACCACCAGGAACAACGTCGCTTCTGTGCCCGGATGCCGTTGGCTTTCTCCCGCGAGGTCAGCGCCTTTGTGGCCAGCGGCAAAAACAGTGAGGCGGTGCGTTCATACCAGGCCCCCACGCACGCCGCCAGCACCGTCAGGCGTATGGATTGGCGACCGATCCCATCCCGCTACGCTTGATCCGCGTGAAGCTCAAAAGCGGCGAGATCGAAGTACTCGCAACCTTGCTCCTGGAGGAGCAAACCTATCCGAGCACCTGGTTCAAACACCTCTACCACCTGCGCTGGGGCAACGTGAGAAATACCGCCTCGAAATCGAGAACTTCTCCGGCCTCAGCGCCCACGCCGTGAAGCAGGATTTCTACGCCAAGCTCTTCGTGCTCAACCTCACGGCGGTCCTTTCCTGGGTCGCTCAAGCCATCGCCGATCGCCTCTACCGCGACCGTCAGCACACCTACCGGGTGAATTTCGCCCAGACGCTCTCCAAGAGAAAGGATAATCTGGTTCGGTTGTTCGTCTCCAATTCCTCACGGCAACTGCTCACCGCGTTAATACTCATGATGGCGACAAGCGTCGAAGCCGTCCGACCGGACCGCTCTTACTCGCGAAAGATCAAGCCCGCCAAGCTCCACCCCTTCCATCCCAACTACAAGCGCTGCCATGAGCCTTAACTTAAGGGCATTGGATTTCGCCCTTCATTGTGTCGTAGTTGTCCAGTGCACGTCGGAAGGCACGAGAGACATCGCGTACATGGATGTAGTTGCGCTTGAAATGGCTTTCGAAGAGCACCACAAAGCGGTCATAAACCGCACGATAGGTAAAATCATTGACCAGCAGGTCGATGCGCATTCGGGGTGACATACCGAATACGGTAGCCAGCCGGAAGCTGATGGCGTTGGGGTGATCTATCAGTTGTTCCTCAATCTCAACCTTCTCGATGGCATATGAGAGATCGGGTGAAGGGGGGACTCTTCGTTGCAGTAGTTGTTCTCCCCCGGTGCCGTAGGCGCTGTTGGTAGTGGGCATGAGCACGATCTGATCCTTGGAGAGGAGCCTGAGCATCAGGGTAATGGCGTCGTGGTTGACGATTGCGGCGCCAACCGGATCGAGATTGCGTAACGGGGCCCCACCAGTGCGGCGAGGGGAGTGACGACATTGGCCCTTTGCATAAGAGAGACTATGGTTTTTCGACCCGGATATCCCCTTTCACCACCGAGAAGTCAGGGTGGTAGGCACAGTGGTTCAGGCTGGCTTGCTTGAACATGAAGTTGTCCAGCACCGTAACCTTATGGCCCGCGGCAAGCAGGCCCGGCACCATGGTGGAGCCGAGATAGCCGGCGGCGCCGGTCACGAGGATGTTGTATGACATTGGCTTCTCCTACCGAAATATGATCTGTTCCACACATTCACAGAGGGTATGGGCCAGGACGATGTGCACCTCCTGGATCGTGCTTGTCGTGACGCCCGGCGCAAGGATGCAGTAATCCGCTTTCTCTCTTGCCGGGCCACCATCGTGGCCGGTAAATACGATGGTCGGTATCCCTCGCTCCCGGCAGACATCCAGCGCCTTGAGGATATTTCCCGAGCGTCCGGAGGTGGTGATACCGAGGAAAATGTCTTTTGGGGTCATGTTACCGGCAACCTGGCGGGCAAAGAGCTCTTCATAACCGTAATCATTCCCGACCGCGGTCAAGATGGAGGTATTTACGGTGAGTGCTTCGGCGGGGAGCGGGGCGCGGTCTTTTGCCAGCTTGCCGACAAACTCCGCCGCCAGGTGTTGGGCATCCGCAGCGGACCCCCCGTTTCCGGCGATGTAGAACCTGCCTCCCTTCTGGTAACACTCGGCTACTGCCTGCACTGCCCGATCAAAGACACCGAATTGTAGTTTGTCCTTCAGTAATTGTTGTTTGGCATCGATGGATATCCGGAGGTTATTTTGAAGGAGTAGGGATGGCTGCATATCTGCTCTCATTACTCTGGTAATACTTCGGCTGCTTGATGATAGTATTCCGGAATACCAATATCGACAAAGGGACCGGATTGCTCCACACCGTAAAGCCTGCACCCCTGATCGAGAAGGGAGGGAAGTATGTCGTCCTCAAGAGAGGATTTCTTCTCTTCATCCCTGTTGGAAAGCGCTCAGTGCTGATGGCTCCATCAGATAGGCACCGCCATTCGCCAATCTTCCAGGCCGGGCAGTACCTGACTGAAGCGAGAGAATACGGCCGTCACCCGCTACTTCCATCCCCATATAGCGACCTATCTCACTGGTTCGAAACAGGGCAAGGGTCCACATTCCGATTCGCGCTCGGCATGAAAATCCTTTAGTTCTTCCAGGTTGACCTCGAAGAAAGTATCTCCGTTGAGCACCAGAAAAGGCTCTGTCAGACCTGCTGCGGCATGCAGCAGCCCCCCGCCGGTGCCGAGTGTGGTCGGTTCTACTGGTAGTAGATCAGGATACCCTGATAGGTGGCCCCGAAATGGTCACTTATGGTCTGATGTCGATAGCCGGCGGATTAGGATAGATCGATCAACACCTTGCTCGGCCCAGTACTCCATCTGATATTCGAGGAACAGGCGACCCTTGATGGGGCCATGGGCTTCGGCAGATCGGGCACGGATTTGCGCAGCCGCGTACCCAGTCCGCCGGACAGAATAATCGCTGTCACCACTGGTCTGTTATTCGACAGCGTTCAGAATGGCACAAATCTCATCGACCCCCTCGTCATGGAGATTAGGGAAGTTGCTGGTGTAGAAACCGTAGAAGTGGATGTGCTCGGTCTCGGGAAATTCTCGATAATGGCCTTCCGGAACCAAGCCTTTGAGGTAAGGCTGGCGTATCTGATTGCCCCCTCCGGCACTGCCGCGCCGGTATTCGATGCCATTCTTCCGCTTCTTCGAGGTACTCCACGACCAACCCGCTGGCCGATGGGGTCTCCCCTTCGGCCTTCTGCCACGCGCGCATGCAACTCGATCCCCGCGCCCTGCTGGCCCTCAACCGACCATTGCTGGAAGGCTTCGAACGCGACTTCACGCCCCGGCTGTGGCATGGCTGCCGTCTGTTGACCGTCGATGGCTCGACGGTGCGCTTACCGAATACGGAGGATGTCATCGCAACCTTCGGAGCACCGCCCGCGGGGAGTTCGGTTCCGGGCAGCGCTTAATCTGTAGTGATCGCAAGTTTGGGAGCAAACTCAGCATTAGTAGTGAATAAAATTTCAGATAGCTCCGAAGTGATTTTCGATCTTCTTGGGAAAGAATAGCATTTTTCTTACTAACCGGGAAATTTGCTGTCTCAATGTAAGATTGAACCTTTCAATGTGGTTCTTTTTTCCGCTTTCTTCACCAACTGCTCGAGTCTGTTTTGGGGAAGAACCTGCTCATATGCAGACCGAAAATCGGTGTAACAAACGGCGCATCGACGGTAGACTGGTGGCAAGATTTCCATAATGCCTCGGCACCGGCGCGATCGCGACTCCCAACATGCATCCCGACAATCTCTCTGGAATCGCTGTCAATTGCCAACCAAGTCCATTGCTTCTTGCGCTTGAGTCCGACAAAAGACCACATTTCTCGCATTCTACCGCTAAGCACCCCTTTTTTTGAGATATCGATTTGTTGGGGTACATGCTCATACTTCCGATTGATATACTGTTGCAGCCAAGGTTCTGAAATCTCGGTCCCTGTTGAAATTACAGCGATTGAAATCTTCTCCAAAAGCAACTTGTCTACCATATCCCATAACTGTTGCGGGATTCTTTTATTCTGAGGATTTTCGACAAATTGTCTGCCACAGTCTTTGCACACATATTTTTGTTTCCCATATGCTTTCCTCAACCATTAACTCATGCTTATTCATGGTCCCTGAATTATAACTCGTAACCTGACATGTTGATAGCTAATGTATGCATATCATAGCCTCACACTACCCGCTCTGCGGGTAGATTGAAGCAGAAAACGGTTCAGCAGAAAATTATCACTACATGTTAAGCTAACGGCCTGGTGATCGAGGCCGATCGAATCCCGCCAGGTCGGCGAGCGCGTGCTTGCTGGTGAGCATCGCGACCCGGGCCAATGATCTGATCTTATATGACCGCGGCTATCCGGCCTTCTGGCTGCTTGCCTTACACCGCCAGGAACAACGTCGCTTCTGTGCCCGGATGCTGTTGGCTTTCTCCCGCGAGGTCAGCGCCTTTGTGGCCAGCGGCAAAAACAGCGAGGCGGTGCTGTTCACACCAGGCCCCCACGCACGCCAGCACTATCAGACGTATGGATTGGCGACCGATCCCATCCCGCTACGCTTGATCCGCATGAAGCTCAAAAGCGGCGAAATCGAAGGGCTCGCAACCTTGCTCCTGGAGGAGCAAACCTATCCGAGCGCCTGGTTCAAACACCTCTACCACCTGCGCTGGGGCAACGTAGAAATGCCGCCTCGAAATCAAGAACTTCTCCGGCCTCAGCGCCCACGCCGTGAAGCAGGATTTCTACGCCAAGCTACTTCGTGCTCAACCTCACGGCAGTCCTTTCCTGGGTCGCCCAAGCCATCGCCGATCGTCTCTACCGCGACCGTCAGCACACCTACCGGGTGAATTTCGCCCAGGCGCTCTCCAAGAGGAAGGATAATCTGGCTCGGTTGTTCGTCTCCAATTCCTCACGGCAACTGCTCACCGCATTAATACTCGCGGTGGCGACAAGCGCCGAAGCCGTCCGACCGGACCGCTCTTACCCGCGAAAGATCAAGCCCGCCAAGCTTCACCCCTTCTATCCCAATTACAAGCGCTGCCGATGAGCCTTAACTTAAGGGCATTGGGCGGGGACGTCGGTTCGAGAGCAAACGGGAGATCACCCGGGTGCGGAACCCAGAGACCGGTGCGACCGAGGAGCAGTGGACCGGCGACCATGTGCTCAAGAACGAATGGTAGAGCTTCCGCACCAGGAAAGACCGCTCTCTGGAGCTGACGAGCGTAGCGCGCGAATGCCCGGCCGGCGCAAGCCTGCGGTCAAGGTGGTGGACATTTTCGGCAACGACACCATGACTATGGTCGAGGTGACGGTGTGAGTGGTCGTTCTTTTGGAGCAAAAAAACGCTGGCATTTTGTAGCCCATGTCCACCAGCCCATTGTAGCCTCTCCATCCGTCCGAGTGGATGATGCTGCGAGGGTACCTGGCCCCGGATCGCAGCCTGTAGCTGCTTTTTAGCGGCAGCTGGGACGATCTCGGTGTAGACTTTTCCTTGCCGTTCCAGGATCCCGAAGACAATCGTTTTACCGCCTGCTCCACGACCCTTCTCCCACGGACACTGCGTGCACCAAAATAGGATTCATCGACTTCAACCTCGCCAGAGAAGGGCGATGAAGCGTCACAAACAGATCTGATTACCAACGCCCAACCTTGCACATCCAAGGTTATGGCCAATGGTGTGCGGTTTGTGTCGTAGGACAAAGATCAAGAATTTGCTGACTTTGACTAGCTGCTTTTGCGAAATTTTCCTGTGTTTGCCGTCAAGATTCGATCTCCTCGATTAATGCTAAGTTCCGTGCGATTATATTACCAAGTTGGCACGCAAGCACGAACTTGAATATACCCATTACTCACCATGAGCAACTTGTCAAATCCCGGTATATGATAGACTTGTTTTTGAACAGAATGTGATTCATATCCTACGCCGCAATTCCGAACCTTCGATGTTTCAAAGAGCCCCATGACCATTAAAACCGCTGATCTTTTTGATGACTATGGCGACCGGGTCCGGGTCTGCGACCCCATCTTCCGGGATTTCGGGGGACACGCCTGCTTTTTAGGTCCCATTACTACGGTCAAGTGCTTCGAGGATAACTCCCTGGTCAAGGCCACCCTGAATGAGCCGGGTGCAGGTCGGGTGCTGGTGGTGGATGCCGGCGGTTCCTTGCGCTGTGCGATGCTCGGCGATAGGATCGCGGTGAGCGCCGTCGAGAATGGCTGGCATGGGGTGCTGCTGTTCGGCTGTGTGCGGGATACAGTCGAGCTCGCCGATATGGCGTTGGGCGTGAAGGCGTTGGCCGCCAATCCGCGCAAGAGCGAGAAGCGCGGGGAGGGACAGCGAGACACCCCAGTGAGCTTCGCCGGCGTCTGCTTTCGGCCGGGCGACCACGTCTATTGCGACGAGGACGGCGTCCTGGTCTCTGCGGCGGCGCTGGAAGTTCCTGAGTGAGGGCTTGTCTGACACCAGGCAGGCGGCAATTTCACCCCGGTATCGACTGGAATCCGCAGTACCTGACGTAGCACAAATACCGGCACCTGCAGCAAGCCCGCCACCGCTTCGGATGCGGCGCCACACCCATCTTCGTCAAAGGTACATCGGGCCAGGGGAAACGCCGTTGCTACGCTGCATATGGGACGCAGATCCGGGTTTCCGGTGTGGGAAGATAACCACAAAAAAACACGAACCGTAATTTTCGTGTTTTTCATGGTTCCATACTCTACGATTTCGCCTTCTTACCCGTCTCCCATATACCCCCTTGCACCTCGCTTTCCGAACGATTTACGGGTAACGGGTACACCGATGGCATGGGTTCTGGCAAAGCAGATCGCGACGGCGATCCACTCCGGGTTCAATCGCCACTATCGGTGGTACCGGATGACGACCGCGGGGGCAAGGCAGTGGTTCGAGGACGCGGACTGGGAGGAGGTACAGCGCACTGCCCGCGAGCGCATTAGTTTCTACGACCGGCATGTAGGCGAGACCGTCGCCGGCTTGCGCTCCGAGTTCGGGATTCAAGACCTCGACGAACGTCTGTGGCGGCGGGTCAAGGTCGAATACCTGCGCCTACTGCCCGAGCACCGCCAGCCGGAGCTGGCGGAGACCTATTACAATTCGGTCTTCTGCCACCTGTTCCACCGCACCTACTACAATAATAAGTTCATCTTCGTCTGGCCGGTGATATCCACCGAGCATCTGGAGTCGGAGATCCCTAGCTTCCGCTGCTACTATCCGGCCCGGGACGGCTTCGCTCAGATCCTCTGCGAGATCCTGTCCGGCTTCGGGTTTCGCCTGCCCTTCCGCACCATCCGATCCGATGTGCGCAATCTCATCCGTGCCATGCGGGTCCGGTTCCCGCATGGTAAGGAGCGACGCGAGAACTTCCAGCTCGTGATCCTCAGCCAAGCCTTTTATCGCAACAAGGGTGCCTACATCATCGGCAAAGCTATCAACGGGGCTGACCAGATTCCCTTTGTCATCCCGGTGCTGAACGACGAAGACGGCGGTCTCTATGTGGACACTTTGCTTACGGGCAGCGATGAGATCGGGGACATCTTCAGCTTTTCGCGCGCCTACTTCATGGTGGACACCGAGGTACCGGCCGCGATCGCGGAATTCCTGCGGCCACTGATGCCCCACAAGGGTAAGGCGGAGCTCTACACGGCCATTGGCCTGCACAAGTTCGGCAAGGCTGAATTCTATCGCTCATTCCTCAAGCACCTGCGCTATTCCAGCGACGACCTGGTGGTAGCGCCGGGGATCCGCGGCATGGTGATGTGTGTCTTCACACTGGCGTCCTTTCCCTATGTGTTCAAGGTCATCAAAGACCGCTTTCCGCCGCCCAAGGCGACGACCCGGCAGGCGGTCATGCAGAAGTATCAGCTGGTCAAACTGCACGATCGGGTCGGGCGGATGGCGGACTCCTGGGAATACTCGGATGTCGCCTTCCCCCGGCAGCGCTTCTCCGACGTCTTGCTGACCCAGCTTCGGGAGGAGGCGGCAGACAGCCTCTTGATCGAGGGCGATCAGGTTATTATCAGACACCTGTACATCGAACGGCGCATGCGTCCCCTCAATCTCTATCTGGAGTCGGCGAACGCCGAGCAGCTGCGACACGCGATTCGGGAATACGGCAACGCCATCAAGCAGTTGGCCGCCGCGAACATCTTTCCGGGCGACTTGCTGTTCAAGAACTTCGGCGTTACCCGCCAGGGCCGCGTGGTCTTTTACGATTATGACGAAATCTGCTACCTGACCGAGTGCAACTTCCGAACGATCCCGGAGGCGCCTTTTCCGGAAATGGAGCTATCGGATGAGCCCTGGTACACGGCGGCGCCGGGGGACGTCTTTCCGGAGGAGTTCGCGACCTTCCTGCTCCTGGATCCCCGCATCCGTGACTGTTTTCTGGTGTACCACCGGGAGCTGCTGGACACCGCCTGGTGGCGTCGCCGCCAAGAGCACATCCGCAAGGGATACCTGGAAGACGTGTTTACATATCCGCCAGAACGGCGCTTCCGGCACTTACAACCCTGATACGGGCAAAGAAACGCGGATAAACGGACTACGATCGCCTGTGATCCGGTGCTCGAACGCGCGTCTCCTCGCTGAAATCAGCTGCAGCTCCTGCAGGGTGCAGTAGCGGGAACCTGGAATTCAAATCCGAAGTCTCGCCATTCGCTGGCACCCAGAAAGCGTTCACTTTCCCCCAGACTCTCTACCCGCGGCAGCAGACAGCGGGCGACCCCCCACCACTTGAGCCCCCTCCGATTCGGAACTTCATGAATAGCTGATTAATCGCCGGGCGGCTCCACTCAGCTCGGCGATTTTCGGGGCCGGCAAATCGGGCGCGAAATGGCGTATAATTGCTTTGAATCTAGCTTCCGAAATGTGTGAACGCCTGAAATACCTGTTTTTCCCTGCATAACATAACCTTAGCATACCCTGAAGATGCTAAAATTATCCAGACCCCTGCGGATTAAAGAAGTAACGTCTCGATGACTCATCACGCCAAGCTGAAATGGCATTGTCGCAGGGGAATGCGCGAGTTGGATCTGCTCCTGGAGGGGTTTTTGGCGGATCGGTACCAGGCGCTCTCTGCGGCTGAACAGGCCGGTTTCGAGCGATTGTTGGACTGCCGCAATGAGGATCTCATGGCATGGCTCATCGACGGGGGTTCTCCGGAAAATGAGCAGTTGGCGGGAATCGTGGACCAGATACGAGATCAATACTATTGGGTCTAGATAACTTTAGAGTGAGTTTTATTTCAATAGAGTTAAGAGGCTGCCTAAAAACTAACTTATTGATTTTTAATCATAAAAAATCAGATTTTCTGGTGGTATAATAACTGTGGGAACTTCTATTTTGGATTCCAATATGACTCCTGAAAAGACTCAATCTCCTATCAGGTACCCGAGCTACCTCATTGATGAAGAGTGGGAAATTCTCCAGCCTATTTTCGATGAGCTCGAACCCTGTACCACTGGACGCCCACGAACGACCGATCTTCGCGAAATCCTGAATGCGATTTTTTATCTGAATAAAACCGGCTGTCCATGGCGCTACCTGCCAACAGACTTTCCCCCTTACCGGCTGGCTAACTATTACTACAACAAATGGGCGGACAATCGAACGCTGGAAGAAGTCAATACCGCGCTACGTCAGCATTTACGTGAAAAAAAGTCGAAGCCCAAACCCGACGGCAGCCATCATTGACAGTCAAGGCATCAAGGGAACTCCAGAATCCTATCTGGAATCAGGGTTCGATGGAGGCAAGCTCGCATACCATCACAAAAATCTGGGCTGACAGTGGTTATTTCGGCCCGAAGCTTTCCGATTGGCTCTGGCATCCATATTCGGATGCCTGATCGAGGTCGTTAGAAAACAAACTCAGGTTTATTTCGCATCAAGTCGCTTGCTTCTCCGACAGCTCTGTAATAACCAGACCCCTATAAAATGACCGTGGGGTGATTTTCTAGTAACTTATGTCTTTTTGGACAACCTCTAAACCTTATCTAGAGCGTTTCAAGATTGATAGGGAGCATAGATAGGGAGCATAGTCGGAATTCTGGAAGGAGTTGGCGCATTCTTCAGTGTCGAGCTGTTCGAGGCCGTCGGCGATGGTCTGCCAGAGGTCGTCGACGGTTGTGGCAGCGGCTTTGCGCAGGAAGGCTTTGAGCTTGGCGAAGGCCTGTTCGATGGGATTGAGGTTGGGGGAGTAGGGCGGCACAGCGCCCGCCGTCTCGATGGCTTTACGCACGCCCTCGACCTTGTGTCTGGGGCGATTGTCCATGATGACGATGTCGCCGGGTCTCAAGCTCGGCACCAGACCGGCTCGACATGAGCTTTGAAGGCGGCGCCAGTCATAGCCCCGTCGAGGACCATGGGTGCGGTCACCCCATCGACGCGCAGGCTGGCGACAAAGGTGGTGGTCTTCCAATGTCCCCAGGGCACGG
>Ga0209782_1000840_pt1 | contig 14578 bp, 18 predicted proteins | sample WorMetmaBAHAMAS1_FD_187390 | JGI IMG/M metagenome (GOLD analysis project Ga0209782, IMG submission 187390) | Marine gutless worms symbiont microbial communities from Max Planck institute for Marine Microbiology, Germany - Inanidrilus... | ecosystem: Host-associated > Annelida > Digestive system...
GGAAATCATATGCGCTCTATCAAATGGTGATGTTTCCGATGACCTTGGGCGACCCCTAACCCCCAAACCACCCCAATTTTTGCATTTTTCGTCGCCGTTCATATCTTCGTAGTGAGTTAACATAGAGACTTCATATTTGGTGTACAGGTTGACGGTAGCTAGTCCTAGCCGACGGACGACAAACCGTCCCTGAAAAGGGCGTGGTTACGTCACGTGACACGTTTTAAATTTTGGGTGCTTCATCCATATCTCAGGAATGGCTGCAGCTAGAGCTCTGAAATTTTTTTACAAAGAGAGACAATATGAAGTCTTGCCAAAAGGATGACAAATCACCCCTAAAACGGGCGTGGTTTTGCTCACGTAACCCATTTTTGTATGCACAGCTGTGGAGTTAGAAAACAATTCTCCTCGCCACTCGGTGAGCTGCTATCAACAATGTCGCGCTCGACGGACTGCTGTATATCGCACGTACGGCGCTTGACGCCACGCACGTTGCACGCTAAGGCTTAGGCCTAAATTCCATCGGTTCGATTTGTCACCATGTTTGTTGCAAACTTGATTATATAACATATAGACAACGAATCGATGAAGTGGAGTTTGAGCATTATTGTTCAAATATGCTGTCAAAACGGACATTTTTTGGTGTGCCTAGCGATTTGCTATCAATCGTCGCTCGTTGCCTGGTAATTATACTTGGTAGGCCTATGCAGTGCAATAGGCCTATGCTCGATTTTTGCCGTGCGACGCTATGCATGCCGTCGTCGTGTATCTGTCCGTCCGTCTGTCTATCTGTCTGTGCGTGTGTGTCTGTCACACTCAGATATTGTGTGAAAATGGCTAAACATAGGATCACGCAAATAATGCCGCATGATAGGCCGGGACTCTAGTTTTCAAATGGGATGTTTTATACCGTAGTTGCAGAATTTCTACTGACAAGCGCGTCACGCGGTCCCTCTGCCATAGCAGATCCTCTTGTTGTCTATGTTTTTGTTCCCCATGCGGGCGCTGGGGCCTAATGCGCCCTAGAAGACATTGTAAATTAGGCGGTATATAGATTGTTTATATGTGTGTTTCCCTTATTACTTGCTTCCTTTTGCTTCTTGTAACTTCATTTTTTACCGTGCGACGCTATGCTAAGCGCGGTATATGCCGTCGTCGTGTGTCTGTGTGTCTGTCACACTCCGGTATTGTGTCAAAACGGCTAAACGTAGGATCACACAAATAACGCAACACGATAGCCCCAGGACTCTAGTTTTCTGATTCCAAATATCATGGCGAAATTCGAACGGGATCATCCCTTACGGGGGCGACAATGCAAGTGGGGTGGGTTAAAATTGGCCACTTTCGACGGAAAATGCGCTATAACTCGAAAACATCACAAGATAGATGCATAGTTACTATTAAAGTCAAATAGGAAGTCATTTGCGCTCTATTAGTCCGGTCAACACCTGAAATACCCGGAAAATATTTGTTACAGGCAAAATTTTACATCAGTTGATGCAGAATATTGAGAAGAATCCGTAGATAAAAATCCCCATCTCTATCAACAATTATAACAATGCTACAAATGAAAAACGACACAAAAATGACATTCGATAGTGCAATTATAGGCCACATACTGTATAGCAGTTTAGAATGTAGCTGAAGTATGCAAATCATGCAAAAGTCTAACAAATGACATTGTACATGAATAGTGCACTTGCAGTTAAACCTTCATACAAGTAGTGAACAAAATAGGTAAAGTCAGCTATTAAATATATTAAATATACTCACCCTCAATAAAGAATGCTCGTCTATGTAGCAATGTCCCAGTAATGCAGTAATGATCCAGAAAATTATATATATACAGTGAGATGTCTTCAAAGTTCACATATGTCAAATATGTACATATTATTGGTGTAGAAATAAATTAATAATCTGTTAATGAAACAGTAGATCCTTCATCACGGCAGCTGTAAACACACACACATTAAGTACATTTCAAATTACTGTCTTTACTGATGATTGCATTTGGTTATTCCATGGAGATATTGCTCATCATATCAATTTTATGACTGTTTTCATGTAATATTCATTCCATCTGTTTAGTGTAATAAAGTATGATGATGGTGATGATGATAATCCACTGAAATCAATAAATCATCTCCGATCTATGCTAAGCTCACTTAGTCAGATGTAAATAAATGTAAAAACAGTTTTACATAAATTGTACAATACACAGATAAATAAAACTTTAGCAAATCAAACTCATAATGCTATTTTTGCATTATATTCCTGTTTAACATCTTTCTGAATCTACCGAAATGAAAGATGAAATGAATGAAACTTCCATGTGCAACGTGTTTCTCATCAAATGCAGAACTGTGGCCATGCTATTGATTATATGTAAATGACCAAACAATACTATCAGCTAACTATTACTTAATCAATCATGCAATCATGCTATCATGCAATGAATAATTGTTTGGTTTCTGTATTATATAAAGAAACTTTCACTATTCAGAATATATACACAATAATGAAACATGCTGCAATTGTAGTACTTAGTACAATAGTGCTAAAAAACAACAGTTTGACTAATGTTAGTAAACCAATGTGCAAATCAGCACAACAACTTCACAGGAGTTGTTAGTGCAACACTGGTATAAAATCCCGAATGAATAGCAACATTTGCATCATCTACCTGATCTGGAATCGAATCGAATAAACTTAACTAGAATTGGTATCAACACGTTCGGACTCAGGCCTTTGTCAACCTTAACTATTTTAACCTCATCAACTGTTTCTTCTTCAAGCCAATCGAGCTCATCATCAAACAGCACATCAGGCAAGTTGAAATTCTGAGCTGGTCCTTCATCTTCTTGAGAAATTTCTAAGGGCTTCTTTGCTGTAACATCGCAGTTGTTACACGTCATTCCATGGCAGTTGACACATGCGGCCATACAGGTGTGGTTGCTACGACGACAACTGCAATTCGATGACAGACACCCTTTTGTGCACTTGCATCTCACCATATTCAGTACATCATCAGGTGCATGTTGCTGATCACTTGCAATAGGATCTAACTTTCCAGCGACAAGATGCCAACCCCATCTACATGGGTCGATGCTGCTGTTGTCTAAAGCTATCCACACGACAACTTGCCGGTGAACGCGAAAAGCATGGTATACTGCTGCTCTCTCTCTCTGTTGGTGGAAATTTTTCTGGAATCAACGATGTCACTGAAACACATACTTTATTACAATACGACTGATACTGCATGGTGCTCAGTTTATTATCTTTTGTACCACTGTACGCTGCCACCATCAGCTGAATCCCAGCTTCTGCAATATCTTCAGTTGTGGCATCTGCGTTTTCCATAACAGCAGTAATTTGTGACAAAAATTCCAGGCCACTCAATCTCTTCAGGATCTGACCTTTGCCATGGCTAAATAAGGCTGAAGTAGTGTCGCATCCACTGAATGCATGAATGAGCAGAATGTTTCTGCAAACTGACATTCCGACGTGGTCCTGGAGTTTCTGGACATTGACTGGCCGCAGCTGTCCAAGTTGCCATCTCTTAGCCTCAGACACAAAATATATGTCGCTCATGTCCTTCCCTGCATGATAAGTTAGCAGTACCAAGATATCTGTGTCATCCGCGACCACTGCAACTGGTCGGTCATTTTTCGTCGCTTCCTTCAGTGCCACAGCAACTATATCAACATCTGCATCTGCAACTGACTGAATGCACTCTGTTCCTTTGTCTTGAAATTCCTCCATCAACATCTTGATAAAACTGTCTTTATTTCTTTCATTTCCTAGGAACGACTGCTTGACAAACAAAAGTGGTGTGTTTTGATTTAGAACAACTATCGGTGAGTTTGCGTGACCTTTGTCGGTTCGTCGATGATGTTCATGGTCCTTTGTTGTTGGTGATTCAATGTATCCATCAAATACGACCACAGCATCTGAACCATATTTGTGAGTGACGAACGAACAATATTGTTTCACGAGCTGACCGAATGAATTATTTTTACTCCATTTTATCTGATGAAGGAGAGATCCACCATCCAGCACATACCGAACACAGCTCGGAAGTTGATCTGACGGCATGCCTGCAGTAAGTGACTTTGCCAAATTTGCCTTGTCAGGTTTCCTCATGCAGCCATCCTTAAACAGGGCCATGGGCCACGGCGTCAACTCATACTCAAAATAAGAGCATCCGGTGGAAAACATTTGCTGTGCTCTGTGCCTGTTTTGTTTTCTGACTGTCTGAATCCTGTTGCAAATGTTTAAATGTTCTGACCATATCTGACTTTTTCAGAGACAGTTCATAAAAAGCGACATCATTCCAGTGCTTGTGAATTTCGGCACCAACCTCTTCCGCGCTGTCGCAAGTCAGGTTGTCAGCTTCATCAACCAGACCTGCTGATAAGCTACGCAACCTCGAGTCCGCATCCAAAAAAGGATCATTTGCCTGCAGCCAATCAAGAAACTTTTGCAAGTCACTGCAGTCTCTGCGCACTCGTGACAAGCCAACATCAACATGTTGCTGCGACACTGAATGTAAGCCAGTCAACTCAGATAGAGCTAAATGCACAGCTGCACTGTGGTGCAGCATGCCAATCTACAGTGACCGCACACTTGCAGTCAAACCACGACCTCTGGTCCAGCCGCTACGACCTTTGATGGTTCTCATCAGTGTCTGCTCAGTGACAAGATCTGGTGAAAGACCAGACCAGTACCGGTCAGATCGACGCACAGAATTAAAGCCATTCTTGACAAAAACATCGTACAGCCACGGATAATCAGCAGGCAAACTACACATCATTTGCAGGTAAAGACGTGCACATTTGCTATAGTGGGTGTGACCTGTTGCAGCAAGCAAGTTCAGCATATCATGAATGCTGAACTTGCTTGCTTGCAAATGCAGATGCCAGTTGCCAGTGCGTTCAGCTGTGATGAACACTTTGCATGTTTCAACATAATTGACATACTGGATCCACAGCTTGGCAGCTTGGCAGTTTGCGATGATGCTGACACTTGCTGCTTTATGGACTGGAGCTGCTGATCAACTGTCTGTAGACTTGCACACTGCAAAATGTCTGTTTGGTTGTAGTCCTGTGGTGACTGCAATACTGAATTGCACAGGTTTACAAGGTGATCAACATCATCAGCTGTCAGTGCAATGTCATCAGTTATTTCTGCCAACTCCTGAGTACCGGTAGGCCGTGGGATAATGCGCTGCAGCAGTAGTGTTATCAATGCACTCTGTATAAGCAGATAGGCTCGAAGAGCACGTGACACTGCTTTGCCAGACAGCATATGCTGAACAGCATCACAACCGTACACAAATCCCATTAGTTCCTGGAGACCGGAACCATGCATTACTGTTCCAATGGAACCTAAGAAGCTCATCAGTAAATGAAAGCCATCTAAGCGGCATACAATGCTGTTAAGTGCAGCAGCTTTCGAAATTTCAACTGCCTTCAACCATAAAGGTTGATCAAAGGTTACACATGCTGCTGGCATTGGGAGCTTCGTGGCTTGTGAATCAACAAACAAGAGTGTTGAGTATATGCAGCTTTCATCACCTGGCTTCATGTCAATGAGTGGTAACATTGTTATTGCAGCAGGTGGTGCATGTAAACCTGTACATGCTGACTGCATCAATCCACCCCAGTTTGGACGACTGTGAACTGGAGTTAAAAGCTCCCAGCTCAGATGCCAAACAGTGTTCAACTGCAGAATTTGAGGAAGGCATATCGGCTGCTGTAGACAACGAACATCTTTCGTCGTTACAGATGACAGGCCTTACTTGGTAGCCAACATATAGGTGTGGATCTGAATTGCTCGGTTAGCTGAAACTTGCAATGCAAGTAAACGTCGTTTCAAGTGAGGAATTCTGCAGTCAGCTGAGCCAAATTCTCCATCAAGATTTACTGACACAGAAATAATGCCCATTCTGTGAAAAGAGACGTGACCATCCAGAGTTCATACGTTGTGATCGACATCGTCTGCCACCCACTGAGTCAAACCAGATGGATAACTCTGACCAATGCCACTGTCCGGACATTTCGATTCCAATACTGACTGTCTGTAGCGTTCAACTTCGTCATAGGATACAGTAAGGCCCATTCGTGACAACTGCTTCAGCAAAAACTTTGAACCATAGTTGTGATCTAACTGCATTCCTAAACCTAACAAAAGGGGAGCAATATATGTTCTTGGTCTCGCAGCTTGCACAATACACTGTGCAATAGTCAGTTGCTTCAGCTGAGATCCTATCATATTTCTCAACAACTGCATAAGCAATGGTGGTGCCACCTCAGATGACTGCATGTCTGAAATACTTGGATAAGAATCAAGGTCGCACTGCATGCTGCGTATTTCGGACACAACGAGCTTTGCTGCTGTCTTCACAATTCTCTTGCTCTCCTTTACTTCATCAGAATTTCTTTTTGCATACCACTTATCGTTGATGATAAGTGAGCTGAAGTTATGAAAGCAAACCACATTTTTTCTGCCACTAACCTCTGCAAAATACACGTTATTACCATATTTGTCCTTAAGTTTATTCTTCAGATGTTTACTTATGTAAACGTCTGTTGGATATTCAACCTTTTCTTGCACACAGTCTGACATATACTGCCGCAAATTGTCTAAGTATACAGCCGGTCCTCACCAGATGACTCCAGCCATTCACAGAGGTTTCCAAAAGCATCAGCCATTATGGAATGTTCTGGTCGACCGGCAGTTCCTGTTTTGCTAATGTCTCATCCCTGAAAAAATCGTGTGTGACAATAGCTATGGTAAACCGCTTCTGGATGAACAAGGTCACAACAGTCTTCAAGTCTACCTTTCACGTCCAGTGCCCATTCATCACCTCTTAACACGCATCGATTCAAAACTGATTCTCTGAGTTCGAGAGTGCGTGCTTGTCGTACATTGCCTTTTCCACTCTCATAGTCAGCAGGCATTTTACAAAAAAGCACATATTTTTCCAGTCAAATAACTCAACACTAGAGCGTAAGCGCTTGATGGGGACATTACCAGTGATATCAGTGTCACCAGTTGTCCTCACATTTCTGAGGTCCGTAAAATGCTTACGACAGGTGCTGTGTGTTAGATATGGCCCAGGACTGTCTTTTAACAATGCCTCAAGTTCATGTGACCTACAAGCAACACAACTGCTTATAACCGACGCTAAACCCTTTTCTGTTATCTATATTAATGACTCTTGTGTATCACACTGGCAGATAACACACTTGGACGGGTCAAAACCTCCTACTGCAGACATTGTATTTCAGGTGTAGGCCATATATACAGGACTATATCGCAGTAGCGCTCAAAGTGTTTGAAAACAAACCACGCAAGCAAATGTGACTGTCTAAACTGTTCAGTTATATAAACAAACCTAATATGCAGTTAAATTGCCGTTATTCTGCCGTCTGAAGATAAAATACTTTGACAAAAGTACTGAAAACAACAATAAACAAATGCAACAAATTACATTATCGCTCACTGTTATGTCTTCTTTATATAAGTAAGTAAGAAAACAGATGCCAATTTCTGGTAGTATTCACAGCGAAGTTTGTGGATGAATAACTTTAATCCCTGACATCCGGAGAATGGGGATTTTTAACACATGAAATTACTTTAGCTATATTATGCATTAATGAAAAAATTAGCTTGTAACAAATTATTTCCGGGTTCTCAAAAAATGCAGTTTGACCGACCGGACTATATCAAATGGCGATGTTTTTGTTGACCTTGGGTGACCGCTAACCCCCTTCACCTTTCACCTTTTCTTCGGGACGGACTTTTCTTGTCCAGCGCTAAGGCCCCGGTTGGGTCCAGTGCACATCTCCCAGTGGAGTGTGCAAATCTGATTAGATTCAAAAACTACCTTGCCTAGTTCAAGAGCTGTAAGAGGGGCGTCCCTAGTACGCGTTGCCGTATAGTAGCAAGGGCCGGGCACTTACCCAAAAAGTGCAGCTCCGTCTCCTCTTCCTCACTACAGAGTGGACAGATGGAATTGTCTTTAACACCTACTAACTTCAGGTGTCTATTCAGAGCAACATGCCCTGTTATAATGCTGACAAGACAGTGCATATCTTGCCGCCTGAGGGACAGTGGATACCTCGTCACTGCCAAATCAGGCTTTTTAAAGAACATGTTGGCCTGTCTGCATGTGGAATATTTTGTCCACAATCACTGTTGCTTGGTGTGTGCCCAAGCCCGGGCAGCAGCCCTCATCGAGCACATGGGCACACCAAAAACTGGCTCAGGGCCTATAAACATGGTGCGGCCGCTTTTACTGCTAGGCCATCCACTGTCTCATTTCCAGGGACTCCACAGTGTCCTGGTACCCACAACAGACTAACGCTGTTGCAAATTGAGACCTTGTTAATAGCCTCTATTACCTCAGCCACCAACTTGAATGTTACCGTCGCAACTTCTAGTGCTTTCAGTGCAGCCTGATTGTCAGAACAGATAGTCACTGATGCTCCATTTTCCTCCTGCAGCCTCGGCAGAGTAGCATAGGACAGTATCGCAAACAATTCTGTCTGAAATACTGTGCTGACTGAACCCAGGGGGAACATGTACCTTTGATTATCGTCCTGGATGTATACTCCAGCCCCTAAGGGCCCACTCAGTCCTCGACGAGATCCATCTGTAAAACAGATGATTTCATCAGACAGAATAATCTGTTGTGTTATCCACTGTTCCCTTGATGGAATGTGAACAGTAAAATACTTATCAAAGTAATATTTTGCGACTCTCCTGTCACAGTGAGCTTGTGACAGGAATTAGTTGCGCCATTTTTGGCTAATTTTCGCGTGTTCCCCACCCCCAGCAACCCACTGGGATGCATCGCGTAGTCTATAATATGCCATCATCGCTTCCTGTTGTATGAACGTAGGTAGCGGCACCAGACCTACCAGCAGTTCCATGGCTGCTGTAGGAGTTGTTCTCATGGCTCCTGTAATATACAGGGACACCAGTCGTTGTACATGAGTGAGTTGTTTATTCACTGTGATGTACCTGGTTCGTGGCCACCAGATTACCGCTGCATAGGTGAGCATCGGCCTTATTACTGCCGTATAAATTCAATGCACCACTTTTGGAGAGGTGCCCTAAGTCTTACTGGTAGCACTACACACTTGATAGAATGCCACCAGTGCCTTATTGCACTTTGCATCTACATGCAATTTCCATGATAGTTTCGGGTCAAGAATGACCCCCAAATATTGCGTTCTTTACCATAGAATATAATGGGAGATACTCTCTCCACTTTATATCTTCTAGTAAATAGCATCATTTCCGTTTTACTAGGATTGACGGAAAGTTCTCTTTCCATACACCAGCATTCAATGCCCTTGAACACTCGCTGCATTATCTCACACAGGGTAGTTAAGAAGCATCCGATGACCACTGCTACGCCATCATCTGCAAAGCCCTGATCATACACTCCTTGCTTGCTCAGCCATTTCAATAAGCTGTCTGCTATTAATGACCAGACATTGGGTGATAAGCCACCCCCCTGTGGTATGCCTCTACCAGCTTGCACAGCCATGTTGCTATTTCCCAAGCATCCATGGATAGAGCGGCTTTCGATCATTTGACGATCCAGTTTCTCACTGGTTTAACAACCTTCCATTCATCCAGAGCATACCTCACCGAACGTTGTGATGAGTTATCGACGGCTCCTTCTATATCGAAGAAGACCCCCTAATGCATACTGCCTCTGATCAAGTGCCTTTTCCAGGCGACTGACCAGCTGATGTAATGCACTTTCTGTTGATTTACCCGCTTGATATGCATGTTGCCTTGGGTGTAACGGTAGGTCAACAAGTGGACCTTCTCGTAAATATCGATCAGTCACCTTTTCCAATCCTTTTAATAGGAAGGAAGTGAGACTGATTGGTCGAAATGCCTTAGCCGTGGTATAATCTATTTTACCAGGCTTAGGGAGAAAAAGCACTCTAGCGTGTCTCCACACTTGTGGGATATAGCTGTTGGCTATACATGCTCTATAAATTAGACATAGTGGTGTAAGCACATATGGTAATCCTTTCTGCAGCAAGGATGGAAAGATTCCATCCTCACCCGGCGATTTGTATGGATCCATCGTTTCGATGGCCCAGCAAATTCTATCTTTGGTGATGGTTTGTTTCGCTACTCTCCAGTCTCGAGCGGGTATCCACTTAGCCCTCTGTTGGCTAGGTGTAGGTGTCAGCTGTTGGTCTTCCAACCGACATTCCGGAAAATGTACCTCAAGCAGGTGTTGAATCGTCTCTTTTGAAGACTCAGTCCATCTGCCGTTTGGTTGGCGAAGCATACCGAGTTTGCCTCTAGGTGAGGATGCTAAGATATTTTTAAGTCGTGCCGATTCTGGCACACCTTCAATACGTGCACAGAAGGAATGCCATGACTCCCTCTTGCATCATTTTATTACTTTTATAAACTCTCGCCTTGCCTTCTGATGCTGTAGCCAGTCATCTTCAGTTCGAGTATGATATTCCACATGAAAGGCTGTATTGGCGTTATTTTTCAAAAGTATAAGTTCTGGATTCCACCACGGAACCTTCTTGCCCCCGCTAATTCTGCGTCGAGGGCAGGCTTTTTCAAAGGAGCCAATATCTACCTTGTTTGGATTAGTGAGCTCCCTTTCAATGTCACCTGGTGTGGTGACCTTACCGATCCACATACCAATGGACTGGTTTTAATTCCTGATCGTACACCGACCAGTTTGTACGCGGAGGATTACAACTGAAACCCGAAGGTTTCCTGTCACGCTTCAATGTCAAGGTGATATACCTGTGGTCAGACATTGAGTCTTTTCCAGATACGCTCCAATCGTCTATGTCATATGTAATCGGCAATGTCACCAAAGTTATGTCAATTACTGATTGACGATTGCCCGACACAAACGTAGGTTCGCCTCCTACATTAAGTATCTCCAGGTTAGTGGAGGCCACAAATTCAGCCAAGACGTCCCCGGGAGTTATTGCATGTATTACCCCACGCTATATGGTGGGAATTAGTATCGCACCCAATAATCAAGGGGAGGTTGTTTTGCTTACAATAAGTGATCAATTGCTCTACTTTGCAAGTAGGGATATCAGCATCAATCGGCATGTACATAGACGCTAGTATGGCACATGTATTGACATCATTTTGATGATATTCTACACGAACTGCAGTGAGGTCACGAGTCCCAAACTGAGGTAAGTTATAAACATTTAGCCCTTTGGCTACAATGCAAGAACGTGCACCGTCACCCGAGCTGTCTCGGTACGCACTTCGACCCAGAGTGCCTAACCCCAGTATTTTACTCCCATTGATCCATGGTTCTTGAATCAGCACTATAACACTGTCCATCCCCGCTATTTGTTTATACAAAGCAGCACTGGCAGCCTTGATTTATCTGGCAGATATGATTTATCTGTCGATGTGTTGGAGCCTTGGCATAGCGGCGGAGCTTACGGCAGCCTTATGCCTGAAGTGCTTGCAGCGGGAAGGAGCTGGATGATGTCGACAGCGAAAAGGATCCACGGTTGTATTCAACCGAGAACGCCCGAGTAGCTGAGACTGTGAAGGCTGTTACTGCTCAGCATGGAAGGTTGCAGGCTGTTAACTAAGACTAACTCTTACCCTGCCTGCCGGCGACAGGTAGGGGACACTCCAGCCAATTTTGGAAAAATAAGTGACACCAAAAGCCAAGGCCCCCAGTACCCAGCAGAAGGGGGTGCTAAAATCTCCGGGGACCCAGCCTGCAGTTCGGTGGCACAAGGCACTGCAGGTGGTCTAGCTACTTGCGTCCCATCTCAAGGTGTTGCAGCACAAGGCGTCTTGGGCCGTATGGCTACTTGTGTGACACAGCCGGTTCATGAACTGGTTTCGGCCTCACAGCCGTCTTCGGCTTCACAGCCGTCTTCGGAAACTGCTGTCCCCGGATGGCAAGTTTCTGCAAGTAAAAAATGCCAGAAACGGCGTAAGAAAAAGGAGCAGCCATCAGAGACGGCAGAGCCAAAGGGAGCTTCGGGTTCCGGCGGCGAGACTGTTGATGAAGAAATGCTCCTAGGCTCGCCCTCTGTGGTTGAGCGCACAGATGTTGGCAGTAGCTCATCGAGCTCTGATAGCAATGCTACTAATGTAACTGTTGCTGGTGGGGAGGCCGTTGCTCCCACCGGTCAGAAACGGAAGCCAACTGAAGCAAAGCTTGGTGCCTCATTTGAGCAGGCGGAAAAGGACGACCTGCTGGGGGTTATCCTTGATCGGGATGATCCCTATAAGATACTATCTCGAGAACTGATCACGGAGCTGCGTCGCCTACTGATCGAATGATTGGAGGGCAAGCTTGATAACCCTGATGGGTTTGTTCCGTGTTTTCAGGAATCGGAAGTCAGAGCAAACAGGTTTCGCCTATCATGTGCCAACGTGGAATCATATGAGTGGCTGCGAGCAACTGTGTAGTCACTCAGCATTCCTGTTGGCGACAGTCAGTTGCTGTTGACACTAGTGAACCCCGCAGAGGTCCCAAAACTGATGCAGGCAGAGGTGTATGTACCTGGTGCTGCACTCGGTGTTCCTAAGTTTCTGCGGCTGTTAGCCGGTCAGAACAGGGGGCCTTCAGGTGGAGCGATGGGCAGTATGTCATCAACAAACGACTGCAAATGGTCAATTGCTTGTCTTTGGCATTGATCAGGATTTGGCAACAACTCTTTTGGCTGCCGACAATCAAGCGTATGTTGTGTTAGGCCGCATGACGTTTCGTGTGTCACTTGGTACAGCCCAATCGTAGGAACATTGCCATAAATTTATGGCAATTGACCATTTGCAGTCGTCTGTTGATGACATACTGCCCATCGCTCCACCTGAAGCCCCCTGTTCTGTCCGGCTAACTACAATGTTTGCTGTGAGTAGCAGTGATGCCTCGTGCTCCATAACTGTTGCTTCGACAGGCATGGGTCAAGACGAGCGCCATGGTGCTCGGGGATCATGGCAACTGGATCGTTGACATTCACGCCGGCAACCGCTAACCCCCAAAACCACCTCAATTTTTGCATTTTTCGTCGCCTTTTATATCTGTGTAGTGAGTAAACGTAGAGATTTCATATTTGGTTTACAGGTTGACCGTAGCTACTCCCAGCTGACGGACGACAAACCATCCCTGAAAGGGGCGTGGTTACGTCACGTGACACGTTTTAAGTTTGGGAGCCCCATCCATATCTTAGAAATGGCTGAAGCTAGAGCTCACAAATTTGCTACAAAGGGAGACTATATTAACTCTTGTCAAAAGGATGACAAATCACCCCTAAAGGGAGTGTGGTTTTGCTCACATGACCTATTTTTGTATACACAACTGTGGAGTTAGAAAAAAATCTCCACTGCAGTCGGTGATTTGCGATCCACCGACGACGGACTACTGATTATCACACCTTCGACGGTTGACGCTCTTGCTGCCATGCACTAAGGCGTAAGCTCCATCGGTTCGATTTGTCACCGTGTTTGTGGCAAACTTGCTTGTATAACATATAAGTAGGGATAAACTGCCGGTTTTGAACCACTTTCCATTTCCGGTTTGCTGCGCATGCGCATTATCTAAAAGTGGATCGGAAGAAAACTGAAAATAAAAGTAGTAATGGTCTAACTTTTTTAAATAAGATTTTTAATATCGAAACCTTGGGTTAGCTTAGCCTAGGGTTAAAAGTCTGAAAAGATGAATACTTGTATTCGAATGTAGAGACTCGAGTAAATGAATATTTCGGTAGTATAACGTCATCACTAGCAAAGAATATTTAATATTTTATTAAGCCTAGGCTTACGCTAGGCTAGGCCTACTATGCTAGGGCTAGGGCTAGGGCTAGCCCTACCCCTAGCTCTAGGTCTATGGCTATGGCTAGGGCTAGAGCTAGCTCTAGCCCTAACCCTAGCCCTAGCCTAGTAGGCTACTAGCCATAGCTTTAGGTCTAGAACTAGAGCTAGGACTAGGGCTAGTAGCGCCTACCAATATTTGCGAGCGTGCAAAGTGATTTTCTGTTTGAATGGACTGGAGTATGCACCCTACCGTGGATGTCAATCGAGCGGGCTATTTATTTAGTAGGCCTACTAGAATTAATTATTTATTTAATGCGTCTAGTAGCCTGCAAGCAGTCATCTGCTGAAACTTAGATCTACCACCGACGTAGGCGTAGTAGCATCAACTTCCAACTTCCAACAAAAGGGATAACAAACCTAGACATTTCGCATTTAAGATTATTACACTCTTAAAAGAGCGTGTCATGTTTGGACAACATTGATTGCCACAAGATTTCATGCACCTGAATGTTGACGTGCTTGATACGATCGAAATACCAAAACAAGCAGTTTTATATTATCTTTTTATTTTTATATCACAGTCACCGAGTTCAAGGCTAGTTTTGTTACCGCGCGACGCCTTGCTAAGCGCGGTATATGCCGTCGTCGTGTGTCTGTCAAACCGTTTGACAGTTTGTTGATAATCATGACTGATTATTATATACATATGTATTTCCTTATATTTTGAAGTCTGGCAAAACTAATTAATTAATTAAAAACTGCATAGTTA
>Ga0209782_1000841_pt1 | contig 14576 bp, 11 predicted proteins | sample WorMetmaBAHAMAS1_FD_187390 | JGI IMG/M metagenome (GOLD analysis project Ga0209782, IMG submission 187390) | Marine gutless worms symbiont microbial communities from Max Planck institute for Marine Microbiology, Germany - Inanidrilus... | ecosystem: Host-associated > Annelida > Digestive system...
TTGCTACTCCACAAAAGCCCTAACCAACCCAAATTTCGTCACAATCGGTTAAAAAATGCCTGAGATATCCACAATCAAAAATTTGTGCTCCCCAAAAAAGTGAGCCAAAGATTGCCTAAGATTTTCGGACGATGCTACTCACCAAAACCCCTAAACATGCAAAATTTTGTGGCGATTAATTGAAAAATACCTGAGATATCCACAAATAGTCAACTGCAAATCCATTTTAAAAAATCATACACTGTAATATACACTATGAACAAACATTTACAGACTAAAAAAATCCCAAATGACGAAATAAAATTTTTAATTGTTATTAACCCTGACTATGATGAAGTAAAAGCATTAGCTTCATTATATGAACAAAAACACTCAGGAACAATAAGAGAAGATGTAAAACTTAAAAATAAAGTTCCGGAAAGTAATATAAGTAGAAAAAATAAACAAGATAAAATAAAAAATGTAATTGTAGATAAATTAGCACAACGCTTAATGCAGCATCTAGATGAAATAGAAACACTGGTAAGAAAAGTATCTTTTGTAATAATTGCACATGGAAAAAGAGACATGAAATTACAATCACAAAATAGAAAGTATACACATTACCTTGGAAAATACATTAAAGATGTAACCTTAATTGAAATTCTATCGGAACTAGTACATAAGCTAGATAATAAACTAAATGACAGTACATCTAGTAAAAACTGTGATAAAATTTTAAATAAATTTACTTAGTTGTAATACAGCAGAATTTAGTGATGCGGAGTATCCAATAAATGCACACATACTCAAACTAGAAATTAATGATTATATACTATATGATAAAACAATAAAATTAGAAGTGGATGAATCAATGGTACAAGGCAATGATGATATACTAATATGTCTTTTCATGGAAAAGCTAATCAAATTACAGAAAGAATTATCGATTAAAAAATTATCAATAAAAGCTGTTAATGGTTCACTCTTTGTACCAGAATCAGATAATTCTGACCAAATGACTAGCAGCATTACATTTGTGGGAACATCAGATAAAAGACTATCTACAAAAAGAGGAATAATGCCGACACTAAATATACAATATATGAAAGAAAATGATACAAGAAAAGAAAATTTAAGGTTTAAGTATTTATTATTAACTAGCAACATAGAAGAATTATCACAGGTATAATATGTAAATTACAGCTTAAATAAGTAAAGGTTGAAAACTCAAAACGTAACAAAACAAATTGAGCAAACATTTTTTTTCCGCAAAATATCACCAATCAATTTACAAAAACAGTGTATGCTGGCAATTAATGCAATGAACTAAACTTATCGAAAAGAGGAAAATTGGGGGTGTCAGAACTCCAAAACCATAAAGTGATTGACAAGTGATTGTATCAGCAATATTAACCCCTAAGCCAAAATGGTTAGGGTTAGCATTAGTGTTAGTTTTACAATTTTTCTCCTATACTGTCTCGTAGAGTTTTTTGTATATTACCTGTAAACATTTGCCGTGTTTACAGATAGGCGTGTAACTGGATATCCCATAAATGCAATGCTGCTGGTTATTTTGTCACAATTTTCAGCTTCTGGCACACGTAACAAATCTTAGCACCTTCTGCTGATAATTTTTCATAAAAAGACATATTAGCATACTCTGGCTGCCTCATAGCAATGATACATTTCTACTTTTAATTTCATTTTTTTATCATACAGCATTGAATCAGTTTTTTGTTCAAGTGTACTGTGCACCTTTATTAAATACTTTTCATCACTACTTAGAACCATACTACAACGATGTAGATTTATGTGACATTTTTCAAATTTTCACATGTTGTATTGCTATTTAGTTATAGTTGACTTCTATTCTCACATGTGCACAACTATTTACAAAAGAATACTTTTGTAAAAATGCTGAATAAAACTTTCTTCTAATATTTTTTTTTATAATTCTGGCATTTGTTTTATATTGTTTTTCACATATATGACTTGTAAGGGTTTTTTTTTAAGTTTTGTTATCTGGTAGTTTTACTATTCCTGTTTTCATATGAGAAAGCAAATTTATGTACCTCTGAATTGTCAAGGAAAATAGCAATCAAAAATTTCATTTAATTACTTGGGATTGTACTAGTATTTATAGAAATAACTAGGTACTATGTTTAAAATTAGAATTCAAGGTCAAACTTAATATCTGCCGCCGGCCATCTTAGATTTGCTAGAAACAAATAAGGACCAGCCAGGAACACAACTTGGTGGTCTTATTGTGCAAAACTTGGTTGAAATTGATGCAGCAGTTTTAGTGATATGGAAGTTTTAATATTTTGTACTTTTGGCTTTAAAAAGCCTATTTACTCCCCCATTTGCAACATTTTCGATAATAATGAATATCTTTATTCACCAGCACATGCTGATAGCAACAAATGAAAATAAGCAGCGCAACAAAATTAATTAAGTAGGAAAATAATTAACAAAATGCGTACACATCAACTCACTGCAATGTTAACCAAAATACCCATAAAATTATTTGCATACAGTTAGTTTACAAAACAAATTATCACATTCCTTAAACTTAGCTTCAAATTTGTGTACACGTTTCAACCATATAACACTAGGGAGGTCAAACCCGAAATAGTATTGGCAACATTTAACAACATAGTGGTGGAAAACGTAAAACTTTCTTAATTTTACCCTTGAATGACCCTGACATGTTAAAACATGCAAACATGCATACAACTGGCAACAGAAATTCATCGGTCGGCGCGTGCGACATTAAAGCGAAGACATAGATACAGTTGACGAGCAGATGTTGGACGGTCGACGCCGCGCCGTGCTCGTTGCGAGCTTCGCACAAATACTCGGCTTCGTCGTCGCCGGTGACAGCACTGATGTGCAGACTGCAGCGGCCGCCGACTCGGTCTATCTGCATGTTGGACCCCGACATCAGCTTCCTACCATCCTGTCACATTACATCCCAACAGAGTCGAGGTTTATCGCCGACTTGACACAAAAAAGGTAATTTCAGAGAAGCTCTTCCCAGCCAATCATCTCTTGGCTACTACTGAGAAAACCACTCGACAGGTAAAAAGCAAACGGGAACTGCTTGAGTACTGGTAATACGTTCTCACTCTGACCCTTTACATCAAACAACAATGCACACCCACGTTACCCACAATAGAGTCTTTCTGACTCATAACAGCTAAGTAAGTAAGTAAGTGTGACTCACTGATTGATTTTATTGAACACTCTTGCAGCCTTTAAAAGGCTGAATAGCTAAATATAGCATGTATGTGTATTTCTATCGCGCAAAAATCAAGGTAATGATGCACTGTGATTCTAAGCCCTAAAATACATGTGCATTCAGATGTCGCCTAAATTATCCATGGCTCATTATCTGTCACGGATTAGCCGATAGACTGTTCCACTGCCACTGTCCTGCACCATGTACCTGTCTTTTTAAAATCCTAGCCTATACAGGTGTTCTTTGAAGACAGACAGAAAACTGAGCACAGTTGAGTACCTGATACCACGTGACGTCAGGTGACGGCGTGCCAATGACGTCACAATACATGGTGACTGACTGACCAATCAGCACCTCCTGTGTCAGAAGCTCCGTCGTGAACGTGGGAGCAACGCACTCACTCGACACAGAGTCATCTGTAACGAATACATCATGCTAAAGTTAAGATTAAGGTCCAGTTTTTCCACAGCAAATTAATCTCCCGTTAATTTAATCCGGCATTAAATCCGGCAGATAATGATCAGTTTACTCAGATGTCGGATTAAATTAACGGGAGATTAATTTGCTGTGGAAAAACCGGACCTAAGGTTGCGCACTGGGCGATGTCTAGGCCTCAGCGCTGGCGATAGCTGAAGGCACGTCGAAAGACTGCCAACAGTCAACCGCCGCCCCTGATGAAACGAACGAACGAACCGGACCTAAGGCGTATCCAGCATGCAAAAATACTCGCGCAAATTATCGCCAAAGATCTGTAGTGCTACTTTTAAACAGACAAAGGAAGAAGAGAATCAGTGCGAAACCGGACGACCCGGGACTCACCTAACACTGAGTATTTAAAACCATAATTTTGGTTATTTAGCCTTGAATTTCTTAACTGGGAGCGTTAAACTGACACTTCGGATAAAACTTGCTGATATCATGCCACTTCAAATGTGTCAACAAACAAATCACAGACCACTGGAAATTTGTTCCAAATTAGCAATTTATTACTTTTACTCATCTCTGTGAAATGACAAAAATATGTTTATCAAAAAAGCTGTGAGTCAAACCTTTCTCTTGTTGGTGAATTTCGATCATCTCAGAAGTGACCTCGAAGCTGTCGGACGTTCCCGGCGACGCACGCTCGGAATCGGAAGGAGCTGTAATAGAACAGCACAGCATCATGACTTTTAACAGTCTCACACCAATGTTGCTATCAACTAACTAACCAAATAAATTAACAAGTGCAAAATAATAAATGCAATAAATGCAATAAAAACCAAACAACTTGCTAAAATGATGGTAGCTAGAGCAACACTGCCACAGAATATAAACTCTCTAGTCATATTTGCACTAAGTGCATCCGATGTAATACACTGTTCCCTGGGTCCAAGTTAACACCCTAATTGGCATCTTGATCCGAGCTGGTGATTGTGCCAAACATACACAAAAACAAACAGAGAGAGACAGACAGAGAGACAGAGAGACCACACTACATGCAACATCTGCAGCAACAGCTTGAAAATATGCATCGAGTGAGTGCAATGCAGCTAAAAATTCGAAATGAGCAACTCAACTTACGGAGGACAGTGAGGTACGCGGATGTAAGGCAGCTGCCGGCCTCGTTGAAAGCTCTCACCGTGTACTCGCCCTCATCGTCCGGCATTACGTCCACAACCACCAGTCGACAGACACCGGCGTGGTAGGAAACGGTCACTTCCGGTGGCATGCTGCGAATCTCCACTCCGTTCACGAACCACATAACTTCAGGCGTAGGATTCCCGGTGACGCGGCATTCCAGGATGGCGCCGGCGCCATCGCTCGCGGTAACGTCGGCGAGCGGGAGCTCGAAGACCGGAGCCATCAGCAGGCTGCCAGTCAGCATCACTTCACCATCTGCTACATCGTTGTTCACGCTCAGCACGTCAACATCCGAAGCATCGTAGAATACATCATCTTCAGACGACTGCGAGTGACGGGCCATGGCATCCTTCGCCGGCTTTGCTTCAAAACTCTCTTCTACTAGTTCCACCACACGCAGATCTTCTGCAGTCAGAATTTCTTGCTCAGAATGAATAACCTCCTTTGCAACCGACACCGCGGTGCCATCTTCCGGCACTGGTGTCACCAGTTTTTCTATTGGCGGAAGAACGGTTTTGATGTTTGTGCATTTAACGGCAGCCGGAGATTCCAAAGTTTCCCGCTCATCAGTAAACGCTGCCACAACATCAAAACTTTCTGGTCGTGTCTCTGCTGATTTATCCAGCGATTCACCTACACTCAACAGCGGCATCTCAGCACTTCGTTCCACAACCATTTCCAGTTTGCTTGACTTATCTTCCACTGGTGGCAATTTGACGGCTTCGATAGACGTAACTGTAGATTCGGTGCTTCTTTGCAACTCAGATTTTACAGGTGAGCTAATATCAATGGAGAAAAAGCTGGTCTCCATCTGGCTTTCCACTTTCTGCTCAACCTTTTCAACCTGTGCTGCCTGTTCCACTTCCATCCGTGTGTGCTGGAAAGCCAGCTGCTTTGCCATCTCATGCTGCTTCCGAAGTTCTGACATCCTAGTAATTTCCTGTTTCCGAATTGCTTCCTGTTCTCTCAGAAGTTCCTCCTGTCGGACAGAGTCCTGTATCCGCTCACGTTCAATTTCCTGCTTCCGAACTGCTGTAAACTGCTGCAGCATTTTCTGCTGTGCCTCGAGCTCCTCTTTTATCTTCCGCTCTTGCCGCTCCACTATTTCCAGTTGCTTCGCAATCTCCTCTCGACGTATCTTCTCCCTCTGCCTATCCATTTCCCTCCGTCGAATGGTTACCTCCTCCTTTGCTTTCTCCGGCTTCAATTTACTGCTAGTGCGGACAACCGAGAATGTTTCTGCTACGGTTTCTTCCCACTGCTTTGGCCGCGGCCGCTGTCGTTTACGAACTGTCGGCTTTCGATGCTGCCACGTCACATCAACCATTGAAATAGATTCCTCACTCTCGCTCTGTCTGGATAAAGGTCGCTGCAGTGTTGACGGTGTTGAAGTCACCGACAATGATCTTTCGGTCCGATCTACCCGGAGGAACTGCTCCAGTTCGTGAGAAGCTCGTTTCTCACTGGCAGAGCTGGCAGATCGTCTCCGATCTGGAGGATGTGCGGGACCAGGAAGTAGCAGCCTGTTCGAGAATGTTTGATAAAGATTTGCACCGCTCGGCTCCGGTGCAGACGGAGACTCGAGAGTCAGCAAGACATCCGTTCTATGAGAGATGTTATCCGACACTCGGCGGGGGTAAAAAGACCGGGACACGGTGTGCGTCTTCTTCGCACCGACTAGCTGTTCAGTCTCCGCCTCCTGCCGAAGTCGAGCCATGCCCTCGAAGAACTGCTGGGTCTTCGAGCGGAATTCGGCATCATCAACGGAGCAGAAGGATCGCACCGACTCGCACTGTGATAACGTTGCCTCTTCGCTGTCCGCAACGTACTCGTATGCTGCACAGACATGCAAATACACAATAAATGTGTATTTAACTGAAAACTTTTGTTTTATTTCTATCACTATTAATCTTAGTCCACCAGTCAATGTTATTATTATAAGTGAACAGTGAATGCGCCTATGATTATGACAAATATTGACTAATTTTAACGACTCCAAATTTCACTGCATGGTTCAGCATTAAATGTTTGATGCAATCACATCACTAAAGAGCTCACCAAACCCTAGCAGTGTTGCTACACTACCTTGTGAGATATATGTCACCTTTTTGACCCAAGCTGTTAACAAGGTAATCGTAGGCATCAGACCTCACTCCCCATCTGCCTCTTCTTCCCCTCCCCCTGGATGCTGCCCCCATGGGATAACACTAAGTAAGTGCCCAGTTAGGGTCACATATCATTGAAGGTGATGTAATCCACAACACCAGAAGTACAGAAGTATTGAATTCTTACTCTTTCTTGTGTTTTGTGTTTCCCAAACTATCTTGTGTCCTACTGCGGTATATCAGTTGTACTAATAAAGAACAAGAAGCATTTGAAAAATGTTGGGCCCATTCACCACTGCGAGCCAACTCACGCCCATTCACCAGATGTCGCTAGCGCATCGATGTCCACGACAACGACGACAACGACAACGACAACGACAACGCGTGACAGAGGGGACCGCTATGGCCCCATGGAATGGGCCCAATGAATGAATGAATGACCACATACTGCACTGTTATCAAAGGCAAAACAAGCTACAGATACAGGCAACATGCACAGAATCTCCTGCCGTTTAGGCATGTGTCTTTTAAGACATGTGAGTAAACAGACTGACACAGAGCCATACAGACCAATACACCGAATACAGTACTTTGTATCCCTAAGAGGGCAAATTAATGACTTGGTTGTTTCGCAACACCCTGTACTCTGCCATACCAAACAAAAAGATTTAAATAAAGCATAGATCAAATCCATATGCGGTGCACGTACCTTCAACAGTAAGGCGGGCACTAACCGATGCTGTACCATACACATTGCTAGCCACACATTCATACAGGCCACCATCTTGCGGAAATACCTCCAGTATCTCCAACCCTATACTTCCGGTCTGCTGGTTGTAAGTCAGGTGGAAATCCGGGTTTTCTGTCACCAGCTTTCCGTCATGCAGCCACGAGATTTCGGGTTTCGGCAATCCAGCAATCAGGACACAAAACTTTGCTTTCTCTCCATCCATAACCTTCAGCGGCTCCAACGCAGTAACAAAGTACGGTGGACTACCATCTTTGATGTCTTGTGTTGTCTGCAAAAATACTGTGCTGACCGTCTTATCCATTCTTGAACCAAGTTCTTCCATCATACTTCTAGTAGTTTCTGGCATCCACTGTGATAACGGTTTGGATTCAAATGCCAACTGCTTTGTCGATATGGCCACTGGAGTCTGCACTGGCCGCTTGAACTCAAACTCGAGCGCTGATCGATGTCGCATTCCCAAGTCCATCATGACTGTTTCTGAGAACCGTCTCGGTGCAGGGGCCAATGGAACAGTCAAGCCCACTGGCCGAGTTTCACGTCGAAGCTCTGGCATGGGAGGACCAGTAATAGCTAGTGGTGGCGGTGGTGTTATCCGTACGTCCATCTTCACCGCCTGCGGAAGTGAAGATCTTCGCACAAACAGTTCTGACTTCTCCTGTTTGGACGAAAGCTGGATTTCGGCAACTGACATTGCATCATGTAGCCTATGGCTGTCGTCAATGGTAATCGTCTCCGAGAATCTTCGACCCATTCTTGGCATGTCGGCCAGCACTGGATGCAACTGTACCTGTCCCGCATCACCTGTTAATGACACAAACAAACCGACAATTGATAGAAAGACTCACAGCAATTTTTACAGGCTCCGATCAATACAATACAATAAAATAAAAACAGTAAGACCCTGTATGCACGGTATGTGGTCAACTCGCTGACACATCAACTAACAGAATCTGACAATAGACGAAGGTTTCCTATATCATGTGCACCAAACGCGTGCTGCTGACACAGTTAAAAAGTGACCTGACGACAAGTGTGCAACTCGATTGTCGACGAGATGACTTCTTCACACTCAGCAAGTTGATGTGTCGGCAACTTGGCATGTCAGCAAGTTAACCTGCTATCATATGCACCCCTTCCTACATGAGCCTATCACAGTGGTGCTAGAAATAGCTCATGCTGTATGCCCTGACGAAAAAAATTAACTCTTAGTTACACTAAGATTACTGGCAATGCCACCAGTATTAAGGGCAAGTGTCTGTAACAATCTAAATAAAAAATATAAAGACTGTCAGCAGCAGCAGCAGCCGTCAGTGTTATCAGATTAATATGGCAAAAAAACTTGCGTTTTCTCTAGAGTAATGGCCATTTTCCAGGTAAACATGAGTTAGTCATTTCCCTCAGTATTCATCTTCCATGTCTTAAATAAAAATGCCTGTGAAAAAGGATGCATACCTTTCCGTCACAAAACCTGGAAAAACCTGCTTTTCATGTGTATATATGAAAATGTCTACAAAATGTGTATAGTAAAAATCACGGTGCTTACATTTTACAGTAAGTCGACAGAGCGACACCGCAGTCCCGTAATCATTTTCTGCCTTGCAGACAAATTCTCCATCATCCTCCGGGAACACTTCCTTTATCCACAGTATGCTCTCGCCTTTCGTGGAGTCAGTATGAATTACAAAATCCTCCTCATTCTCGACGGCCTTCTGGTTGAAGAACCAGTGCAGCTTTGGAGTCGGGTTGCCATGAAAACGTACGCGCAGTGTGGCCGCATCCCCGTCACGGACAGTCTGATTGGACAGCGGAATTATAAACCTCGGCGGCTCGAATAGTCGAGAACTAGCCAAAGTCGCCGGCATTTCGACAGCAGGAGCTTTAATGTAAGGTACCTTTGCAGGCTGACTATATGAGGCAGGCTTAATACTGGATGAAATAGCTGGCACACGGGATTCGGTGCCCGCAGTCGGGAAAAATGGAAAACCAGATACGGGTGCTGCGTGCAAGCTACTACTGCCGCCAAGAAAAAATGTTGATTCCGATGGTATTTTAGTCTGTGTTGGTGACATAACGCCTCGCACGGCTGGCGCCTCTTCTGCTTTCTGAAGTGTCTGTTTCGTGTAAATGCTCCAGTCGGAAACTTTCCAAGACGCGTTCTGTCGATGCGGCTGGTCGGCAGCGGACTTTGCTCGGTAGCCGAGAAGATCGTTGTCCGATGCTCGCCTCAGCACTGTCCGATAACTTGCCACTTTCTTCGACTGTCCCGGGATCTTCTTTGTGTGGAACAGAATATCCGGTGGTACCAGAGTCAAACTCTCAGCAGACGCAAGGCGACTATTAAAGGCAGCATCATCTGGCATTAGTCCAGTCAACAAAGCAGACGTCGATCGTGGTTTTGGTTCCTTACTCTTTGATACTATAGGACTGACGCCACTGGTTTTACCGACCGTTTCCGGTTTGACAGAAGCGACATTAATCGACAGCGGCTTTCCAGTAGGACTCGACAACTTTATACTATCTGCAGGCAGAATTCGAAGATTACACTGAGTGACTGCTTGGCCGGCCGAGTTCGTGGCAACACACTGGAATTCCCCTTCGTCATCAACCAGGCAGTCTAGGATCACCAGGTAGATGTGTCCGGTCTGACGGTCGTACGTGAAAACATACTCCTCATTCTTCACGATGTTTTTGTTGTTGTGATACCAAGTGACGGCCGGCATCGGCTCGCCGCTGACGACACAGAACAGCATCACTTCCTGCCCGTCTGTTACCTCGACGTCGTCCAGACATTTCACAAACTGCGGCAATTTGGTCTCGGCATCTACAATCATTCAACAACAGTTGGCTCGTGGCTGACTGAAATTCAACAGACACACGGCAAAGCTTTCAACACAAACTAAGGTATATTGCATCTTTACAGGTAAAGTTTACGGTAAAAAGTTATAATTTCTTAAATGAAAAATGTTGGGCCCATTCACCACAATGATCCGCCTCACGCCCATTCACCAGATGTCGCTAGCGGTACTGTCGCGCGCCGCCTGCGCATCGATGTCCACAACATCGACAACGACGACAATGACAACGACAATGCGTGACAGAGGGGACCGCTATGGCCACATGGAATGGGCCCAATAAGTTATGATTAAAGTACAATAAAAGACTATTTGCAATAACATGAACTTCACAGTATGGTAAAGGTAATGGTGCTCCTTACAAGATTGTAGGCAACTTTCTCACTTCCCTTCTCTAGGCCACTTATCCTATGGTCCCTATGGATGGATATATCAGAGAATCTTTGATGCATGCTGTCAGACCTACGGTTACCTTCCCAGTTGTAGAATACGTGGTCAGCCATCTGAGTAATAACTGGGCTTGAGTTGAAGTAAATTTAAGTAAATTTAACTTTAAATTTTAAAAATTTAAATTTTAAATTGTAAGTAAGTTTATTGACAACAACAAGGTATTTAATAAAATGCGGCTCACTCATTTCTAACAGTGCTGCAAATTATTACAAATCCTACAGTACTCAATAACATATCTAGTAGAAAAAAAGAAAGAAATTACGGAAGGTAAAATATATAGCCCAGATGGCAGGTTTGCCGAGCGGGCTAAAAAATAAATGCAAAAACCAGTTAATTGTACAATTTTAAAGATATATAGTAGGCCCCTATGCAGTAAATGGTGACATAGATAAGTTAAATGCAGAAAGTAAAATGATAGAATAGTTAGATTTTAACATATAACAATCACGACTGTAAGTAAATTTATACAAATGCACAGATGACATTACTTACTTCAGTCTGAAGGGTTATCAAAACCATGCAATTTCAGCACACGACATGCAACGTAGCTTGCAAGATGCAGAACAAATCCAAGACAGACACAACTCATAGAATATTTTACAAATGTTGCACAATTTCCAGTGCCACATTAAAACACGTATGATCCAGTGTTAAAATACCAACATTAGTATTCCATGTTAATCAAACAAAATACACAAGCTGCATAGAAATTCATTTTCAAAATTTTAAAACTTCACATAATATTATGAAACAGCAAGTTCAGCAATGTATAAGTCTGGCTGCAAAGTGACTAATGCGCAAGACTCATAATCAACGTCACTGTAACGTCACATTGCAATAATAAATGTCTGACATCAATGTGGGTGCGGTCTACAAGGACACATTTGATCATGGTAAGTATCATGTGACCGCAACTGGACCAACTGATGAAACACGTCGTAGTTTGTCATTCAACAACAAAAACTTAACAACAAAACATTTCACATTCTCACAACTTAATGTAACAGGCCCAGGCATGATATATATGTGCACAAGTAACAAAAGCCAGTATTAAAAACACTTAACATTAACTAACAACAACACTTTATTCGCATGCATTAGACAATAAATACAGCTCTAACCACAGCGGCATAAAAGAGGACTTTTAGCTATAGTGAGTTTTTAAAATGGCCATAATACTCATACTTGTAACATTGCAAAATGTCGACTGATTCTCAAAATTCAGACTCAACACTAAATTGATAAAAAAACTTCCATGTGTGTCTATGTGAAATATCTGACAATTTAAAAAAAAACTAATGCTGGCTTGCGGCCTATTTTCACACAACCCCATATGTAATGCAACTCCATATTAATTACGATACATTACTACATTGTAATACACATGCACATTGTAAAAATAAGCTACTGGCTGTTACATGATACATTCAACAGTTAACGCCAAATAATTAGTTAGCATATGTTAATAAAAACTTAAAGAGTGTGGCACTATTATCTCAGCAATGTCGTGCTTTGAGTGAACATGACAACAAAAAAACAATGTTAAATGTTAGAATACCGACGAATCGACATATTATTCTACCGAACAAAACCATAACAAACAAAGGCTGTTGCAGACAGACTGATTGACACTGTGTGTCATGGTCAGTGTGTTGCAAACAAAACTGCGTGCTCAGTGTGATAACAGTCAAAGTAAACTGACAGCACTTTCAACCATTTACACATGATGGCAAAAAAGAGTTTGGGTCAATTTTTAAGATAAACGTACCCATATTATAACCTAATGTACGCCACATCTAGGGTAAGAACCAACCATGTTTACAAATCACTGGCTTGTGACAAACAGACAGACAGACAGACAGACAGACAGTGGGCAATAGCAAACACTGCATCAACACAGTGTCGTGCGGTAAAAGCTGAAGTGTAACTTGTGAGTATAAATAGTACAGGTTAAGTTGTTAATGACTCAAACAACATACAATTTGTTAACCGATAATGAAGTGAAATATCAAAGAGTGATTTACGTGTATCAGACGGCAGTGTTTCGGACGATGGAATCCTCGGAGTCTTCAGCGCTTGGTCGAGTTCTGGACTCCTTGCATCGACAAAGTCCTTCCGTCCACGTTGAGCCTCAGTTGCCACTGCTGGCAACCACACGGCAGCCCAAGGACTTTTCAACAAGAAGTTGATAGAGTAATATCAGTGACAGGTCACACTGCCGCCAAGCATACACTGTTAACTCATATTAGCCAGATGATGCCAATATGTACACACATCTAATATATGGTTCCTTATGGCCTTGCAAGTCAATATCCAAAACAGCATCTCAGTCACACAGAGACGGACCATGCTACATCAAGATATCCACGTCCACTGTCGCCAAGTGTTGTCGACAACAGACTTTGTTTATCACACAGAAATATTTATCACACCCAGTAACAGTGGATGTGTCGTAGCAAAATTTTCTGCATCCAGAGCTTGTGAAAAATCGCATAGTGAAGTAAGTAGCCTTATTTTTGAAGATTCCCAAATTTCTTCACAACACAGTGTAGGATAGACAGAAGGAAGCCTCTCTGCCAAAACCAGCTCCATCGGTTTGGCTGTTCTGACAATATTCTGGTATGTGACAGACACACAGACAGATATACAGACCCACAGCTAATACCTGCACTAGTGTAGCATCGCACGACCTGTGCTAATGATCTCCGTAGGTTAACAAAAGTCGTGAAAATTTGAGCAGAGCGATTACTCACGCCTGGAAGTGTGTCGGAGCCCAGCGCGGAGATCCTCCAGCGGCGTGACGGTGAGCTCGGTCGAACTTTCCACCTCGCCGTGCAAGTTCTTGGCAAGCACTCGCACCGTGCCGCTGTCGTAGCGACGTGTCTTGCGCATCTCCAGCACGTTCATCAGACCATCGTAGCTCAACGAGTACCGAGCACTCTGCAACACATTAATTCACCTCTTTTGCCAACTAACGTACGCGCTCAACAATGTAAGCCAACAACACCACAACTTAAAATTAAAATTACGATTAAAATATTAAAATACATCACTACTATGATGTTCTACCCAGCCAATCTGTTGGCTGATGCTGAGGAAAAAGAATTGAACCCAACAAAATCAAGGAACACAAGTTGTTGGTGGTTATGGCCTACACTAAGGCCCCTTTCACATTGGAAATTTTTATTTCAAAATTCCATTTCAAAACTCTCTCTTGCAAAACAAATTCTAGTGTAAAAAGTCTACATTCTAAATAAATCACTTTCAAAATTATTTTTTGCACTATAGAACATGTTTTATTTCGTGAAAGAAAATTTAACAAAATTTTCCCTAACAAAATTTTGCTTTTTTTAAAGAAAAATTTCCTGTGCGAAAGAGGCCCAACACCGAAACACCAAAAATACTGAAAAACACAATCTACGCTGAGAAACACAAAAAATCAAAACCTATATGTCAGGCCCCTTCTTATTATTGGAGTTGAGAGGGACTATTTGAGGGGGGCTATTGTCTGGTCCCATCTCTGACTGCTGGACACGTCAGCAGTGTACATGTGTACGTGTGTACCTGTGTGTGCT
>Ga0209782_1000842_pt1 | contig 14560 bp, 8 predicted proteins | sample WorMetmaBAHAMAS1_FD_187390 | JGI IMG/M metagenome (GOLD analysis project Ga0209782, IMG submission 187390) | Marine gutless worms symbiont microbial communities from Max Planck institute for Marine Microbiology, Germany - Inanidrilus... | ecosystem: Host-associated > Annelida > Digestive system >...
GTGTTAATGCTACGCATACATACGACGTATGTTAGTGGCAACTACATGTAGTGATGCTCCGATCTGCAGTTATCGATATCGTCTTCATATTATTGATGTCGCACCGTCATAACATAACATTATTACATATTAGGCAGCGTCGTGCATGCCCCGCTCTACGGCAGGGACACACAAAACAATGTGTCCGTCCGTCCGTTTGTCTGTCTGTCTGTCCCATTTTCTGATTTTTGCCATGTTCGCAAGATGGCGATATGCGAACGTCTCCATTTCAAACGCATTTGTTCGGGGCAGCACGGTAGGCTATGCCCACATGCAATTGCTATCAGCAGAGGGGATATCGTTTCGCCACGTGATACCTTGTTGTGTCAGCAGTCTGTCATTGTAACTCGAGTTCTGTCGTCGTTCTGTCCGTCTGTCGGTCAGTCGGTAACGAGCGTGTATTGTGGTAAAACGGTTTACTCGATCGAGATGCCATAGTGATTATGGGACAAGTGTATTGTATGCAGTCCAGATCTGACCACGGCAAGCGGCACATTTTTGGGAGAATGGTGTGGCATAATGTATAGCGATATGACTAGAATGGGGCATCATTGTGCAAAAACGGCTGAACCGATCGAGCTGCCGTTTGGGACGGTGAGTGGGGTTGGTCGAGGGAATCAATGCGGTTCTGTCTGTGTCTCTTTCTGCGTGGAAATAAATGGGGTGAAAACTCGACAACAGAGACACATGGGGTAAGTTTATTTGGGAAAGTGCATGTAATTAGTGAAAAAATATCGAAAACCGGTCCACATTTTTACCAACTGCATTAGCATGGGAGGTATTGCAATCGCCTTCGTCCGTCCACTTTAACTTTCGAACCGAGTGACCTTTGACCTTGACCTTTTGCTTGTGTATGGGCCATGATCATAGCTCTCCTGGGATTGAAGGTCGACGTAGAAGGTCAATATTAGGGTTGGGGTTAGGGTCTCATTTTAAAACTGGGCTTTGATCCTCAATCCAGAACATCAGTTTTTTTAGTTTATTAAAAGTTGAGTGTCTAGTTTTTGATTGATACAGCGTATGATTTATAATGAAACAAGTATCGCGTTGAGAAGCTATATGCCCCGCTGATGCCAGTTTGACGTGGGCATACCGTTCAGCCACCTAGCGAATAGGGCAGACAAACGGACAGACGGAAAGGTCGTAGCATTGCTTTATGCCCTCTACTGTAGGATTGGGCCGTACAAAATTAACATCAACTCTAGCATACGTGAGTAGTATCAAATTACAATTTCCAGACTGACGGTGACGTCATCAATGACGTCATCATTAATGATGGGCAATGTGTAAATTTAACGTAACTGAAAATTAAATTACATTTCAACATTGTTTATTACTAATGATGACGTCATTGATGACGTCACTTCCGGTCTAGAAGCAGTAATTTTAATACTACTTATGTGCCCGGCGGTACACTGCTGCATATTCATAGTCGTCCAGTGATATCAACATTGAGTTGGTTGTTGGTCCAGTGTCATCACTGAATCTATGCTGCTGATGACGCTGCCGTATTTCCCAGTTGTCCAGTCGTTGCCTGGCAACCGACGCGATGACGTATGCCAACAATCATGCCATTGACCACGTCGGCGTTTAGTGTAAACACTTGCCTGTACACGCAGTTAGTTTTAGGTTGGCGTTCTCGGCCAAACGTTCGGCCTGCCACCTGCGTAGGCCTATATGAAAGTCCAGCGTATAATCCAAACCCTATTTGAACGTTTGGACGAAGATTTCCTACCCAGTTTTAGGCCTATACAGTTCTGTGTTTTCCTGTTTACAATGTCATTATACACTGTGTCTCAAAAAAAACGACAATGAAGTTGCGTAATATATCGTCGACGCACATCAACCGATTTTAATAATTTTCGACAGAGATGTTGCTAAGAGAGTATGCTATCGTTATCGTTATCCCATCTCTCCCAAGTCCTGACTAATGTCTCTGCACTACCTGGGGAAACATGAAACCCCGGAAATTGGCTCTTTTCAGTCAATTTGTATAGGCTATAGGCCTAGTATGTGTTTCGAAAACGACATTGCTTCGGCTTATTATATCTTCCACATTCATCAACCAGTTTTGATAATTTTTTTAAACCTAAAGCCTTAGTTTTTTTAAAACTAAATTCTACAGCCCTGTCTGTGATATAAGTTGCTAAATACTGCGTTTATGGAGAAATTCATTTTCCAATCATGTTGCGGGCGAAGGAAACGACGACGTTAAGAGACGCGTAGAGATGTCACTGCTGTGTCGGTCATTAATGATGGCGGACTGAACTCACTGAAGATGATTAACCTGCGTCCGACGAACTTCATAAAACAAATCCACAATCAGCGCCGGCACAGATGCAGTCACCGCACTGGACCACTCGTGAAGCACCGGTTTAAACGAAGTATTCTGAAACGTTTTAAGCCAATTTCTGAGCTAAGGTTTAGCTGGAATTTATGTTTAAAACGTACCTTATCCACTATTTTACTAATTAGTTATAGTAGAATTTTTTGTATGTGTCATTTAGTAGGTCATGAGATAATATATTCTATGATTTTTCAATCAGTGTTTGTTTTATATACTGTTGTCCATTTCCGATAAATTATTATTTATATTTAAAAACAGCAAAGGTCACTACTCACTGAGGATCAATCTGCATATCAAACTTGACGTCCCTGTATATCATCACTTGTTCCAGTGATGCTAGTCATAAAATAATTTACTAAAATGTTATACAGCCAACGTGACCGTGCATTGACCATGCCCAATTTGGATGGTTTTAATCGCAAGTAATTCCTGCTATGACCTATCTAATGTGCTAATTTAAAAAAAAACTCCAGCTTCAAGTATTATAAAGAAGTGTGAAGGCCCAAAATGTAAACGATTGATAGCCTGAGAGTCACTCAAGGTTATCAACACATTGCAGTTATCCACCGGTCTATTTTTGTGGACGCGACCCAATGTATTCTCCACCACCTTGACTTGCAGCAGGTCTAAAACACTTCAATATTGTTTGCACTAGCCATTAGGCCCTAAGGCCTGATTCGTTTAAATGTGATTATTAATGAACGCCTTGTTAGGCCTAGTTACTTAACGTCATCTGTGCAGCCAGTTGTGAACAGTTAAATAGTGATTTCACCCCGTGTTTTTTGACGCTCCTTTTTGGGGATGACCAATCAAAACTTTTGTCACAATTACATGACTTGAGCGAGTCCAACGTTTGCAGTGATGTGAAATTTTATGAGATTTTGCCAGCATGTAAATTTCATCCTACATATCTGATTTGTATGTATGGTGACTGGCTTAGTTATTTTGATGCAACTGCGATGTACATGTACGATTGTCGGACACACAAACAGACAGACACACAGACTGACACGTGGCCATAGCATAATGCCTCGTTAACATAGGGGCATTGGATTAACGAATCCAGATCTGGTTTATATGTGAAACCAGTTTCAGATTCACGTGATAAATCGGATGGACATAATTTTACTGAAGCCGAATTAGCCATATTCAGCTAATCAAAAAGACCCAAATTGCGTCATGCCGTAAAAATCGTATGTCAATCTTCCAGCTCAGCACGTTTAGATTTCAGTTTTTGTGCACGCTGCCGCCAGCAAAACATGCATTTAGAACAAGTACGGCATCAAAAAGTAGATTTTTAGCAAATTAAAAGATGCGCACAGCTCCTCGCCGGTGACTGCTCTGGTTCTGTCGTCACGTGACGCTAATGACGTCACTCAACGTCATCGTTCCCGCCATTATCAACAAAGCGGTACTTTGTCGTGGCGCGCAATCGTCTTGTATCGCCGTGTCACCGCCGTCGCTCGTTAAATTTTATTGTAACTGCGCATGCGCCGACGATGCGCAATAATACATAGATACGACAGAACGACGTGTGGTTTACTGCACTCGTGGGCGCTTCGTTCTGTCTTTCTCTGGTAATAAGATGAAAAAAGCCATTCGCCAACGCTCAGCGAGAATACAAATTGCTTTTTGTATTATTAGGCCGATTATTATTATTATTTATGGTAAAAACTTCCCAGTTTACAACCACGTGTAAAATCGACTTCTGAGTCAGGCCCCTTTCACATTGGAAATTAATTTTGAAATTTATGTTAATTTTTTCCTTTCGAAAGAAAAATTTCTAGTGTGAACAGTCAACTTTTGAAAGAAATAAATTTCGAAAGCGATTTTCGCTATTTAGAACATATTCTATTTTGCGAAATTTCGCCGAACAAATTTCGCTTATGGAGCGCTCTGATTGGTCAGTCGGCCAGTGTTTACAAACATCGAACGAAGCGTCGACTGCGTCGTCGATAGGCGTCGTCGATGTTGGCTTTCTAAAGTTTATTTCGAGTGTGAAAAGTGCTCCCTTTCGAAAGAAAAATTTCCAAATTTTTCTTGCGAAAATTTCAAAATTAATTTCCAATGTGAAAGGGGCCTAAAACAGCAAAACTCAAAATAATCGCTCGATTATAATCACAAAGCACATGTTCTGTAACATTTAAATCTGTCAGTCACCAGATTTAAATGTAAAACCCAACGCATGTGTGATGTGTTTTGTGATTATAATCAAGCGATTATTTTGATTTTTGCTGTTTTAGAGCTGTAACTCAGCAGTCGATGTTACACATGGTTGTAAACTGGGAAGTTTTTACAATAAATATTTGCTGTTTTATTGCTGAAATTTTATTTCAAATCTCCATCTTCACCATCTTTTCTATCTCTCCCAAGGCCTGGAGGCCAAATCTACACCACCGTGAAAAATTTTTGTCAAAATTGGACATACGAGATATCACTTTTTCTCGATTTTTAAGATGGTCACGGTCCAGAATCTTGGATTTTTAAATTTCTAAATTATCAAATTTTTGGTCTCTGATTGGGTCTGAACGACTAATGTGCATCGTCGTACAAATTTCATCAAAATCGATCAGATGATTGCTGAGATAACGCATTTAACAATTATCAAAATGGTGGCCCTCTGCCATCTTGAATTTTTAAAAATTTAATTTTTAGCGCGAGATGTAACATATACATCTCGCGCTTATGCTACGATGTCAGTATCCATCTGTCTGTCCGTCTGTCCGTCTGTCTGTCTCCGCGGAGAGGAGTGAAATATTGTGATGGGAGTGTCTGTTCGGCTGCTTTTCTCAGGAACCATCGCTGCGCTATGAAAGATATCCGAGGTTTTCACATTTTAACAGAACTGCGTTTCCGTGTATAGACAGACCTACATTTGAGTCCGTGAATCGACGGAATAATGAGGCCTGGTCCCCGCGCTTCATTTATTTGACGAAATTTTGCGATTTTCATGATGACGCAACGGTACCAGTGACATTGTCGTATAGTTGATTTAAAAGGTTGAATTTAGATTTTCGAAAAATCGAGATGGAGTACGGCGGCCATCTTGAAAATCGTAACACTATGATCTCCGCAACCGTTTGACCAATTTCAACGAAATTTCGAACACAATTTCTTACTATTTTACCTAATAAAACAGCAAAAAGTTACTAAAACAAAACCGGGGCTTCACTGCAGTTGCTTATTGTTGTAAAAACCACTGCTATTAATTAACAAAAAAAAACAAATTTAGTCCGAAAATTTTAGCACAGAACCTACACTTGTACACTACTGGCCACTGACTGGCGTAGGCTAAAAGTAAAGTGATAGCTATAGCGTGTGTGTGTGTTGGAGCGTTGCGTAGAAAAAATGCTGACAACATTTTGATTTTGCTGTTTTAATAACGTCATCGGCTATTTACAACAGCGAGTAACTGAAGCCCAACTTTTGTTTCAGTGGAGGACGATAGGGTTTGACGCGGCCAACGTAAGTTTCGGACTTGTTCATCAAGTAGGTAAGTAAGTAAGTAAGTAAGTGCTGGTTTTGTTTGCCAGTGACGGCATGATGACGACCTACAGGAGACTGCAGTGTCCGTGAGAAAGTTCACGGCTCGTCTACAAGGTCCGCGCGTCCGTGCACGCCGCTAATGCCAAGATGAGTGACTTCCTGTGTGTCGGAGACATCATCAGTCTGTACTGTGAAGAGACAGAAGGCTACATCTTCAGCTGGCAGATCAGGTCTGTAGTACTCCAGTACAGTACGTGGTCATTTCCCAACGTAAAGTTGGTGGTTTGGCGCAGTGGCAGCGTCGTTCGTCGCATGAACGAAGTTACTGTACGTTGAGCACGGTTAGTACTGGGATGGGTGACCGTCTTCGGGCGAGTGTAACACCTCAGTATGTAACACAGCCAACTGGGTCAACTCAGCCTAGCATCTCTCCAGAGTCGCTAAATCGAGTACCAGCTTTAATTGACTCGAGTAAAAACAGGAATGTTACCTGTGCCGGGTGGACCTACAGGTAACACTGATCCCATAATTATATCATGTGACTGTGAGGTCCCGTAGTGGTGAGGCTAGTTGCAAACTGCTATGCTCTGTACACCTTTCAAAACCTTTACCTTTTAATGAGGATAGGCTACATGCAGTTGACAGGTGACGTGAGAATACATATCAGCTTTTGATGGTAAATTTCACATTTAAAATTCCTTTTAAGTTGGTTAATTTCTTGCAGTTATTTTCAAAAAAGTGGACAGTTATTTTGCGACAGTGTATCACTGTTTGAATGACAATAAATCTTACTATAAGAATGCACCAAGCTACGACAAGCACGTTTCAGTAGCACTGTAACGTAGATTCAGAACAAACTCTGATACCTTCAGAACGATTTCTGTGCGTTTATTGTTGAAAGTCGCTAACATCCTCGTAGCATCCTCATCATAACACGTCTGACACGCCACATTTTCTCGTAGCATGTTAGCGACATCCTCGTAACATTTGCTGCGAGGATGCTACGAGGAAACTGCTGCCGTGGAATTTAGTCTTATAGCTGCATGACGAGTGATTTGTGTGTGTTTATTGTAGCTCGGAACACAACGCCCTCTACATTCATCAGTGGCAAGATCGTGACAAACCATGCAACGTTCCAACTCCACAAGGTTCGCAATTCGCCCATCACTTCTAGCAGCTGATTTCCGACGTTATTACTGATGTAAAATTTTCATGAAATTTTTGCTCGCGTGAAAATTTCATGCAATTTTTTACCGAAACTGAAATAGTGAAATTTTATTTATCGTATTTCATAATTTATGAAATGGCTGTAAAAAGCCGAGGTTCAACAAATACGGTCATTATGCTAGCTATTAAAATGAGGAAAACTTAAGTACACTGTGTCTCAAACAACGATACTGATGTAGCACATGCACTGTAAATAACTTCAACGCGCATCAACTGATTTTGATAATTTTTGGCAGAGATATTGCTGAGAGAGTATACTATCGAATTATTAAAATCGTTTGATGTGTGTTGAAAATGATAGTGTGCAAGTGTCGTTTTTAGACACCGTGTAGAAACAGCTAAATATAAAAGATTTATTGTTTTATTATGTTGTCCGAGTGCTTTTAATAAGATTCGTTCACACCGGATCCGGCGTGTTACGGGCCTTACGGCACGTTACGGTACTGGTGCGGACTGATGAAACACGCTGATTACGCTGTGAGTGTTCACACACCTCGAGTGCGTTGTCATGCGGCGCACCGTACCGTACCGCACGGCGCCGTGCCGTGACGCAAGGCACCAGATCCGGTGTGGGCAAGCTTGAAATTGACTGGATCGATAAAGAGGAGTGTTCACATCACTTGTTTCATCTCATCTCACCTGACCTCATGTTATCTGAACTGCATGAGCTAAACTGGGCGTGGTCCGCTGTCTGTCCGGTTTAGTTCATTTCTGTCAGTGCCAAGTGATAACGTAGAATTCTGCACGTGACGTTAGCATATGAGCGCAGTAATGTATAAATATTTCACGCCGTATATGTCACGGGATGAATGACAAATGCCGGTGCTCGATTATACTGCTGCACGTGGCCAATATGCGACAACGGATCACGGGAAATGAGGCACATAACAAATGCATAAAATCATCTCTCACTTGGTTCTATCGTCTCCTCAGCAGCTCTAGAGTATTGACGCCATATGCTGCATGCTGCAGTCACACATCGATCGAATGCTGATAAGCTGTGCACATACATGCACGGTTTCCAGGTTTCCGTTTGTATACTGACGAAGTGCAGCAAAACAGCGTGTGAGATTCGCTCCACTGAGTACTGCTGGACGCCCGCTGGACACATTGTGACCTCGTCAACTCACAGGCGTAAGTAACAACGATTAATGTGTCCGTAATGACAACTGTGTCACTTCGCGGGCACAGCAGAATAGTCTAGGAAAACTGCGTCTGACGACTATTCTGCTGTGCCCGCGAAGTGACACTTGTCATTATGGACACAATAATCGTTGTTACTTACGCCTGTGAGTTGACGAGGTCACAATGTGTACAGCGGACGTCCAGCAGTACTCGCGTTGGTGTAATCACGTTTGACAAGAGGCGGCACTGCTGGTCACTGCGGTGATCAGAACTCGGCTCTGTTTCATCACTGGTCGCTAGAGGGCAACACTGCTCGGCTGGGTGGGCTACACGCAAGGCTTTGGCGTGCACGCACTTTCTGAGATTGTGCCGCGTGTGATTTGGTGATGCGCAGTTGTGCAGTTTCAAGTTTGCATTCAGAACCGATACAAACTCAACAAGAAATATCGCAAGATTTCTCCGCTGCCTAGCGTTGTCGTGGAACACAACGATGCTTCACTCGAGACTAAGACACTTGCTGTCCAGGCCAAGGTACACTGTATGTTTTGGGTCGCACCGCCTGCACGCAGTGGATAGAGGCGGACTGTTGCTACAGAATGATCTGTGTGTCTGTCTGTCTGTCTGTCTGTGTGCGAGGCACAGCCGTAATCTGTGTAAAAACGGCTAATTTGGTCAAGATGCCGTTTGGGATTTATTGTCATGTATGGGCCTCATGAACCATGTGTTAGATGGGAATGGGCAATTTTGAGGAGGATATGTTCCGGTTTTGTCGTAATGTCGGCCTATACAGGAACACTGTGCAAGCAACGTGCCTGCGGATGAGTTCTTGCAATCGTCTGCTGTGGGCGCTACGCATTGTTTGCCGGTGGCTAGCGGACGCAGCAGACGAGTCATTTTCTGCTGAGTGGGTGACATCAAGACGTGGACATGGAAGAGTCAATCAGAATGACAGAGGACAGAGATAAATAAAGTACGTTCATAGTGTGGACAACCCTCGGGTCGAGGACGGCTGAAGAACGGAACAAAACACGGTGGCGATGTGGTCTATTGCCAGTTCTCTTTACCGCTATTGTCGTACCCAGCGTAAAGGTGCTTTCACACCGTATCCAGCCCTGCACGGTACGGCACAGTACGGCGTGCGCGCCACGGCGAATTTGATGTAGACTAAAAGCGGCGACGAGTGGCGCCGTTCAGTGCACGCTATCTACTTCCGGTTTTGTGGATAACGTCATGTTTTCGCACAATGACTATGACACGCAAGATGTATTCACAAGCGGCCGTAGAATGCGACACTCATAAAGGCGAGATTCGATAATAAAATTGCTGAGCGACAAAGACCAGTAAGTACTCGTCGTGGGTTGCGTAGGTCGAGGTCGAAGTCTGCTATCTACAGTTGCGTTGTTGTGCAGTTGGCTGCTGTTGCTGAGAACGAGGACAACATCTCCGAGCAGAAGAGACAGCACGGCAAACGTGTGCGCTACGGTGAAGTAATACAGGTAAGATGATTGAATTTGAGTATGGCACACCTTGATTTGTAAATTTAGCGACATGTTTCGAGTGGCGTTTGTTGATCCTGTGTTTATGACGATGCAGTTAGTTAGTTGGTGCTTAACGTCCCTTTTCAGCACAAATATATCACTATATCAGGGACGAAAGGTCAGCGGTGGAGAGCTATCCCTATCCAGTATAGGAAGGCCAGCGATATATTAACCTGTAAGTGGTTTTTATTTCTTTAATCAAATAAATTGATTGATTGATCCTATATCAGTAAGTAAATAAGTAAGTAAAACTACTTACACAGCAACATTATAGCGAGATAGTGAACTGGAGGCAGCACCGCACGGAGCATAGGCCTTGTGCATGTGGTTCGAGTGACGTCATAGCGGGCATTATACGGCGGCACTGGACCGTGCAGGGCGGAGTTTGATGGATGCGATTGCGCTGTGATGCGTGTTCAGTTAAAGCATGTGTTCACCGGGAAATACATTCACGTCAGCACAACGCAGACGAGTCGACGCAACAAGAACAACATGCTGGTATTCATTTTTACCTATCATTTACTTACTGTACATACTAGTCGCCTTTCTTCTAACGATCACGTTCACCTGTCACTTTCAGTCACTGTCGATATACATTATCGCTGTTGTTATACATTGTTGATTTAGTTAAGTTATTGTTTTTTTTTCTTTCTCTTTTTTTCTTTTCATTTCGTGCTACCATTAATGGTGAATAAAGATGAATATATATAGAACAGCGACATACATTAGTTGGCGACTCTAGCCGAGCAGTAGTAATAAATGGCCGGTGCCTTATACAAGGAAGTAGTTCGTCATTTTATGCTGCCACTTGTCAATCAGTGAGTGCATCGGCTTCACAGGGACAACGCTAAACCTAGTTAACCTAACCCTAACACCTGACCATAACCCTAACGTTAATCATAACACTGTTTTTTTATTTTACTAACCGCATGCTATAAGTTTAACCACCGGCTAGTACATGTATTCTGAATACTATCATATTAGCCCGTAGTTGTTCTGAATGCTCGAACAGAAAGTGAAAGATGTTGAAACCATATTTTCCACATATGCAAGTTACTGTTTTTTTGTACATAAATGTTAAAGATCACCAACTTCAGAGAATAAAAACGTTCAAAACGTGTTTCACTCAAATATAAAAAAACGCTTCAAACATTAGAACAACTATTTGGATTGTGTGTTTACTAAGCCTATGTTAGCAGCATGAAAATAAATTAAACAGCATGGCAAAGAAACGATTGAAAACTGGAAAATTAAAAAGATATTAGGCCTGCAACTGTTAACGATAGACTCATGAAACACAAAGTCATTAACTACAGTGTCAGTTGTAAGACGAGGAATAGTATACGGAATTTTCTGATTTGGGGGGATCTGGAATTTCCTGATGCTATTTTTATCATACAGGTTCACCTGGAGTCTTACAACGCCAAACACGCCCAGTTCAAGATCTTGCCTCGCTACAAAGTCAAGTCCGAAGGAGAATTCGTAAGTCGGCTAATTCTTACTTAAACAGCAAACTGATATTTATTCAGTCTGATATTCATAAAAATATACTTACTTACTTACTTACTCGTTTGCATATTGATCTAGGGGCTATAGTTGCTTGTTGTTAGATAGTCTTGTAAGTATCCAGTTAATACGTACAAATACTGAGATAAATCCTACATGGACAAAACATGACATGTTTTATTTATTGAGAAATTAGAATATAAATAACGTCTTACAACAATGCCTAAAGTTAATGTAGTGATTTTGTGTAGGTTCAGATATACGACCAGACGATATTTGAAAGTTACAAGTCTCCAGGACAATTTTTTCACGCCAGTTCAGCGTGGAAAATTGATCACTTCACTATCGGGTATGTTCTCCCTATACCGGACTGTAGACTTCTATAGGCTTTGTGTAATAGGCCTGTACATGTTGACAGTAGAGAGGCCTACAGAAATGGCGCGAAGAAAAACTTTTCTGTCCTCTTTGCACAAACGTCTTTACTCCAATGTGATAATTATGTACTTCTCCCAGTATTGTGACTGACAAGTATGCCTGTTAGTCTGTTTGGTCGTTTGTCCACTAAGTCTGCATAACTCAAAAACCACTCGGCCAAAGTTCACCAAACTTTTCATGCATATTGCGCATGCCCGTGGCTTGGTCCACCTCATGACGGCGTTGTAGCCTAGTACGTTATATGTATATGTGTCTCAAAAATATACCGACAACCACTAACAATAATTTTAGCAGTAGTTGTCCGATTCCAGTAATTTCGTTACAAATATTACTGAGAGAATATGCCATCTAAAGGTGGTTTACCTGTTTAATGTACACTGGCTGAATGCCCGCTTGCTTCAGCTAGATCTTTAGCTAGACCTCAGACTTGCTGACCATCTCACTGATAGCTGACAACACTGATGGTCAAGTTGTTCACACATATGCCTTTGTCGCTTCTTTATGCTCTCTGTCTGCACATGTGCTCATACGCTGCCATGTTGCTGATAATCCTGGGTGATCCCTAAGCCTTCATCATCTTCATGCATGCCACCCGTTTATAACTTTACGGTGCCTTTCATATCTTTGCTACAGGTGAACAGTGGCGGTGCAAGGGTGTTTGCCACCCCCGGGGCAAACGTTTATGTTGCCCCCTCCCCCCACTCACATTTGAAATGCGTCACATCTTATATGCATCTATAAGTATGGTTGTAGTCTATCGAGGTTTATCAAGGACAAGACAGGTGGTCTAGAGCCTTGGTCCAGATCTTGATCATGGCTGAGGAATACTTGTGTCTGCAGGTCTGAACTGAATCTTGGCATCCAGGCGTCTGGATTCACAGTCATGAGGAGTTGTCGACCAATTGAAGAGCTCAAGAACTTTCTCACGGTCTGTTTTCAACACTGGCTTTTGCTTATTGGCAGTTCTAGCTAGTAAAGAAGTCAACTACATTGCACGGGTCGCTAATATTGCAATACTTCACAATGCCGCCAGTAAAGGACCAATCAGCCAGGGATATGCAACATTCAAAAAAAATTGGCGAAGTTTGGCTGTGTAGTTTTCATATAACGCGAGCATACAGACAGACAGACAGACAGACATATAGGCGACCTAGCGTATTTATCACAGCTCCGGGCTCAACGCTCGGTAACGACTATGGGAGAAGTTTACCTTTTACGTTTACCTGATGTACAGGGAGGTTGTGCCGTGCGATTGTTCCACAAAGAACTCGAGGCGTACCTGGTCGCTGAGGGTCTCTTTGAAGACGACATCACTGAAGACGGTGCGTTCAAAATTGATTATTCTGTCCAGGCTGCTGGTATGAAGTTATGGAGACATGGGGTGTGTGGAGCGACAGCTCTACCCCTTCTCAGTATAGGAACACCCTTCGCAGTATGGAGGTCTGAAGACTTTGTGCAACTGTGGCATGGCTTGGGAAAATACCCATATACCCATTTAGGGCCTATCCTGTCTGGATCTTGGGGGGCAACCTGGTGCCAGCCCAAATTCTGGGTGCACGTCCCAGCGCCCGTCTCCATAGAAATGCCACAAGCCATGCTAATCCGACCCAGCAGCATGTAGTAGCTGTAATCACGAATTATCCCGTTCTGCCAGAACTTGTGACCATCGTCTCATGTTCATTTCTGTTGCTCTGTGCGATCAAGACAGACAGACAGACAGACAGACAGACAGACACACGTCACGTCGTACGCCTAATGCTTCGTATACTGCATAAGCGCGACACGTTACAGAATGTCGCGCTGCAAAATGATATAGGGCCTATTCCTCAGGAATTTTATAGCCCAATATTGAGTTTGAAATGCAATGTCTCGAATTTTAATCCCCGGGATTAATCCAATGTGGTATACTCGCCTGCATGATGATGGTTACCCATCCCATCCCAATACTAACCGGTCTCATGCGATGAACGACGCTACACAAAGCCGCCAAGGGAAGTATAGGGACAGTGGAAGGAAAGAGCAGGAAATGCAAGGGTCCTGTCCTTCCTGCTTTTGTGTGGAGGTTTAATGGCGGCAGTTCTAGCACAGTTTTGTGTGGTACATGTGTCTATAGTTCATCTGAGGATCAGAGAAGTTGATCAGCTCATTCCAAAGTCACTCTACCCGACCACGTCGGGCAATACGTACTGGCAAGTCGAGTCAGAGTCCAGCATTCTCAACTGTAAATATTGCCCTCGTCTGTCTGTCTGTCCGTCCTTTCGCTCCCTTCTGTGGGGTGCAGTATATTGTGATGAGTATGTCTGCTTGTCTTTATCAAGTTACCATTCGACGTCTTACTCAAGACAAGACAAAGACATTGATGAGACCTTTTTCTCAGCCAATATATTGACTATAGTACTGAATTAGTACCACCTTAGCCATGAGATGGGCTGGGACTCCTTAAACTGTCTGTTGGTCTGTCTGTTGGTCTGTATGTCTGTCTGCTCACTAACTCGAGAACCACACGACCTAACTTCACCACATTTATGTGCATGCTGCTTATGACCTATGTTCACAGATGTAGGCCTAAACAGAAACAGTTGGCATGGTTACCAGTGAATTGAGTAATAAGTATGTAAATTTGTAAGCGGTGCATGTCTTGCTGTCTTATCAACTGATGAGACATTTGTCTTATTTTAATCATGTTCGAGTGCTTGTATGTATATCGTCTCGCATTTTGGAGGCCATTGCTGGCCATTTTCTGTTTATCGTGCCTCTGTCCTACAGTAGGGGCATAAAGCATTGCTCTCTCCGTCACTCTCTGTCTGTCTATCTGTCTGTACTGCACAGAATGCATGCATAGAACTGCTATCGACAT
>Ga0209782_1000843_pt1 | contig 14559 bp, 8 predicted proteins | sample WorMetmaBAHAMAS1_FD_187390 | JGI IMG/M metagenome (GOLD analysis project Ga0209782, IMG submission 187390) | Marine gutless worms symbiont microbial communities from Max Planck institute for Marine Microbiology, Germany - Inanidrilus... | ecosystem: Host-associated > Annelida > Digestive system >...
TTTTATAATTTCTTGCTATTTTTGTATTTTATGTGTCAATTCTCTCCTCTGTCTCGTCTGTTTTGCTGTCATTGGTTGATGACGAATAAAGATTCATATATAATAAAATTTAAGACGGCATTGCGTGGCTTAATGAGCACTGTACATAAGATGGTAGATATTCAATTACTGTGTTTATAATGTAATAATCAGTTACAGAGGAGCTGATACGAAAGCGCTCAGAGCACAATGAAGGACTGATATCTTCACTGGAGGAGCTCTCTCTTCACCAGCAGGACATTGAGAAGTAAGAATGAATAACTGTGATTTTTTTGTGACTTTAGAGCTGTTACTTTATACAATATCAATATATACTACATACACAGCTAACATTTGTTGAAAGTTGTCATTTGGCTTTTGTGAAAAATAAATACTCCAGAGCTCAAAAGTGACTTGCTTGACTGCAGTCTTGTTGGTTGTTTTAGAATAGAATATTTGGACAAATGGTGCCGTGATTTGCGTATCCTGTATCTACAAAGTAATCTTATTCCAAAACTAGGTAATTGGTATTATACTTTCTGTCTTTGACTGTGTACTGGTGTCATAGCATACTTGCAGAATGCAGACTGAACGTGTAAAAATAACTAAAGAATGCAATAGGCTGCAAGTGGAGTACCGTAAAAAATTGATTACAATACACGCAATTTTTACCACAAATAGACGTCATGTAATGCATGTAATGCATGTAAAGTACAAAAACGCATCTTTTCACAATAGTTTTATTGCATAAATATCAATATACGGCCATATGTAAACGGTTATTTTCATCAAACAGTCATTGCATTACGAAATATAGACTTTAACTACACGTTCTTATGTAATATTTTAAATTTGTCTTCTGGCATTTACAAATACGTACTCGTCTAAAACCAGGAAATATGTAGGCTCGTTGGTCCGTTCCGGTGTTAATGCTGATCTGTTATTGTAAACGCTACGTGGTTTGAAGAAGAAATATAAAATACCATGGCGTAGATCAGGTGCTTGTTGTACAGCTAAACTAACATTTTCCCACAAATTTCCCGTTAAAGTTTGGGGTGCGTATTGTAGAAGTATGCGTATTGTAATCGAATTTTTACGGTAATAAAGACTTGAGTGGTACACTGTATGACATTTATAAGATGGGACCTGTAGAAATAGTGCACTGTCATTTAAATTGCTAATAATTATGTACTTTTAATTTTTGTTACGACATATGTAAAAAAATACAAATATGATAGGGGCCATAATAGGTTGATTGGTTTGGTTTTAGTTGCTGTTTTTTTCGTTTTGAACTTATTGCAGAGAATGTTGGTCGACTGAAGAAACTGGAATACCTCAACTTGGCTCTGAACAACATTGAAAGAGTTGAGAACTTAGAAGGTAATTTTATGTGCCAAACAATTGTAATACGCATGTAATTTTAGTATGTTGATTATTGTTGTATTGTTAATACGATATTGTAATATGAAAACTGCAGATCCAGCAACCAGTTGCAGTTTTAGCATTGATTTAAAGCATGAGTTTAATGTGACCGAAACTTTGTTGAAACTGCCAATAAACCTTAAGCAACCAGCCTGATATTGAATTAGAAAGTGCAGTATAGCTGTAACAAGACTGTGTAACTTAACTCATCGCTAACTAATTTGTGTTATCAGCAATACAGCAATCTAACACGGTATGTACAGTGACTGCTAAGGTTGTGGTAGATACCTGTAGTTGGCTTTGAAGGTGATAGAACTTTAAGAAATGCAACACATATTGCATTGTCAGCAGTTGTTTTAACTGAACTTAATTTAAATATCAGTATTTGATTACATATGTGTATTTTATTCTTAAATGCTTACTTCAGATGTCCATATGCATGCTATAATTTCTGAGGTTTTGTTTTATTATAATAATGTGTTGTGCATATTATGTAGGTTGTGAGTCATTGACAAAACTGGACTTTACTGTCAATTTTATTGGAGAGTTAACAAGTATTGAAAGTCTTTGTACTTTAATTCATCTCAAGGAAATGTATGTGTGATAATTTTGGTCAGTTTTTGATTTTTGTACCCTTATTAAAACAGAAGTTACAACCGACACATAAGACATAGCATCTTTGCAGTATGCGTGATCTACCATAGCTTAGCCAGTGTGTTGTAATGCAAGCTATAATTAACACAAACAGCATATCGATTTAAAGTAAATTACGGGTGTTTAAGTTTTTTAACAACTTCCAATTGTGGAACCTACTTGTCCACTCTGTTAGTTAATTTACCTGCAGGAGTCGTTTAATTTGTGTGCAGTCAGTCACTTTCTTGTATCGATTGATGCTGTGTCACACGTATATCATGTGTAAGATGTGGGTCCAGTATTTGAACTTGAAGGAATGAAGAAAAAATGACATCAGCACTGCATCAGCCAGGGTACTAGCAGTGAAGTAGGATGATCGACTGTTTGATTTGTTGTGCCATGTGTTTTGTGATACATATGTATAAAGAATGTCTCTGAACTGTCATAAGTTAGCAAGCAGTGATAATTTACTGATCACAGACTAACTGGTGAAACCACTGTATGGATTATTCAGTCAGTAGAAAATATTATGATCTGTATCACTTATCTGTATCATTTACATGGATGAATGTCTGCTATATGTGCAGATATTTGACTGGCAATCCTTGCACTGAGTATGAAGGATATTGGGAATACGTTATTGCAACTTTACCTCAACTGCAGGTGGTTGTCCTTTGTTTGAGACGCTTTCAGTCGGTTTTTGTTGTACCAGTGAATTGCAAAAAAATGATGTTAATTGTGAATGCACTGATGTTAATTTAACGAGATGTATTCTATATGAAAGTTTTTTTTTATTGGTCATTATTATTTACATTGCACATGTGCTTAAGTTTGTACTTCTACTTAATTGGTTTAATTGAGGGTTGTTGAATGTACAGGTTGGCCAATAAAAAACAATCCCTTAGGAAAAATTCATTATCTCGGTCACTGTAGCAGATTTTTTCACCAAATTTACAGCTTTCACAGAGGAGGATTCATGCCACATACCCAGCAAATTTTGTCACAGTATTTACTATGGTTTAAAAATTACAACCATTTGAACTTAAAAGTATAGTTTAGTTTTTTAAGTGAACCAGTCACTAAACTGCAATTCTGATGTAAAAAAATAACAGAAAATGCACCATATAGATGTGCCAGTGGATTATCATGTGTGACGTACTATGCTGGAACACTATTAAAGACACACACCAAATCTGGCCAATGTAATATCGAGATAAAAGACCGTTTTGTCGACAGTACAGAACGATTTGCTTCACGGGTTCATTGATAAGGCAATCATATCATTTTACAATACATTTTGATCATGTGTTGCTGCAACTGGTAGGCACTGACATTGAGAGCAGTCTGTCTAAATACAGAGTGAGCTATAGGCATCTGACATTCATGATTGAAACATTTGAACTGTTGATAAAAAGCTGTGAAAAATTCTATTTGTTATTTGTGCATATTTAATGTGAAACTGCATGTTCACTTGAGAAATTGAACTTTAAAGTTTAAACTGTTGTATCTGTATCAGCTATTTCAATAAAATTTGCAGGATATGTTGTATGAAAGCTCACATACAAAGTCTGAAAGTTTGGCTCAAATCTATACTACCATTGGTTAAATATAACATTTTTTCTTGGTGATTGTTTTTTATTGGTGCACCATGTAGAAGTGTGAATTGTTATGTACAAGCTTTTAGATGGAAAAGAAATTGAGAAGTCTGACAGAATTCGAGCACTGCAGGTAATGCATTTTGTTTTACATTACTGGCATTATCATGTGATTTGTGTGTTATACTCCTTGCTTTCTATTTGTCATCTTTTCAATTAGTTTAGTGAACTGTCATAGTACACTGTACCAGTATTCTTTGATGTTATTAAAAAAGAAAGTCATCTATACTTTATTACAATATGTAGGTTTTGCATGAAATCCGTCCCCAGATTCTTGTTCAGCAGGAAAAATATAGACTGAAACGGGTATTTATGTGCTGTTTTCCTCCAAGTGTGTCAGCTGTATTTAGCCATAATCAGTTATTGTGCATTGTGTCTGCTACAGTGTTGCATATGTTATTTGTAGAAATGTTGGCAGTTAGGCCTAGTTAAAATACTTTTGTATTTGCCAAACTTTTGTTAAATTTAGTGCAGTTGTTTTGGCAATTTACATGTTGTAATTTACATGCTTGTTTGCGGAAGATTATTACTTGTTTGCTAGTACATACACAGGGTGGCTCAAAATAAAATACCACCAGATATATTGCATATCGTCTATTGGGGTATTTTATTTTGAGCCACCCTGTACATTTTAAGTTTTTTAAAGCTGTTATATGACACTAGTCAAAACAAGTATTTGTGTGTTGGCTAATTTTACTAGGAGAAAGAAAAAAGTGAAGCTGCTGTTGCTGCTGGAAAAGAAGTGGGACAAGATAAATCTGTCTCAGAGTATGTTGCTCATTGCATTAATTGCTTTTCTGTTGTCAGGTACAGCATGAAGCTGATGTAAATATCGCTTCACAGTGTATTTAGAAATATCACTTTAGAGACTTGCACACAACTTTAGTTTATTGTTTAGAACAAGTGAAATTAGTGAATAATGCTTGTATATGTTTACATATTTAATTTTTTAACATAACTTCCAGTTGATGTAGAGTATGCAAATGCACTAAATAACCAAGTTTATCAGTGTACTATAGCAGCCTTAAGCTATAGAGAATATGATGGCATTAACAGATAATAATGTTTTGTACTAACTGACATCACTTGCAGATAGATATATGATGTGTAATGCAAAGTACGTTGTATGCAAATGCTACTGAAAATCAGTTGCACATGCATGGAATAACTGAAGTCACTGTAGTGAACATTATAGTGAACATTGGCAAATGTAATGTTCAGAGAGAGCAGCAAATCAGAGTCAAATGGAGTTGAGGAAAAGGATTCAGACACTGATGAAGATGAGGAGAAAAAGTATGCAGTGTACCATGATTATAATCGAATCTGTCTATTTTGTTGCTTACCAGTATATTTAATGCTGTTTGCATGCTTTGACCATTATCGTCACTTGCTGGTATTTCTTAAGAGGTTCAACAGCACTACGTTGCCTCCAAGTTTGTCTGTGGACAGTGTTTCGAAGATGATCACTATTGCATGTCATGGTACAGGTTTTGGGAGGAGAAAGTGCCGTACACTCCCGAGTCTCGGCTCAAAGTCCACGAACACATGAAAGCAAAAAGAGATAAAGAGGAAAAGAAAAAGTATGTTACATTCTTTCTGTTACTGTTATAACTCTTGCCAATTCGTGTGAGTTAGATGTATGTGTTATATATATTTTGTCCATTGTTATGTTTTGCTTATCATTTTATATTTATTTTTTATAATATATTTTGCATATAGAATTGTCTGGCAATTGCACTTTGCTGATGATATACAGAAGTACATATTACATATGGTAGTTTTGCTTTTATTTGTAACTCTCTGCAACAGATTTTATGTGCTATTGGTTAGTTCTATACAGAATTGTAGCACTGTTATTTCACAGTATTATTCTAATAACTTTAACATTGTGGCAGTTAAAGTATGTGTTTTTTATCTTATGAAATGTTAATCCTCCTAATTTCAGTAGTTAATGTACAGTTGAATGGAACTGAGTTGTTAGTTTGGCATGCTCATAGGATTTGTTTACATTTGCTAATAGATTTAGTGCTGATAATTTAAACCCAGTAGGAATGCATAGTATTGTGATCAGCATGTCTGTATGTTTGTCTGTTTGCTTGCATTTCTCAAAAACCACATGCTCAAACTTTACAAAATTTTATTTATATGTTACTTGTGGCTGTGGCTCAGTGCTCCTATGACAACAGTAACAATATATTGTATAGTTTCTTGTTCTCGCTTTGTAGATGACATCGTGTTTTCACATAATCGCTACTAGTTATGATAGTAATAGAGTTTTACACTTAATGGGATGCATTATGGAATGAAGTCTGCTATCCTCCGTTGCCTTGCTCTTGCTTGTAGTTCATCAGATAATGCTCCTGTTATCCGGAGGTTACAAGCAGATGACGGTCGAATGCTTAATGTAAATGAAGCAAAGTGAGTGACAGATTACCATGTTACTTCTGACTAGTTGTCTTTTGTAGTGTGCTTTGCTGAAATATTTCTTTAATTTTGTATTTACTTGTTGGATAATTAGAAGTGTCGCCGGTATAAGTGTCAGAGACATCATAAAGGGAGCAGTAGCCCTTCCTTCAGGAGTCTGGCAGTAGATGTAGTTGATGAAGAAGGGATGAGGTGAGGCTGGCACTGATTCTTGTCTGTGATTTGAGTTTCCTTTTTTATTTTGTCACTACCGTTTGAGTGATGGAAAAGGCATTCAGTCCGTTAAAAACCCATGTCACTTGTTCTTAAAAATCTTCTTCCATAATGTAGAAGAAGTACTAAGGGCAACCCGCTAACCAGATTTATCTGGAAATGGTCATTAGATGGTGGTTGTTAGTGACATTAAGATGGCATGTTACCTGACAGATCCAATTCTAGCAATCACTCAAAAGATTTCTTAGGGATACTTTTTGAAAACGAGTAGATAAGCCAGCTAAACCATGGTGTATGATGCATTTGTATTTGTGTATTTCATTTATATTCGGACACACAGTTGTGTCTTATGGGTTGTAATAGTACCATTACTACTGAGTTATTGGCTGATTTCTAATGCTGTTTTTGACATAAACACAGAGTGGATTTTATGTTGACTGATTCTGAAGATGGAAGTTCATTGTTATTGGATATCGCTGTATTCAGGTATCAGCTAATTTTAAATGTTAAATTGTTGCAGACCATAGTGTTATTTTTGGTTTCTATTTCATTTTTGTCCGTCGTACCGATGTGAATGCGTGGTAGTGCTGTGCTTTTGTGATGATGTCTCCTGCTTATTATACTGGACAGTAACTTAGCATTAGACAAACAGCAGGTAGTGGGTTCATGTTGCTGCTGCTTGTATATTGTCAGTATATTGGATTGCCTTACATAACACATTCAACATAATTGTATAACCTTCACACTGAATGATAAAGTACCCAAAAAGTTTAATATACTGTTTAATATGCTGTTTTGCAGTTTTGTACTGTATATTCACAGTCGGTACGGAGACAGTATATGTAATACTACTGAGGTGAATGCTTCCTAATCTGATTGTGCTAGTTGATGTCAGCATAGGCATGCAGGCAGTAAACTTTGCTTTTACATAATTTTTCAGTTTCTTACCAGTTATTGCAGTTAACCAGTACGCTATCTCATAAATTGTTACTATTAAATCGTTTTGCTATAATTTTTATATTTATTAACTGATTTTGGTTGTTTTCAGCAGAAATGTTATCATCTTACTAAAAGCCAATGGACAACTGGTTAACTAGGTTCACTCAGAAAATGGCAATTAGAACAAACAGGAAACAAGTAGAAAAGGAATGCATCTTCGTGGCCAAGTAAATTTAGAAAGGGGCCAAAACTATAGAATGCGAAAGACAGTGTGTAGAGAAATTCATTCCATGGTTCTGTCTTACATTTACTGCTGTATACGTTGAGTCTCGATGCTTACCGACTATGAGTTGCTTGGTGGTCTCAGGTTTTTAGACACCTCGCTGTGTGACGTTGACGTTCAACCTACATACGTTCGTGCCTACGTCAGAGGAAAGGTCTGTAATAATGCGTCAAGTTTAATGCTTCCAGTTTTCTTGACATTTGCTAAAGTTGTCTCATTGATAAATAATTGACTGATAAACTGACATGACTATGATGTCTGAGTCTTAAGGCCTGTAATGTTTCTGTAGTTTCTGTTACTAAAGAGTAACTTTGTTTGAGCAATTGTACACCATCGATCAAAAAATGTGACAGTTACAGTGTACTTCTGATGTCAGTTCTACTAAACGTCAATCCTTTTGAGTAACTGTGAATACTGTTCAGCATTGATGTGCATATCATACTGTACCTAGTACTGTACATGTAATATTCAAATGCACATCAGAGGACTTGGTCTTTGCTACTAATGTGTGAAGAACTTACTGCTGGCTTAAGCAGTGCAAACATTATTCATATATTAATATTATAGAGTCACATCAAAAAACTTCATTGTTGTCGTAGAGCTCCTAAACACAACTGTTACAGTGATATATATCATTTGTGCATTGTAAACATCACTACAGTCGTTAAGTGATTTCTATGTAGGTGTCAGATCTTCTATTCTCTCCTCACCCGACTCTCTTGTTAAAGCAGCTCCTTTGTTAGAAGTCCAATGGAAAACACCCCAGTAACATCTGGGGCAAAGCTCTAGCTGAAATTGATCATTCGGGCATTTTACGTGAGCCATAGAAATGCTTCTACTGGCAAAAGACAACTGGACTGTTTATGATTAAACGGCCAGATCTTGCTGATTGGGTGTGAGATCGTACTCAAGAGGTGCTGAGTGAATCAGTGATGTGTGGTGTCATGACTAGTGGATGGTCGTATCATCGTATGTGACTGACACACAGGTTGGTGGCTTGGCCATAGTGGTGGCGTCGTTCGTTGCGTGAACGAAGTTATTCGACGTTGATCCTGGTTAGTACTGGGATGGGTGACCGTTTTGGGGCGGATATACCATCTCGGTGTGTAACCAAGCCAATGTGGTCAACTCAGCCTTGTATTTTTCCTGGGTCACTAAATCCGAGTACCAGCCTTAATTGGCTGGAGTAAAGGAGGGAACGTCACCTCTGCCAGATGGCAAGTAACACTGTGTGATCCCATATGGCACGTGAATTCCCGTAGTGGTGAGGCATGTTTGCTAACTGCTCTACTCTGTTTACTTCACTTTACTTGACTTCACTTGACTTGACCAGGTGTTTCAGTTGACGTTGAGTGAGGAGGTGGAGCCGTCACGCAGCACTGCCAGGCGCTCACAGACTACAGGGCACCTGCTTGTCACCATGCCCAAGGTACTGCGTACTGTCATTTACAATACTGCATTTCACTAACATCTATAGTTGGTCCTGCGTATGTTGTGTGTGTGTCTGGACAACAATTTTTACCCATGCAACAATATGAAAGCATGGGTGTTAGCTATGGGTCTGTGTCTGTGTCTATGTCTGTCTGTCTGTCTGTCACATGCTGCAAGTAGTGAGCTGATTTTTGGCATACAAGCTTCCCTCGACTGATGCTACTCTGCTTTGTAGGAAATTAAGTTTTCTCCAAAAATAAGGATACTTGCATCTAGAACTTTATCCCAAATTTTGCCAAGAATGTTCACAGTCGCCAAGTGCGATGAAAATTACCAGTAGTCATCAGTCTGTTTTCTCTGTTTTTGATAACACCTGGCAATGATCATGAACATGTGCTAATGGCATTAAGCCTAAATTCCATGGGAGCAGTTTACTCATGACATCCTGGCTGATACACGCGACATCCTTACGAGGATGTTACAAGGATGTCACGCATGTCGGGCGACTTCCACATTAAGCTTGCCATATGCTTACCTGATTGATTGGCCGGCGGTTTGCTGTCGTGTATAGTGCTGCCCATTTGTCCGTGTGTTGTGTTGTTCTCCAAATTACACAAGCCCCACACGCATTACTTGTTGTGGACAAGTCGCTAGCTTCCTCGTCCGACATGCCCAATTTCCTCGTGACATGTTAGTGATGTCCTCATGAGGATGTCACAAGGATGATACAAGGACTCTATGAGGAAATTGCGACCGTGGAATTTCAGCTGTAACGAGCTCAGCTCAGCATATTTTTGTTATTTCTTGCTATTAAAAGTTGACCTGAATTGGAAAACTGTAAATAAATAACAGCTAGCTGATAAAGATTTGCATGGATTTCAATCAGGAGTGCCGAGAAGCATCCAAGAAAATCTTTGAATGTGTGGTTATAGATGGGTCTACTGTGCCTAAGCTACTACGTCATGTAGTACCTTGGGCATGGTGATAAGCAGGTACCATTTTGACAGATGTTATAAATGCAGAAATAGAAGTAGAAAGTGAGCAGTTGTGGTACCGCTGTTTGTGCAGTTGCGACAAGTGATCAAGCCAGCAGTTGTCAGCAAGCCAAAGACCACACGACCGACAGACAGCAGCTCAGACCAGTGCCAACAGTTCGTATACTTTTTCCCCCGAGTCTCATGATTAGCTGCCTGACAGCAGTGTTGCTAAGTGATTTGTTGTGTGAACTTATTGCACAGCTTGACAACGACAGACATAAAATCTCACATAAGCATTCTTGTCCTTGACCACAGCTGTTGCACCTTAAAGTAAAATAGCCTATCAGGTTGAGAAAATGTGCTTGGAATTACTGCATTGTTATTATTATGCTGCATGCATTGAAGGCACTAAGTGCATAGAGATGCAGCCTATTGCTACAGACGTCACACATAGAGTGAGTGGTCACTGTGTCTGTGCCGTGAGCCATGCATATATGGCTGAACTGATTGAAATGATGATAGTGATACCAGTCACAGGACCAGGATACCCCATCGCTGGGAAGGTAACTGTAGGTTTGGCATCTGATTGGCTACACATCACACGCTTAAGTGCTTTATCCACCAAGGCCTAAGTAAGGAAGATGAGCACCCTGCCTAGAGCACCTAATGGCACTTGTTACTTTTTTTATTTTTTTAACGATCTATGTATTGTGGTGGTACAATAAAGAATGGTGTCGGACCAGTTCTTCAGAGTCAAAATTCAATCCACAACTGTGATGGACCTCTAAGCAGTATAAATTGGTACCAGCCAAAAACGGTGACACGCTGAAGCATGGCAAATAGTACAGCCTGTTGCTGGGTTTATGATTAACATCACATTCAGGCTGTCTGCCTACTAGACTAATATCACCAATGTGGTCCTAGAATGACTATTAGAGTATCTTTTATTTTTACAGAATTGTTGTTGTAATTCTGTGAACATTTACAGTCTTTCATGTTGCTCTGTTCATTCTGTCAGTTGTCTGATATGTTGTAACATATGATCTGTGCATATGACTTTGGAAGATAATGTCTTGCTTAATGTTATCATTTGTAGACGCCTACAAAAACTCGACATTGACCCTTCGAGTGCCAAACTTGTCGACGTAGGCCACATCGTCAGCAACACACAAAGCTGTGACGTCACCACCAAACTGCTGACGTCACAAAAGTCGTGGCGGTCGACGGTTGCTGAGCGACCAAACAGCGATGACTTTGTGGACTGCGAAGACGTTCCACCGCTCATCTAGTTGTCATGAAATGTGCCGAACAAACCATGCAAATGCTGAAACGGCAGACTTTTGTGTTCAGCAGCTAAAATGTGTTGCTCAATGTGTACACGATATTTATGCAGTTCATAGTTATTCTGTGATTCTTGATGATTATTTGTTATACTGGCATCAAAGATCTGATATAAAGGATGTGGCATCCTTTCCCCGAGGAGTTGGTTTGTCAATCAGGAAGGGCTATTGTTTGGGTGGTAAGCTCGGTTAAATTATCCCAGCCAACCGTATTGTAACTCTGGAAAAGAATAGCAGTTACAGAAATTGAGCATGTGTAGGATTGGGAATTGTAGAAATGAATGCAAATAGTCTGAATATATATGTAAAATATCTTTAAAATCACTTAATCTACAAATACAATAGCTGAACAATTCAACACTTTACTCTGCAGCAAGAGAATCGCATACATGTACAGGGTGGGCCAAAAACAGGTCCACATCTTCAAAATGCCTGAAGCAGTTTGCACGATTTCTGGTATACTGTGTTGTTCTGAACACATCTGTTACATCTATACTGATAAAGCAAGTGGCACCACCTAGCGATAAATTCAACAACTTGGTTTTCACAGGCAAAATCAAGCGAGGCCACTGCATTCGAATGTCCACTTCTTTGAAATTTCTGCACCAATTTGCATAATTTTTGGCACAGTTCCACAATGTGATATTCTGAACATGTCTGTTGACTTCATTTTGATTAACTGCCTAATATGAAGTGTTGCCACCTTGCGAATCTCAACAACTCGTTATTAAGTTTCATAAGTTACCATTACAAAATGACTCTGCTAAGCCTTCTTGTTTCCTGGCTATTAAGTCCAAATGTTATTACAAACAGACTGCATAAACATCATTTTACTGGATCTGTCTCATATATCTGTTGATCTGCTGGATTTGAGGCCATGTCACCATTTAATAATGCCCATGAGACTCTGCTATATGCCTCACTGCAGATCAAATCACCAAAAGCATTGTTTGCTTTGCTGCAGTTCAATAGTATTCAAAGAGATATTGGATAGCCTCTATTTGATATACTGCTGCAGTTGATTATAATTGGCAGTTTGTACAGACTCATTTGCTAAACATCTTATACTAACTTCCCTTAGCGTTCGTTGAAAGCAAAATCAGAGTTATTAACTTTCGCCAGGTGGTGCCACTTTTTTTATAAATTTGATGAATTTTGAATCAACAGATGTGTTCAAAATAAAACGATGTTGAAGTTGGCCAAAAATCACAGAATTTGGTTGAGGCATTTTGAAGGTGTAAGCAGAAAATGTGTGTCTTTATATGTCATGGCCCAACTTTTTGGCCCACCCTGTATGTACAATCATATGCTATAAGCAGTCTGTAGCTAGGCACTAGGCACAGTCAGCTGCTTACAGAAATATTAGGGCAACTTAATTGGTGGTCTGGTACCTAGCACCTACTGTTCTATGTTTTAAAGGCAATATTTTCTTGTGCATATGTATAAAATTCTGCAGGACAAACACAATTTAGGGTGGAATACGACAGTCTCATTGACACATTTAATCATATTTACATAAACAGTGATGTAACTGTCATCATCATCATCATCATCATCACAAATATTTTTTTAAAGTGGCCTATTATTATTATTATTATTGTTATTATTAAGTACCTTTATATAACGCAAAATCACGTAAGGCAGCAAACGCACCGCAAGGACCACTGTCATATTTAATCAATGCATGTTTTCCATGAGAACAGGTAAAAGTGTTAACGATTATAATAAATTTCTGGTGAAACAATTATGCAGAAAAATAACATTTCCACTGGTGGTCAAAACTGAGGGACATTTTATGTCATTTTTGCACTATTTTATCTCTGATGTACAAAATCAGCTGAACCCAAAATTTTGCACCAGTTCACAGGAGAGATTGGGATGTACCCCAAATATTTCATGTGAATGTATAGCCCTACTCAGTGGGAAATACCGTTTGATGTTTAACTTTGTTGTCTTCTGCACGGTCAAAATAGACAAGAATATAGGCTAATAACAAAATACATATAAAACGTTCGGTGGTAAAGTTAAGTAAAGCAAACGGAATACGGCAGTTTGCAAGCAGCCTCACAACTCTGGGAACTCGCATGCTATATCATACATATGCATCACACACTGTTACTTGACACCTGGTAGAAGTGTCATTCCCGCGTTTGCCCCAGGAACCTGAAGCTGGTCCTTGATTAACGGATGCAAGGCTGAGTTGACTTATAGCTTGCTGGTTACATACCAAGTAGGTGTACCCGCCCTAAGAGGGTCACCGATCCCAGTACTAACCGGGCTCGACGTAGAGTAACTTCATTGATGAGTTGAACGACGTTACCACTAGTCTACTATGCTACAGCAGAGATCTACAAGAAGCGGGCACAACACATAGACTCGGTGGTTTTCTTTATCGAGTCTCTATGGTCCGCAATATTGACGTGACAAAGGGGCGGTTCTAAGAATGGTCCTTGGGGCCAAGGCTCCCAAATTAGAGGTCTGCCATCTCCTCTCATTGCCTTCCCCATACGAAATTTCTGTTGAGTGTAATTGGGCACCCGGAATGAAAATCAGCATCAATGAAGTTACTCTACGTCGAGCCCGATTAGTACTGGGATGGGTGACCGTATTAGGGTGGGTACACCTACTCGGTATGCAAGGGCAGAAACCTAGGGGGACAGCGGAGGACCGTCCCCCAACTTTTAGGGTGTGGGATATGTCTACCTATATCCCCCAACAATTCCTGATCAGTGGGTACGTTGTAGTCACAGTAGGCTAAGTCAAGCGGGCTCAATGCGCAGATAAATTAAGTTAATTATTAGCTTTCGAAATTCGAATAGACTATATTCTCGTTTTATTATTATTAATAGTAGTACTATGCTAGGCCTAGTATTATGAGCTTGGTATGAAGATATTGGTTCTGTGTAAAGAGAAAACAGCAAAATCTAGTGTCCTTTTCCGTCAGCTTAATTAATTGGACAAGCTTTCAGAATTTTATCTTTATAAAAAAAGCTACTTGAGCAACAATAGGCCTATCCAAGGTTCTTTCAGCAAGTTGGCACAAAAACTCAATTTTTGGGGGACCAACAAAAATTTTTTTGGCGCTCGCCGATTCTGTACCCCCCCCCACATTAACTGCAGGTTTCCGCCCTTGTCAGTATGTAAACAGAGAGCTAGGTCATGTCAAAAACTGCATATTTGAACATATGACCGACAAATATTTCTAGCGTGATCGGCCGTTTTTG
>Ga0209782_1000844_pt1 | contig 14554 bp, 7 predicted proteins | sample WorMetmaBAHAMAS1_FD_187390 | JGI IMG/M metagenome (GOLD analysis project Ga0209782, IMG submission 187390) | Marine gutless worms symbiont microbial communities from Max Planck institute for Marine Microbiology, Germany - Inanidrilus... | ecosystem: Host-associated > Annelida > Digestive system >...
GATTAATTTTGTAACATGTACCTTGCTAATTACCTTCGTCAGCTGTTTTTCTTTTTAACCCGTCATTTTAACCGGCGAGTGTTACTCGGTTAAAGCTGACCGGAGGTGAGTCCCCATCAAGCGTTGGTGAAACGCATTTGTCACTGAACAGAGGTTATGTGCGGAGATAAACTACAGTTAGATTTAACTCATGTTGGTGCAACCGGACCTAAGCCATCCTACTGGTAGTTAACTGCACATCAATGTAAGGGTGGGAGTGCTTCCTCTGCTGGATCACAGTTAACTCTGTGTGATCCCATAAGGCCTGCAAGCTCCCATGGCAGTCCGGTGCTTCTAGCACAAACCTCTCTATGCATCCTTTAACACAGAATGACCACATCTTGCCTCTGTATCAAAACAGATAATTACTGGACTGGAAAGAGATGTGCTTTGATGGGATTCCAGCCAACTGCATGGCTACGGTATTTCATAGTACAATCTACTATGCTTGACTAGTGTAGTTTCAGTACAGTACAATACCAAAATATGCAACATATGATAGACTGGTCACAAATAAACAACTTGATCTACTGCATTAAATGACAACAGAAAATCAATTTGTAAACAGAAATATTTAAAAAAATTAACAAGAAATGTTCAGTACAAGTCTATGAAGACAGTCCTGATGGATTCATTGACTGAGTTTAGGTTTACCATCCCACTTGACATTAGATACAAAACACTCTTCCCAGCCACCCTTTTGACAAGCACTGAGAAAATCAAAATTAAAGCTGGGAGAAAAAAAACTTACAAACAACACAACAAACCTAGGCTAACAAAACTAAGAAACCACCATTAAATCAACAAAAATACAATCATCAGACACAAAAATACTGCAACATACAATAAACCAAGACAAAATTTATAATCCAAGTTTAGTCACCTCTTATGACACTTGGCCTGGAAACAGAGTGGTACAATTCTAAAAGAAAAAAAGTAAGTAAATATAAGCAAGAGAATAAGAAAGCAAGTTACAAGAAGCAAAAAGAAACAAGTGATAAGGTAAACAAACACACGAACAATCTATATAGCGCCAAAATCTACCATGTTTATAGGGTGAAGTAAGACAACAGCGCCTACATCTGGTCAGTCCTGGAGAAAATTTGAACATAAATCTTACCTATGCCAGCTGCTTTGCCACCATAATACAGACCATCTATCACTTAATAAGTGCACAATCATGACTGCAGATTATTGTCATCTTAACTGCATGCACCAAACACAGTTACCATCGGACAAACGAGGGGAATAAAATTTTTAACAAATTTTCCACTTCACGCAGTACATCGCGGAGCTTGCATTATGACCATATATTGCTCACACATCACTCCAACCCATGTAAAAGTTACTAATAAAATTTTCAAATTACACCAAGACAACGAATTTCAGTACAAATGCTGGCACGACAAATGTAGTGGCAAATAAACCGCAATCTCATAATCATAACAGAAAGACTATAATTTAATGGCATATAAATATAATTTACTAGTGCCATTGGTTTCAGTGTCTGTTTTAGCTGGTATTAATTACTCAGTGACTTCATACTGAGGTCGGTTTCCGTATAAAACACAACATTGCACGATAATAATTGCGGTGACTTTTATTACAGGCCTGATGTGTTGTTCCCTTACACCAAACCAACACTACCAAATCAATAAGGCTCAGCTGCACCAACCATACTTAAGTACTGCTTACAGCTCAACGTACGTGTTTAGTAACACAAAAAATGCAATATTGTCACTTAAGGTCTGGTTTTTCCACCGCAAATTAAATTAACTTTAATGTCCGATTATGTAATCTCCAATTCATTTAATGGTTGAAATTATCCAAGTTGCATTTTTCCATTCATTTTTTGATCTTTAATTAGTAAATCTGTGATTACTTGAATGAAATGCACCTATTTGCACCTTCACTGACTGGATGCTGGTATGACCTAATTTACGCAGCGACATTCAGGGCCGTCACTAACATAACAGTAGCCTTATGTGAACCCATCGCTGGCAGTATATCTCTTCCAAAATATATCCTACTTTGTCCCTGTTATTTTGCTCTTAGTCCACTCCTAGGCTATATGCCAGAGGTTCTAAACAGTATCTATTTTCTATAGAAATAAGAACGGGCACAAGGGTATCTCCCTCCCCAGCTGACTAGGGTCTTGGATCTGGGAGAGTTTTCTAAGCTTTCATAGCAGGGTCCGGAGCAGAGCCTCATCCGAAATCAGATTTCATAAGATCTGAATGCCAAAAGTCATGGTGGCAAGCATTTCACTGCATTTTCTGCCACAATTCTATAGTGCTATGCATCCAAGGCCGACAAGTATGGGCAGGCATGGTGTGCCCACTGCAAATGGACGGTAAAATGAGCTGACTTCAAATGACTTGTGATAAAAAACCCAGTCATACAAAAATCTGTATAAATTCCATTAAATGTCTATTATTTCATAATTCTCCTAAAGATTGCTTTTCGGCAATTTATAGGCAAAAAATTAGGGGCCACAATTTGGCGGCCCTGTGCAGTGCATAGTTCGCGTAGTGCAAAGTGGCCTTGGCAACATTCATGTAATCCTGTTATCATGGATTTTACAAAAAAATTTCAGCACAGACACGCTTAATTGATACGTCATATGTTCTGTTATAGGATAAACTGAGAGTGCATCACACGTTAACCTGCAATGGAGAAATGACATTTGAGTAAATTGACAATTGTCTACCGATGTTAACTGGCAACTTAGTTAATGTGAGATTGATTTTTGGTGGAAAAACTGAACCCAAGTAAGTTAATCTCCAATTAAATAGCCAATTAAGTTAAGCAAAGATTTTTGGCCACCTAGCAGTTAAGTATTAATTTTTAGTCGCGCCTCTCGCACGCTGCAAGGCGTGACTCAAGTAGTCACGTTTCTGTCTGTCCGTGACAAAAAATGTCGAGAAGGACCGAAAAGGCATCGTTTTTAACGCTTTTCTCAAAGCTGGTTTGACCGATCTCGATGAAATTTTGCATTATGGGAGGTCTTAGGGGGAAGCATCCCCTAAATTTTTTTGGTGAACTTTGGCCCACTTTTTCTGGGAGCACAAATTTTCGATCGAGGATATATCCGGCATTTTTTAACCGATCGCCACAAAATTTTGCATGGTTAGGGGTTTTGTGGAGTAGCATCCCCTTAAAAATTCTGGTGAACTTCGCCCACTTTTTCGGGGAGCACAAATTTTTTTATTGTGTTAAGAGCCCATAGAGGCGCGACCATATACCGCTAGGTATTCTAGTTATTTACTGATTTTGACATCTAAGAACGCAGCATGTGAAAGCTACTTGAGCAGATCAGTATGTATATGATAAGTTACAATAAAGCAGTAACCTTGATATCAAGTAAAAATGACTAGAATACAACTGCAGCCACATGCCATTCAGCAGACATTCTGGCCCACAAGGTGGTAGCAAAATAATAAACATGATTTCGTGCAACTCTAAACATTTTCTGACTGAATAATAATAATTGGAGATCTAATTGCCAGTTAATCATGCTGCCATTATTTTCTGGACAATTTAAGTATGGTTGGTGCACTCAGACCTACGTGAACTCGAACGCACATGTAAAATGACCACGGGTTACAAAATCACGGGAGTAGTGGCTTTCACTCTTGGTTCAGTGATCCGACCCATAGAAACTCAGCCAATAATTATGCCGAGTTTCAGATCTGGTGGAGGAAAAGGGTTAAAGTGGAACTGGCTACAGCTGGAAAAGAGACATCAACACATGCATGGTTCACGACCGAACACAACAGAGCCGAGAGCAGTCGAGTTTGAAGATGGAGTGCAGATCACCGATGATGTCAATGAACGTAATACAACAACAACAACAAGTCATAGACCACCATTAATCAACACAACACGACCCTGACTCCACTGACGGCTGCTAGCAGCGACGGTGGCAGATGTTTGCATGGATTGTTGTCAGCTCGTAAGACACTTTGGGAAGCTTTGGCAGCAGATCTGTCCGTCACTTGTTATTGACTGCGGCTGCAGCAGTCGTCCAGTCTGGTGACGGCGGCCGTTCTGACTGCTGGGCACAGTGTGAACTACAAGTCAAGACACATCAGCGAATCATGATTTTGATTTCTTGCATTATAGAAATACACTTACTTATGTCATCGCATGCCAGTTAACGACAACAACAACAATGCAGAGATTCCACATCATCCAGAAATTATCTTCTCCTGATGACCAAATTAGCAATGTATATCAAGGTACAAAGAAACAATATAAAGCCATGCCGAGGGTTAGAGTTAGGGTCAGTGGAGTGAGTAAGTTACGGCTAGGGCTAGATTTGTTATAACATTAAGTCAATTTCATTTCTGGCTTGTATCAAAATACATAGTGATGAAATAGTAAATAAACAACCATTATATAAAGTATTAGTTTGCAAAATCACTCTACATTATTGGTTTACAAGAAACCTAAACCCTGCCTCTGTGAAATTTATGGATACAGGATACAAGCTGTGCCCCTATGTATCATTCCAACTTTATACCTGACATTATATTACAGAAATGCACGCTAGTGGGTGCGTTATTTAAATGAGATGAAAATGTAAACGTGCAGGGCATAAATTTCAACTGTGAGATGACATGTTCAGGCATTTTCTCATATGACTAGCTGCTACTAGTGTGAAATTTTAAAAATTCAAAATACTGTTAAGTTTTAAATAATTTTAAAATTATCATCGCAGCAGTATCAATTGAAGTGAAGTGACATGCTTAACTAAAGTTCGGATGGTTAAATGCAGCATCATGCAACGAATGAGCTGAACCCCCTCCCCTGCCGAAATACCGCAATTTTGACCAATTTTACACTTTCTGGGGCTGTTGTGCCCACCCTCTTACCAATCGCGGCCAAATTTAGCATGCAACAGTAAACCCACAGTCTATGTTTACACCATAAATTATATCTGGATTGGTTTATTCTGGAAAGGCTACAAAAACAGCAAATTCAACAAAATTTTCACACTTTGGGGTCTCGTGCCAATTTCCCTTTACCAATCTAGGCCAAATCTGGCGTGAAGAGGTATACCCTCCATTTACACTTACCTGCCAAATTTCATCTGAATCCATTTACTGTGTCGGCTTCCACTGGTGAAATATCACAATTGGGACAAATTTTTATTATTTGGTGGCTACTGTCCCACCCCCTTTACTAATAAGGCCAAATTTGGTGTGCTAGAGCAGACCCCTGTTCTATGCTTATGTGCCAAATTTTGTCTGGACTGGTTTATTTTGTTGCCCTGTGGCAGTGGAAAAAAATATCACCAGTTTTTTGGACTTCGACATTTTTGTGGTGTCGACAGTTGGTGGTACACAGAGAAAGTTGAATGCTGATGCACAAATACAAACCTTAAAAATCATTTCTATATTCCAAAACCTTCAGGGCAAAGTCATGCACACTGTTATTCAAAAGTGTAACGGCCAAATACACACACACCACTCAAATGAAACAGCTCCACAGTTTTGGCCACCTGTGCAGTAAAATCTAACTCGTGGAACTTAGCTTCATCTAGAGCAGAGCTCTCAGCAAACAGGAGAGAACAGAACGCTCATTACCTTGCAAACTTTTTGTAGAGCGGTGAATTAACGTTGAGTTGAAGAGATTCAGAATGACGCGACTGGACATCAATGCACAGTCGACTCAGCTTATCTGCACACAATGCATGCCACATCATCACCAACAATGCCATACTACTAATACTACTACTTAAGGTCGGCTTAACCAGCTAACTGGCACTTCTGTAGCAACTCTGGGCAAGTCGTTTGCTTGCATTGGCTCACGTCTACTCAGCCTTTCATCCTTAACTCGTCGATAAGAGGGTTCCCACTCTTTTGGAATAAGAAAAAATCCGGGAGTTATCCAGTGCTATTTTAGCATTTTCCAGGTGCTTTCTGTCACAGTTTGCAGGAAATAATATATAAAATAAGTCTCTAACTACAGAAGTCTAACAGCTGGAAACTGCTCACAAGCTGACAAACGACCGGTACGTGGCAGCAAGAGACAGCACGAACCTTTGACGCGGGAGATGGAGTTAAGTTCATCCTCGAAGACGTAGTGGAAAGGCGTTGAGCAGACTGGCTCAGCAGTCGGCGTGTAGCGGACGCCGTCGGGCAAGTTGGGGCAGCACTGACACATGCACGTGTGATAGCGGAGTCGACCGTCATCAACGTATGGGTGAGAGAGCGCAGCAGCCGCAGTCACACGACGCTCCTGGGTACACACATCTCGACTCATCAACCCATGCACATCTCAGTCAGTCAGCTGATCTATTTGTGAAAGATGTCCAGATGTCTACTGTAGAATTTAGCGCCAAACAGCAACTCACTCTCTCACGTCATCCTTTTGTCATCTACCAACTGACTTCTCCTATTCACTTCCTTTATATCAGTTGACTGATGATGCCAGGACGTCGCATGTGGCATAAATTGCATCAATTTCTACTACTTTTAGTTACATACGTTCTAATATTGTCAACAGAACATTCAAAGTCTTTCTACTGTCAATTTTATGTCATTTAGTTGACATTAAGTGATTTTATCACATCACTTTTAGTTATTTAATGAACATACAGTATATACCAGGGGTGCACAACATGCGGCCCGTGGAAAGGCGGGATGCGGCCCACAACATCATCCCAAAAAGTGTCAATTTTGGCCCAAAGGTGTCTGCCAGACATGTTCTATGAGCCAAAAATACGTCCAAAATGTGTGTCCAGCCGGGCCTCTGCCCCGGACCCCGCTGGGGGAGCTCACGATGCTCCCCCAGACCCCTAGTCGGCTGAGGAAGGGACACCCAACCCCACTTGGTACCTTTGGCGCCTCAATTCCCGCGCCTTCAACGCGCGCCACTCGGAGCCTCAATCACCCTTGTGGCCCTCCATTTTTGTTCCAGACTTATTAATGGCCCACCTCTTTCAATAAGTTGTGCACACTCTGCAGTTGTCTGGCAAAAAGCAAATAACACTGCTCTGCACACATAGACACAGCATAATGACGTACTCACTGATTGACTGATGTACAAGTCAACGCTCTCACACAGGCAAACATCACATCCAATGATACCGCAGATAAGGCTGTTGGTGTATATCAAGTGGCATATCTTCTCCTTTATCTCTTCCTTCGAGAACAGGCCCGTTCTGTTTCCAGGCCAGAGAGTTGTAAGAGGCGACTAAACCTGGATTATAACTGTTGTCTGCTTATTTTACAGCTATTGCTACTACTTATATGCAGACCCACAGAAAGATGGCCAGACTGAGGTGACATGTACCAATCCTGACCTACACAAGAATATCAAGCCATACTCTCACCTTACAGTATCACTGAAAACTTATCCAAAAGTGTATTTAAGCCTCGCACACTAGAGCTGGAATGTAAACTGGCTTAAGTCGAGTGGACCGGATCACACGTGTGGCAGACAGGACAGACAGACGACACCAAACCAATGCATTACACTTCCGGCTAGACATGCCCAGCATAACAAAGTGGCGCACACACCACACAGCATATGTATTACTCAAGTAAGAATAACAGACACAGAAGTGGCGGGCAGCAAACCGACCGGGTTAAAGACGAAGATGGCGCTGAGCAGGCTAACGACGTCGTGATCACAGTCACGCGACAAACGGTAGAGAGACAGCAGGTTTGACGGCCGAGACGACTTGCGTCTCATGTGAACTCTCGCTGCTTCGCACACCGTCCGAAGGTCATCGGACGACGGCGTACCCAGCAGGCCAACGATCATATCCAGCTAACACACACAACCACCAGATACTCCAAATTAAACATGGACAGAAGTAAGTATTTCCATAGACCAAAGTCCGATGCTTGGCGGTGTAATGCCTTCTGCAGTTTGTTGGTTGTTAGATGCATTAATATTCATTCCCACGGTGGCTCAGCAAGTCACCAATTGAGGATCATGTTTAAATTTTTACCCAAAACCACCATTTTTTGCTCCCCTCCTAAAAATTGGGGAGGGTGCCCAAAACCAAGACATGCATTAGCAATAATGACCTGTGAGACATATATCCCCAACAATTTCCTTGATTTCCATTGGCGAATTTCTGAGCAGTAGTATCACAAATTTTTGTTTCTATTGGCGCCATTGTAAAATTGTTTTTTTGATCCCCTGCCCCCAAAATAGGGGAGGGTTCCCAAAAAATTAAACCTATGCCTGTAACAATTTCCCCTATCTGAGTTGGTTCACTCTACACTTATTTGCATAAGCCATTCTCCATTACTATTCAACCGACCCCCACCAAATTTGACGTGTATATAGTCCAACAGTCACTGATTAACACTCACTTGTTCATTTTTCCATATTTCTTCCCACTGTGGATTGTGCTAATTAAGAATCTTGTGACATATATCCCTAACAATTTGCCCAATTTTTCACTGGCAGGTCTCTCAGATTTAGTGTTATAAAGCTAAAAGTGCCCATTGGTGCCATTGTAAACTTGTCGTTTTTGGCCCTTGCAAAAATAGGGAAGGTCCAGCTAACCAACAACCATGCTAGATATATTAATAACAATTTTCCTGACCTTCCTAGTCGCATCTCGGAGATCTGTCTTTGAAAAAAAACAAGCCATAGGTGCCATTGTAAACATTCAGTTTTTGTCCCATGCAAAAACACGTGGAGGGATCCCCAAAACTACGACCTGCCCATAAAACTTGCACCTATGCGACACAATCTATAACAATTAACAATTTCCCGGTCTGCACTGGCACGTCTTAAAGACTATGCTATGAAATTAAACAAAAATCATCGGTAAAACAGTAGTTAATTATTCTACTATGTACAAACAGACGAGTAAAATTATTCAGAATATTTCACAATTTTACAACTCATCCAGTCTCACATTACTCAATCAGACGGTGTATCAGAGCACGCCGATGTGGCATACCTGCTGCATGGGAGTCTGTGCCTGGAACAGAATGCGTCGACTCAGCAGTTCTGCCATAATGCAGCCGACCGACCACACGTCTACAGCTGCAGAGTAGTGACGAGCCCCCATCAGAATCTCTGGAGCCCTATAATACTGCGTCACTACTTCGTGTGTCATCTGTAACGTCTGGTCGGGTTCGGCAACACGTGCTAGACCAAAGTCACAAATCTGTGCAGCACAAACAATAACATCAGCTACAAGTCAAACAGACATCACAACGTTCAAACTAACATGCAGCTTCTAAGACATCTCTGCAATTCAGAAAAAAATTATTAATATACTTACGTGTAAAATGCGACACATCTCCACACATGAATAATTATGTGATAATTATGTTACTGCGCTGCGGTGCTTCCAGCACAAACTGCTATACTGCTTTACCTTTTACCTTGTGTATTAATCTCGGCTGTCAAACTGTCGTGCTATTGGACAACTTAAACTGGCAACTGCAAGTCATCACTGGGACGTATGAACTGAACGATCAATTAAACAATCAGTCAAACAATTTCTCGAGTCTGAACTGTCTACAAAGACTCGTCTCTGAAAAAAACCCAACTGAGTGCTGAATAAGACATTATAGCCTTCTCACAGAATCACTCCTGGCGGGTTCTTGAGGTTAATTTTCCGCGCTTATATTTAAGAAATCACTAACATCTGACCAGCTGTACAGAGTCTCAATGCCCACCTTCTACATAATATTCTGCAAAATTTATCCACAACTTGTTCTCTTATTGCACTGATATACAGAACAAATGATTAATTTTGGCAATTCACTACCAATTCATTCAGCAGTATCATCACAGTCAATTAGGCAAACAAGAAGCATTAGAAAAAAGTTGGGCCCATTCGCCACTGCGAGCCGCCGCACGCCACCGTCTGCCTGTTCTAATTTTACATTGCCATTCACCAGGTGCCCTACTGTCGCCTGCGCTCAAATCGATGTCCACAACAACAACAACGACAACGCATGACAGAGGGACCGCTATGGTCCCATAGAATGGGCCCAATAATTGCCAACCGTATTAGCATGGGAGGTAATGTAATTGCCTCCGTCTGTATATCTCTCTGTCCATCTGTTTAAAATTCAAACTTTTGATTCTAGTGAACTTTGACCTTGATCTTTTGCATGTGTATGTATCATAACTACATCTCTCCTGGGATTGAAGGTCAAGGCCACGGGTGAAGGTTGAAAGGTAACATGGTTGGTATGACCTTGATCATCAATTGAGGACAGTTTTAGCGCGAGATGTAATATATACATCTAGCGCTTATGCTACAATGTCACTGTCCGTCTGTCTGTGATGGAAGTGCATTGTGGTCATGGTGCATGCCAGAAGAGGGGAGGGGTCATCTCGCGCTATGCTAGCCACTGCTAGGACCTCTTGTCTAGTTACTAATCATTCTGGCTTGCAGTATATACGACATCCTCATTCACTCAACTATTTCACAGCATGATGATACACGTCAACGTGTTAGCAGGCACCCAGTCACAACTGTCAATTCACTACGTGCACAGTTCCAATGCCCATGCGCCTTTACTGATGGCTGCTGGCAAATCTGTAATAACTCCATTCATAATCTGAGAAGCATAATATCATTATCGACCGCGTAGCAGGGGCGATAATACGTTTGGTAGCATCCCTGTGTCCGTCAGTTTGTCTGTGGGCGCTCTTCTGTTTGAACCGTTTGACCTTGATTTTTGGCATGAGGGTCGACCTTGACCTTGGCTAGCCTGGGATTATAGGTCAAGGTCGTAGGTCAAAAAGTCAAGACCAAAGAGTGAAAATTGTTTATGCTCTCCCGTTTGAACCAGTGGTGCGGAGCAGGTTGATATTAGGACTCAAGCTTGCCGAGTTCAGCCAATGGTAATTGCGAGTCATTCGCAATTACGAGTCCATTGAAATTGTCTGCTGTCAGTAATCAGGGGACGTTCAACGTGTCGCACGTAAGCGGTCGATAGGCTTTAATTAACAATTAAAATGCGGCTGCAGTGCACCGCTGCAAAGAAGAGAGATGTTGAACCTTGAGCAGACAGTTTGAGTTGATGAGTAAGTTGCCAGGTTTGATGTCGCGGTGAAGAATGTTAGCGGAATGCAGATATTTCAGCCCTGCAACACAGCAGCCGCTAACAACTCACCCGCAAAATACAGACTCTCACAGCAGAAGTAATCCCAGCTGCCACTTCTGTGACACTCCGTCACTGACTGTTACATCTGTAGCACCGTCAATTAGTAACAAGTTGAAACAACACTTCACACAGTACATCTCATACGCACCGCATGTGTACAACATGCACGTCATCACGTGTGGTACTGCATGAACACCTGTACATCGCAGGTATATCATGGCCTCGTCAACTGCATACACCTGAAGTCACAGGCATTTACCAGAACAAGTATATCTGCTAATGCATATGGACCGTGCGATCTACCTTATCAAATTGACCACATCGCGCAGCACACCGAGTGTAATCACCAAACAATATGCATTGGTCAATAGCACATTGCTACACAGACCGACAGCTGTCAGTTATTAGCACGTATGTGCACAAAAAGCTTAAACTCCACATGAACTGTCAGTGTAATTAACAGAAAATGCAACTGTAAACAACTACGTATACAACAATCTACAACCAGTATTGCAAATCAAGTAACACTGTAATGAAATGTGGCAAATGCAGCCGTTAACTCACCACGTAAAATCTGATAGACAAACAGCTTGATGTGGTCGGCACTGAGCGGCTGCGGAGACACAATAATTCTGTGAAGGTCGCTCTGCATCAGCTCCATCACGACGTAGCTACAACTCCGTGTCAAGGACTCACACGTCATCAATACATTACACGCACTAAGCACATCATCACAAACTGTTACAATCAACTTTTCATTTCATGGACTGAGTTACTGACACTAAGTCTACTGAAACATTCTATTTCTTGTAGCCTGTGAAGGGCTGAAGCTATATAAATGCTAGAATACGAAAATGCAGTAATGATAGTAAGCTGCTTTTAGGTGGCATCTCAAATCAGAGCTTTTCCTGCGATGTTTTGGCCAGGACTGTGTCTGACGTATCTTTGCTTGTGCTTGACTCCGAATGCATGCTTTTATGTGTACTTTTGTAAAGTGTTCTTGCAGTCCTTTGGATTCTACGACACTATAACCTTACTCGTTTCATAATAATAATAATAATAATACAAAATATAAACTACTAATAACACGTATAATGTGACTAAAATCACAATGCAATACGGGTATAAAAACATTAGTCACCAAAAGTTGTGGGAGTTACAGCCCTGTCTCACTCAACACAAAAATAGGCCATTTAGGAAACGTTTTTTCCAGGCTATCCCTTACTAATAATACTCAGCACAACACAATAAAAGCAAGTAATACATCAAGAGAAATATCTAGACTAACACAAAAAGTATAAAATATCAAACTTAACACACCTAGACAAAATGAATCGTAAACCCCAAACAATAGTCAACTGCAAGAAATGCTCATGTGTGTTTGTTTGTATCATTAGGTGAGATCAACTTCCGCTAAGTCTAAAGGCTAAGCTGAAGCAAACAGTCTTAACCTGGGAATTCCCTGTATTAATGGTCTAAGCCTTTAGTCTTAGCCAAAGATGACCTCACCCATTATATAAAGCTGTCGTACAAAATGGAGCAAAGAACACAGCTGATGATCTTCCCTCTTAACCTTCATACAAACACCATAAATCAGATACAGTATCTTGTGAATACGGGAGACGGGAGTGAGACTTCATTCAAACAGCTGTTGAGCACACTGGTGTCCGTCAAATGCCTCTGAATACCACTTATTCAGGCGTTTCACGGCACCAACGGCAGATACGGCTTAGATCCACAATAACAATCAATACTTATATATGTAAAAATGTGCTACTGTAATGTGGCCATGTAGAGAAACAACATACATATTGACAGTAAAAATGTAGAATTATAAAGTGCAAGGATACATTTCACTGCCAACCATAGTGTCTGTGGACTTGAGAATGTCAACAGCGGACAAAATCTATACACATCAGCAACACAAACTGACAACATTCACAGAATCTGCTGGCAGACAATCTGTCAGTTACTTCTTTGCCATACAATTAATTACACACTAATTACCTTCATTGGTACTTCCATGTACAGAGTCAGTCTTCAGTCATGTCGTTCAGTCCATAAAATTTCTTTAATAATAACAATTATTTGAAAGACTATGGTCCCAACACTCCAGAAATGCAAAAGAATCATGGTATGATTACCGAGAATATCAAGACATTTGGCATATTTGGGCGCGTGCCACGATTTTTGGCCATTGTTGTGATATTGTGCTAGTCGAAATAGGTACAAAATTAGCAAGGTGGCTGTGTGTAAAATATCGCACCACTGTTCCTTTCACTGGGTATGGACCAGTTTTTTATGCCATCTGACAAACTTTCTTCTTTTGTAGTATGTCATTCCGCTCCATTTATATAGGATCAACATTGTTGATCCTATATAAATGGAGCGGAATGACATTGTTTTATTGACAATTTTACTGCTCAGCATTATAGAGCAGACAAACAGTGACCAGCTGAAAGCACCAGCTGTTATAACACAACAAACTATACTTAACGCATGTTAATACCAGATTTGGACAATGAATACTAAGATATAAAGATAGTCAACTGTGGAATCGTCTACCAACTAATCTTACTAATTAATAGCATCGCAGAACAAGATAAAATTGCTGATGACTTGAAACCCAATGTAATGTAACATAATCACCTGGTAACAAGACTATCATATTTTAAAGCAGACTGTACACATACTACAGATTACTATTGGTTGTCTCTGCACTGGCACATGTTATTATTTGTTTCCCTTCCTGCCTCTTCCCCTTTCTTACTTGTATTGGTATGTGTTATTTTGTTTGTTTAGGCAGCCAGCTTAATGAGTGTAATGCTTCTCTGGCAGCCTTTTGTAATTGGGCCCATTCCATGGGGCCATAGCGGTCCCCTCTGTCATGCATTGTTGTTGTTGTCGTGGACATCGTACGCCGCCTGCGCTATACCTATAGCTGGTGTGCGACTAGCGACACCTGGTGACTGGCAATGTAACGGCGGCTTGCAGTAGCGAATGGGCCCAACATTTTTCAAATGCTTCTTGTTTTTTGTTATTGCTCAGAAAAAAAATTTTGATTGAACTATTGAGTATTGAACTAGTAATTTACCGTGAATTTCTTGCATCGCTTATAATGTATCGCATACAGCACAGCTGATAGTTGCCATTAGAGATGTTAAAATCACTTAGATATAGATTAGAAATCAATTTTAAAATCCAAACAATTAAATTTTTCTTCGATTATCATTACGATCATATAATTGACTCAAGTGTGCATGACTGCCAGCATTTCTAACTTTAGTATAATTGTCATGAGATACCTTTCGAGTACATTTATGATCTTTGCAAATGGAACTTTCTACATCACTCTAAGAATACCGGCATAGCTGCTGTGTTTATTGACATGCATGGTGCTATTGATCTGC
>Ga0209782_1000845_pt1 | contig 14551 bp, 13 predicted proteins | sample WorMetmaBAHAMAS1_FD_187390 | JGI IMG/M metagenome (GOLD analysis project Ga0209782, IMG submission 187390) | Marine gutless worms symbiont microbial communities from Max Planck institute for Marine Microbiology, Germany - Inanidrilus... | ecosystem: Host-associated > Annelida > Digestive system...
ATATATAAAGAGACCTAATTGAGCTTTTGGCCACTTGAGATTGCGACTGACGTCAAAACTACTTACTTTCCATTGGTTTTCAAGGTTTTAAATGCGAATGAGTTTTAGACTTCAACTGTGTTTAATGTTTCCGGTAGAGTTTGAGTTGTGTTTTGTATAATTTGCTTGTTTATATGCCGTGAAAGTGTGTAATTTATACTTATACGTGACGTTATGACTCTACATGAGTAAATCTGTACATTAGCGCTTGTTACGTTGTCGGTTTTCGTCTGCTCTTCGGGAGTACAAATACCGGTACCGGTGTAGTATTAGCCATACAAGTACAGCTGCGATTCAGAATAACATTCCGTCTGCATGTCATGGTCCAAGGATTCTAGGAAACTTGTGCAGTGCTAGCTGAAACTAAGTACAATCATCTTGCAACTGTTAAATTTTTTATACTGACAGACTGTTCACTGTTTTGGAGTTAATAGAGTGCCCAAACTAGCGAGACTGAATTAATCAAACTCACGACGTGACAATTCTCGGAAGTCTGATAATTATAGCACACACACAGCATGCATGCAGTGAACATGAACATGAGAAACGAATGACGTCACCGATCGTCCGCTGCTACAGTCCGCCATGCGCCATGCTTGACTGGGCGCGAACGCCGCCACATTCCCGGGCAACACGGCGGTCAGCGTTTGTCCTTTTTAGCTGGTCTAGTGAGGCACAATATTTCTGTACTGTATGGTATCGTATTGTATATCGCGATTTTTTGTTCACTCGCTTTCCTGAAAGACCATATTGTGCCAACACACATGTGATCGATGTTATCTTTTAATTATGTGAGCACTTCAGTACATTATTTGTAATAAAGCACTGCTGTAACAAACCTCTTTATTTTTAGCGCAAGATGTAATATATACATCTCGCATTTATGCTACAATGTCAGTGTCCATCTGTCTGTCTATGATGGAAATGAATTGGCACATCATAGCTAATTTAGGTTTCAAATTCCGATCCAAATTTAAAAGGTAGTGTCGTCATGGGGAGGGGTCATCTCAACAACAATATCTCGCGCTATGCTAGCCATTGCTAGGCCCTCTTGTTACCTTTATTTTATACTGATTTTGGTCATTAAGACATGAAAATTTGTAGATTGATCATGGCAACATTATCTTCCAGAGTCTCAGGCATTGGAGAAAATGTATTTGGTGATCAAGAGAAAGATTCAAATGCTCTTTTGTTAGAGCTTGACAAAGGTTATAACTGATTTAGTTTACATTTACTTTTTATATATGCTCACAGTCTGTACTCTGTAGCACATAACTGATAAAGTATAGTTGATTGACTAAAAGTGCAGAACAGTCACAGCAGTATCCTGCATTTTGTACAACACGAGAATGATGTGAGAGTTCACAGATTAGTAGCATTTAGATATTCTGTGATTTGCTGTTTCTCCTATCCAATAGACAATTTTTCAGAGCTGATGGTTGTCTGGAGAAAAAGCTGGAAGATTGTCTGTACTGATGCTGTACTATAGTTGTGCACAGTGCTATGCATATGCTATGCATACACATCAGCAATTATACAAGTTCAGGTTTTAGGTTTGCTTTCTGTGTGTGTTTTATCTGTTATATCGAATGTCATGTGCTTATGTTGTTTGTTTTTGTTGTTTAGTTTTTTCAGTACTAAGTGTTGTTACGGTATCTGAAAACCAGAACCTAGATCTTTTCCAGAATCCATCTGACATCGAAACCTAGGTTTTAGGGACAATAACTTATGGGTTTTCAGAGTCATTCTGAAATTATACAGATGAATTTCGTGAATTTATTCAAGCAAAACTGACCATAAACGAAAAATTTGGGAACCGTCACAAAATTATTAAGCCAAGACTTTGGCTGGGAAGAATGTGACTGAAATGACCTATTCTGTGCCAAGTGGGACATAATACCTTAAGTATCATAACCAAATATGGAATGCAGGATTGTTTGTAATATTTATTTCAAGTACAAATGCTTGTTTATGTAGGGCTTCGGTCTGGCAAAGTTGGTGAACAGTGCGAGGCGATTGTTAGATATCCGGAACTGTTTGAGAAGTATCCATTCCCAATTCTGATTAATTCTGCTTTTCTGAAAGTGGCAGATGTCTTCAGAGTTGGGTAATTTATATTTTTTATGTTTTTTTGGAAGTAAGTAAGTCAGCTTCTAAGGCGCACAAAAAACAATTAGTCACAATGCGCAGTGGTCGACTACGACCTAAACATGTCCCTTCATTGCTCTATTGAAATGTCTATAATTCATGTCTTGCCACAGATATGATGGCAAGGCATTCCACACACAAGGACCGGCAGCAGAGAAACTTCTGTCACCGAAGCTGTTGTGTGTGCGACGTGCGTGGAACGACACATATCCTCTCAGATGCAGATTGGAGCTGAGGGCGGCCAGTGTCGGCAGTAAGCTGAATGTTGGAAGTTAGATATGTCGGTGTTTGTCCAGTCAGTGACTGGTACACTAGGCACGTGAGCTTGAACTCCACCCTTTGACGAATAGGAAGCCAGTGTAGTTTCTGTAGGACTGGGTAAGTCTTGCAGCATTCCCTGTTAACGATCGGATGTCACGACGCAATTGTCGAAGTTGGTAGTAGCCAGAACGACAAGTATGGTAACATGTGCTGCTAGTAACAACTGACTGTCTATAATGACGCCAAAGTCACAAGCTTACTCAGCTGGCTTGACTCTTGTGGACAGAACCGTGATGTCACCTGTCTTATTAGCTGACTTTAGCGTAACCAAGTGACTTGTGTCTTGGATGGCTTGCTCGCATCTAGGCATTGATGTCACAAACGCATGCTGTAAATCTGTCCATGGCAATGGCCGTGTCACTGATGGCGATGCTGATGTAAACATGACTGTCATCAGCGTAGATGTGTATCATTCTGTGCAGCCACTTGGTGATCATCACAGTGTACAAAATGTACAGTAGCGGCCCAAGGACAGACCCTTGTGGTACACCGATCAGCAGTGCTCTGATCGTCGTCAGTATTTATAAGCTTTGAAAGAATCTTGTACCATTTTGTTGAAATGTTTTTATATATGTTATACAATATGATAATGATCTGTTGCATTTATTACTCAATTTGCAATTGATGCTTTTGTCCTTTGCTTTTAGTGCCCATTTTAGGGCAGTGGGTATGCAAAGGCCTCTACATATTCTCCAAAACGTTTGGAGCCTCTCGTTAATGAAAGTTTTTCTGAAATTGTCGCATATTTGGCATGCACTCCCTGCCTATGTGTACATATGCATCATTCAGTCAAACTGTTAATGGGTTTTGTTGTTGCTTTCACAGGAGCAACTTTCTGCGACTGTGCGTGTTGCGAGTAACACAGCAGAGTGAGAAGCACCTGCAGAAGATTACTAGTGTTGACGAGTTCTTACGACGTATATACAGCGTGATACACAGTAATGACCCGATCGCTCGCGCTTTGACACTGCGGTATGGTGGATCGGTCATTCTTGTGAATTTGCTAACACACATAATAAGACTGTACTCATGTCAAATGAACCATGTTACGTTATTTATATTTATCGGAAAATGACATTTGATGGGTTATTGGTTATTCTGGGCATTTTTCTTGACTGAGAACGTGCATATTCTCAAGTCTGTTAGCTATATGACGACAGATACATTTTCATACAGATGGCGATTAACATTTTATGCTGTGCAGACTACAGATTGTTGATTAAGAATAAGGCAGTGAACTGCCTGGTCTTGTCTTTGCTGTGTCTATGCCACATTTGACATGGAAATTATCAACAGTAGTGATTTGTTAACTTGTATCTTGTTACACCATTTTTGACAACTGGTTATGATGGCATGAGACATAAATATTATGTGAAGACTCATATTTTTGGTATGAAAATCAGCCATTAAAGGCAATAGAACTAGTATTATCTCTAGTGTCATTTGCCTACAACACAGCATTGTGTCACCTATTCTTCTCTGTACTAGTCAGGAATTGGTTTGCTAGAAAGAGTGTCTTCAAAATGACCTATTTTGTGTTGGGTAGGACACAAAACCTTAACTCAGTCAATCGTAGCACTTACCGTCATTCTGGTGATCTCATGAATATTCATGATAAAGGTGAATAGCTAACAGCTTGTGCACTGCAGGACACTTGGAAGCATTGTGTGCATTATTGCTGAACGAAAGAACGTTCACCACAGCATCATTAACAGCCTCGACTCTCACGACAGTGTTGAACTGGATGCCGCGATCTGCGCTGCGTCGCTCTTTGCCGCTAAATCCAAGTATGTGTATTCACTGTTTACATTCTGCATTACATTGCGTACTTGATATTCCGATGAACTGGTTTGAAATTGCCTCAGTTTCGTTGTGTATTTCTGCGTCATTGTGAAAGAGTTGTGTTTGTAGAAGCTTTGCAGCTGGTGTCTGTGGTAAGTTGTCCGAGATGCTTGATCGCACGTCCGTTCCACTTGACATCAAACTGAAGCTGGTGTCAATCTTTGAACATATGAGGTTTGATCCGGACAACTATGAAAAGGTTGGTTTTGTGGTTTGTAATGTCAGTGTCGTAGCTGAGGAGGATAATATCATGTATAATGTCGTCCTAGAAGTTGTATGAATGTCAAGATTAAAGAGCACACTTGAATGCAGCGATATTTCATGCCTGAGCAGTCATTCTGGATGAAGAAAAAATGAGGCTTAGCGAGATACTCTTTTTGGGTGTGGCATCCATCGCGTGATAAAAGATTTGCAGCAGTCGCCTCGGCATTAAGTGGTAGCTAGCTAATGCGGGATCATGTGGTCATTGACAAGTGCATATGTGAATGTTGTTGTTACTGTTATTAACCTGCCGCACTGCATTGACTTTGTTGGTTTCGTATCCAAAGGACATTCAGTCCACTCTCTATCTTTATTCAAACAATTTATTTCATTACGGCTTCTTCATTCAATCTAATTCTAGTGATATTATATATTTTTTTCCTTTTTTATTTAACATACTCCAAGAATTAATCTCTATTAAATTTTTAATATTTACAATATAGTTGTTACTTTAAAGGCGCGATATGACCTAAATTATGTTAAAAGTGCCGTTAAACCCCAATCAACCAACCAACCTTTATTCTCAGTACTGCTGTGACCTTACGTACTGTTATTGTCACTGTTTTCTGTATGCAAAAGTGTTTTGCTGCAGTAAGTTCTAGTTTCCATCAAATTGAGGAATCCGTAATTCATAAAAAAATTATTCTTATAGATGCCTACTACACTTAGTTTCCTTCATTCGGCTTACTGAATATGTGAAATATGCAACATGCAATGTTTTTATTTGGCTATAGATTCTAATTAGGATTGCTCTGATTATATAAAATTACCTGTTGTGTTGTGGTGATTGCTTTCTTTAATCACGTAACTTTGTGGCATCCAGGTACGGACGATGTGTACACAGATGCTGATTGATTATCCTTCATGCACTTTTGTCGTTGCTGTTCTCCGTACCTTGACTCACCTGTCTGCATGCTTGTTAGTGGATGTACCTGCTCAGGTGATTTATTGGCTGCTGGTATTCTCATTTTGCTTACTTTGCAATGTGCTCAGTTAGCAGGTGAAACAGTGGCTCATTTGGGGTCACGTGTGATTATTATTGTGTGAGCTGATTTATCAGATGATTGTCAAAGTTGTCTGTTAACACAGTGTACTATCTGAAGTCGTCATAGTGTAAAAAATAATAATAATAGTAATATTAATAACAAGCAGGTGCTTTGACACTATCAGTTGGGCGACAAGAAGGGCATCGAGTCGGTAAAAAACTGACTGGTATGGTGCTAGCATGGTTATTTATCTATAGTGAGGTGCAGACTTACATATAGTCCAGCTGATGGTCCTGCCACTCACTGTCTCTTGCTTCAGTAAAATCCAGCTTGGTTTTACCTTTCTGGTACTGGCTCACTTGTGTAGTCCCGGATATATGACCGTTAAATGAGTCTCATTGTTATAATTACGTGCAAATTTGTGAAGTGCACTAAGTCAAACTTAGCATTTAAAAATAAGTGCAGATTTCAGTAAAAAATAGTATTAATAAATGATGATGCTGGGTATGGACCGCCGACTCACAGCCAAGTTGGTTGGCTTGGTCTGACGCTGAGTCTGCATTCATCCGATGAACTGAGTCAGTTGGTGCATCGTCTTCGCCATGACGACGGCACCGTAGTTGTTAGCACTGGTGGTGTTATAGTTGTCACTACGATGTTTGTGATGTTATCAGCTGGAGCTGCTGTTGAAGTACTACAGCGACGACGTTCGTCGCGCCGTCAAGTTGTCCGTGCTGGCCGACATGGCTTATCTTGCCAAGCGCACTCCTCACATGTGGACATCTCTGCTGATTGTGGTACCGCAACATGCTGCTGCTGTCATGAATCATTCATTGTTTGTTATGCCTCTGTCTGTCTGTCTGTCTGTCTGTCCGTCCCATGCTCCTAGCTCAGCAATGGTGCATTTTAAGGCTACGGTTACTACTGACTAACACAAAACTTTTATGCTACAAGTCGAACTTACTGGTCAACACCAGATGTGGCTGAAGTAGCAATGAAGCCATCGCTGGCATCACATTAGAAGCATTTGTTAGGTGGCTGCACCATTGATATGCCCCAATCAAATTTCCATCAAATTACCTTATTATTACTGGGCAGCTGTGCTGTAACAGCCGCCTCTCCTGTATTTTCCACTGTGTGTATATAATGGCTACAGAAGCCAAACAGTGGAGTGTCACATTTGTCCTTTGTATATCACTCGTTCAATCCCAACTCCTCAGTAACCATTAGCTTGGTATTTACCTACTGCACTCAGCCGCTTACCCACAGTGGAATGGAACATAAGTGATATTTTATGTTCTATGGAATGAAAACCTACCACCTGTACGCTGGCCCACCAACATACATGCTAGTTTAACGGCTGTCAGCCAGTTGTCGGCTACGATGCTGAAAGGTAACTCATCTAGAACTTTTTTGTGGCTTTCTGTGGCAATTACTTACTTGACCTCGTACTTTTTATCTACTGACTAATGGTGCATTCACACACACACATACATTATGCTGGGATGAATGGGATGGGATGCACTGGTAACTCTGTGTCTGAATGCCTATATTCAAATACATTGAGTTACTAGCACGGCCCATCTCGTCCCAGTTTCTGTCACTAGCAACAACCATTTCTTGCCCATCCCATCCCAGGCAGAATGTGTGTGAATGCACCATAATGGGCTGCATTTGTAGAATTAATGCCACGTGACAGTGTTGTCTCGTTGCAGCGTCTGTGTGGTGCAGTAAATGATAGCCTGTCTGATGATGTACACATCGCTGTGTTGAACGTTCTCCTGCAACTGTCGCACACTGTTGCCGTCGCCAATCTCTCACCCGATGCCTGTAGGATTCTGTCATTTATCTATTTAAATTCTACCATAGAGAGTGTTATTTTTGCTTCATATTTTCTGTAAGTGAATGGTATAACGTTACTGTACAGAATGTTTTGTGGTTTAATCCATGTATTTATTCACCAGTGAAGGCAGGGAAAAAAGAAGGGAAAAAATGGAAAAAAAAGAAAAAGCATATACGAACACACTGATAAAGACAACACAATGCAGAAAGTTACCTAACATTTTATCAAAGTCTTTTTATGGAAGTTATTTATTACAGTGCACAATATTTTCCATCATAGTGCCCTTTATAACTCAGCGATCTTGTCACTTTCTGTGCCAGCGATCCTCAGTGTAGCCAGCTATGGTTGTTAACAGTCAGATCTGCCATGCCTAGCTGCAGAAGAACTCAGTTTGGCACACGTGCATTTTCGGTCTGTGGACTAGACATCTTGCACAGTTTACCTACAAACCTCAGATTGATTGATTCCAATGCAGCCTTTTGACATGTGCTACAAACCCATCTTTTTAACACTGCTTTTTATTCTTAAATTCATTGACATCTGTAATGCACAGTAGATCTGTTTTTTATATACGACTGGACACTAGAACTTTTACTGCGTGTACGTATGTAAGTATTTTGATGTTCTTGCTAACAGACAGTAGTAGTAGTAGTAGAAATGAATATTATTAATGTGGCATTATTACTTTGATTGCTGCAGGTTCGCAGTTAGTCGACCGTTGCCTTGGATCTTGTTACCACAGCAACACGTTGATAGTTGCTATGGCAGCAGAGATCTATGTTGGAATTGTTTCACTGAAATGGAAAGGTATAAATCATCATTGATCATTATTTTGTATTTGTGACACTTGACATAATTGATTGTGTTAGTTTCTGAGAACTGTTAATATTTTACTGGCACCAGTCAATCACTTTTATCTTCTGCGGCAGATCGGTTGATGTTGTTTTGCATATGTTGTTGGCTAAATAACAATACTAAGATTTTGTTTTATTATCCATACAGTGCTATGCTAGTGCAGTATGGGCTGTGACCCTATGTCTGTCTGTTGCAAGTCGCAGTGGCTGAACCAGTTAAGCGCATTTTTGGCACACATGGTCTCCCCTGACTTATCGTATTGTAAGGAACTTTAGATATCTCCAAAAAAAGAGACGTACTTCCCTCTGGAACTTTGTACAAAATTCTGGACTTGCCTCAGCACTTGACCTCCGCAAGTATTGTCAACCAATGTTTATCTCTAGCATATCCCACTCAGCATCCGGCTTCGCGTGCAACACTCCCAAATTTTTGTACAGTGCTCTGAGAGGATGAGTGTGAAGCAGCACTTTCAGGCAGGTGTAGAAGGAAACTAAACCTGGGTTATACTTTGTCTCGGTTCATGTTATGTTGTTATATTTTTTGTGTTTGATGATTTGTAGTTTGTTGATTTAGTAGGTATTGGTTTAATTTTGTGTTAGCTTAGGTTTACTATATTATAGTTTTTATTCTCTGGCTTAAATTTGATTATCTCATTACTAGCCAAGAGATTGGCTGGAAGCAGCGTCTCCGATATGACCTATTTAGTGTCGAGTGGGAGTTAAACCTCGACTCAATCGATTGTGAAGCAGCACATCGCATGAGTCTGTCTGTGGCAGCTGAGAGTTGTCGGTCGTTATTGAAGGCGTGAAGTTAGTGAAATATTTGTTCAATCGTGTGTTGTAGATAGCTGCTTCGCGGAGTCGACAGCATTTCAGCTGGATCACGTCTGTAGTGTGCTCGAGATGGCACTTAGTGTCAGCATGGCACGCGGAACATTGAAAGACAATCAGAAGATTCTTGTTGTGAGTTCCGACGACAATTTCACATGCTTTTCATTTCTGCCATGCACAGTGTTCAGTCACATCTCGTCTGATGTTTAGCTCTCAACGCTATCTCAAATTTGACATTTTTAATGCTTACAACTTGCTGTGAAAAAGTTGATGATAATTTTATGCATTTTATTAAGCATTAACAATTTTTGGGCCCATTCCATGGGGCCATAGCGGTCCCCTCTGTCACGCGTTGTCGTTGTCGTCGTCGTTGTCGGCGGCGTGTGACAGTACCGCTAGCGACATCTGCTGAATGGGCGAGAGGTGGCTCGCAGTGGTGAATGGGCCCAACATTTTTCAAATGCTTCTTGTTAAGTAAATCAGCTGGCTTTGCCAAGTTACATAATTTCACAACAACGCAAAGAAAAATAATGCCACGGGTTATTTTTGGAGTCAGTTTTATAGTGCAACACAGCAAAAAGTTTATTTATCTTTATTGTTGCTGTTCGTCCATTAACTCTGCTAGTCAGGAGTCAGAACAAGTGTCATCTGGCCCATATAAACTTATTCCGAGAGGTTTTCTTGAAGGGACTCAGCCAACCCCGGAATAACTTCGGAAAAGGAACTGCTAAATCAAAATGAAGCACGTGTCACTTATTGTGAACTGTGTGTTTTGTCGGTGTTTCTGTGTATGACGACACTAGTCCGTGGTTCGTCTCTGTCGCCTTGACAACTCGTTCACCGACCGTTTTGTCGACATTATCACATCGTGTGTTTCGTCACTTGTCTGTCCTCAGCTCACCAATGATGCCAACGGTCAGACATTACTCTGTCGACTTAGTAATGCTACACAACAGCTCTGATTTCGATTACACAAGTAATACCATTATTTTTGTTGATTACTTACACTGTTCGTTAGATTATGGGTCCCAAAGTGGTCAAAACCATTCAACAGCTTTGAATAGTTCACTCGGCCTCACTTTGAGAAACATCAACAAAACACAAGTGATGATGTCAAATTCTGGCAGTTGGCTGTGTGTTTTATCTGTTGTTATTAACGTGAAAATTTTTCGTCAACTGAACAGTGCCCGAATATTTTTGGATGACAGTATACAGTTAGAAGTGAATGTTTAAGAAATGGATTTAGCTGAATAGCAAGTACAGCTGATGCTGGTGGGATGGACCTCTCTGCACGTGGTGCTGCTAATGATAATGTTACTGTTGTTGCAGTGAAGACGGTTCTGTTGCTATGCGACGGTCTGTCGGCAATCAACGACATTAGAAACGGTGTTCTGTGTTCACTTGTGCCTGATCTGATGTGTCTGATGAGCGCTGTGACAGGCCCGTTTGCACAGCGTGATGCTACGACACAAGTCACAGTACGTACAGTGCATGTCACTCTCACTGTATGTTGTGAATGATCTTATAAATGTACTGTTATGCGTGCTAGCAGTGGTATTGTAGTCTATCACATCAGAAAATGTTCAGTGATAGAATTATAAAACCCGAGCAGTCCTGTCGACATGCATACCCATGCCGGCAGTGAATTTGATAGCAACACAACCTTTGACCTTTTGACCTTAGGGTCGGTGCATGCCGAGTAACTGTACCAACCTGGCGTTGATAGCTCAAGCCTTTTTCCTTTTAGAGCACAGCACGTAACAGGCACACGAAAATCACCGATGCCACTGATCACCCTGCCTACATTCGGCTACTGCTGGCGTGATGATTGTAATATGTTCTGATTAGAATCACTAAGGTGGCATTAATACTGCATACAAAAGGAAAACTTCGGTCAAGTCTGTGATGCATGCCCAGTGCAGTACCAGACCTACAGTTACTTTTCCAGATATAGGACATCGCTTACATGTGACTGGTACCAAATTATACCAGTACTGTTTAGTGATAGAGGCATGTGTGTGTGTGAACAACTTGCCCGAGGTTGTTACCCAAAAGCAGAACCATGTCGGGTTGAAATTGGATGTCTTAGCCGTTACACCAGCACGCCACAGCAGTGGCGTCGTGAAACGTATTTCGTGTCGTGTAGTGACGGCACTGCAGATGGTAGTCTGATGAGCTGCAGGTGATGAGTGGTTGTGGTACGTTGCTGGTTGTTGATGCTGCAGCTGGCAGTGGTCCGGCTGCTGCTGCAGGCGTGTGCCAGCGATGGACTGCCGGCCGACGTCGCCGAGTCGATAGAGAACGTATCTCGACAGTGTGACAGCTGGATGGCGTACAAGATTGGCCGACAAGCAGCTCGTTTCAGTCACCACTCTCTAGCGTCGGCCATCTTTGCACGACTCACTCTTGCTGTAAGCAGAGCTGTCTGTCCATTTCACTAGCGCGTAATCCACAGTGAACTAACTGGCAGTTTCATGTCGCACTGAATAAATTGCAGTCAACGCACCGTGCATTAATTGGCAATGGTGAACTGAATGGACTGACTTCACATAATTGGACTGGATTTCTTGTGATAGTTGGTTTTTAGGTTTTTTTCGAGTTTATTTTTTATTTGGTACAATAGACTAAATGGCTGTAACAAGTATTATTAATGTAGCAGTTGTGTCTGAGCTGTTCCCGCCTCTGTCAGTATACCAATGTTAATGCATATGCTATTTATAGCATATGATATGTAGTACATGTAACTAACATGATAATAACTGTTTTATGGCCATTAAACGGGTCATGATGTGTTAGATGGTACCATGGAGGTTATTGTGAACACTTTACACTACCTTCCATCCAGATCCTTATGTTATTCCAACACAAATCTTCTGGCCAGACATTTCGGCATTGCTGCTAATTTTTCTTATCAGGCATTTTTTGGTTTCACTCCATCAACTTGGAACTCACTGCATGCACATATCCGCTCTCTTGACAAATTATCGACCTTCGAACGTTAACTGAAGTCTCACCTATTCTTCACGATTTTGGCGCTATATAATTTTGTATGTATGTGTTGTGGGAAAGTTTTGCTGCCTGCATGCGCTTACTGGTGGTAAGTAGTGTATTTAGATTGGATATAAGATTCTAGAGTTTGCCTCAGCATTGTCTCACCATACCTGTAAATGGTGACGAGTGTGATTCGTGTAGGCATCGACTGAGCACAATCAGTTTTGGTTATCTGCGCTGCGTGACTGCTGTGCCGCCGAGAGCTGTTTGCTTGGTGACGGCTTGACAACAACAAAGTCGGACTTCTCTGCCAGAATGTTTACAGCTGAGTCACGTTATCACACCGGCATCGTTGCATTAAAGGTAGATCAGTGCATCTCAGTAACATGTTGTCTTCCATAAACTTAGTCCTGACACTTTGAGATGTAACATTGTTGATTTATGACAATTATTAGGTGAAATATTACTTAGAATTAAGGCAATTAAAAGGTGGTTAATTATGCTCCAACCACTCTTCATTCTTAGGCATAGTTTTTTTTTGCCATATGACTTTGCCATTTTTTATTTTTGCCATTTTTTAAAATTACATTATCTGTGGACATTTGTTAGTGCAGAGTAGTCTTATCTTCACATCTGGTCAGACACATGTCCAAGATTTTAACTTTTAACGTTTATTGTTGTTTGTCTGAAGTAAAGTTGATTTGATTTGATATCAATAACCATCTTTCAAGGAGGCTTGGATAATGTTTTGTAGAAGTGGAATAATTTGTATTACGTAATAATCTAGTTTACCTCGTAATCAGTTTTCTTTCTACATTATCTGTGATTACCAAACTGCTGATAACATTAGAACAGCTAATAATTCAGGAGAGAATCAACTTTATTTATTGAAACCACCGTAAAACTTGCATACGATATGAGAAATGTCATTTATTATTTTGCGCTGATCTTTTTACTGATAAAAGCTTACTGCTGATTTACAAAGATTATGCACAACAAATCAGAAAGTTTGGAATACAGTTTTGGACACCACAGACACGTGTTCACAACACTGTGAAAACTTGAAGCTGTAACTTGGAAAAAGAACAACAAAAGGTTGACGTTTTAGAACTTATGCAGTTCTTGCACTGATGAAGCCATATATTGATCATGGGAATAACATTAATACTGATGGTTGTTTTTGTGACAAGCAGTAAATTGTGTAGTGCCTTTGGGCCACGGTGTCACATGGCATTTATCAAGTATGTGCTTTATATTTGCATGACTGGTACATGGGAAATGTTATCGCTGGTATTCAGTCACATTTTCCACTTGGTGCAAAGTGTTTTCAGGTAGTCTTGGACTGAACTGATTGACCAGAAAGAGACGACCGTTTGGTTGGAGTGATCTGTTGATGCAGTTAATTTGTCTAGGCCGCCGCAACACCGGCTCATCCGCTGACGTTCCAGGTAGATTACGCCCAGCTACGTGCCGCTATGCTGCCGGCATTCGCGCGTGTCATCCACGCCTCGTGTAGTTTCCAGACAAGTCCGCCGCCTGCAATTGCAGCGTCACTCGCCGTCACGACCGGACTTGAGAAGCATCGCTGTGAACATGTTCTCGTCCAGGTTTCAGCTCTCGGTTTTCTCCGCTTCCAGCATCACTTCCGTCACATGTTAGCTGGCAGATCAAGAGTGGGTGGGTGCAGAGTGTGGTTGGCATGAGTGTATAGAGTTCATTCAGTGTTTTTGGCAGAGGAAGTCTATTTGAATTGATCTGTAAAAACAACCGCTTCATTTGTCCTGGAATGTCCTCTTTCATGAACCAAACCCAACCTGAGTAACTCGGGATACGAGGACAAGTTAAACCAAACTGAAACAGCAGCAGTGAAGTCGAGATGGTGTTCTGTTTTTATTCGTTGTGTACATTCTGCTGTCTCGAATGTTAATTATGAGATGTCCAGGAGGACAGCTGGCAGTGGATTGTCATTTTAGCAATCTGTCGATACATGTAGATTCATGTAGAGCAGAGAGTTGTTCAACATTGTTACTCCAGTAGATGTTGAAGACGGTTGCCTAAATGGTTACATGTATAGAAGTCCTGTTGACCCCGAGTCATTGTTTGTGGCCATATTCCTTGACGTGTTACAGTAGCATTGGAGAAAGACTGTATTCGATCGATGGTTTTTGTCTCTGAAATAATTCGGAGAACTGTTGATAATTGTTTAGAGATGTTGTAATGTATTTTTGTGTTCTGTGTATTTGGTTTAATGATGCACTTCTAATGCTTTATTTACATCAGCAGTGATGTTTGCTCATTCGTTTCATCTGTTTGAAGTCTTTACTACTCTCTTATTCCACCGTCGCACTCGTGCCTCCTATGTCTACAATGTATGTCTGGCGTGGTATAACGTAGTGTTAACTCACGGATCCACTCAAGCGTGAAATTCGTAGGCC
>Ga0209782_1000846_pt1 | contig 14547 bp, 17 predicted proteins | sample WorMetmaBAHAMAS1_FD_187390 | JGI IMG/M metagenome (GOLD analysis project Ga0209782, IMG submission 187390) | Marine gutless worms symbiont microbial communities from Max Planck institute for Marine Microbiology, Germany - Inanidrilus... | ecosystem: Host-associated > Annelida > Digestive system...
ATGCGATACAGCCTGAGCTGATTCTAGTGTTTGTATTGTATGAGTGTCGAGGCTTGCCTTCGTTCTTAACAAGTAAGGCGTGTGCTGTTCTGTTTTGTTGTAGTTGTTAGCGGAATCAATGACGGGCGTCAGTTCTTCGACAAAGCAGGGCAACAAAGCAACTCCAGCATTTTGTGCGTCTGTCGCCAACCTTGCTGATGCTGTCTGTGGCATAACAGAGAATGCGGCACATGTACGTATGTGTGTCTAAATGTACCAAACAGAGGAGCTCTTTGCTACCAGTGGTTAAAGCGCCTTGGGACGCAAGGGAATGGTGTTTTTGCGCCTCTGATTGTTGGCAAACAGCATTCCTGCACCTCATAAAAATTCACAGGAATGGCAGTCGGAATGTAACAGGAACGGTTGTGTGCGACCAGTGGCAATATCTGTGCAGAATTATTTACATTTGGGACATTTTTTTGCGTCAGTGGTGCTATCGTGTAATAAAATGTAGTACAGATTGAGAAAATAAGCGGCAATTTGACATTCAAAATTTACTCGCATCAGTATCTGATGGGCCTTTTCCTCAAGACTGGGCACCATGTGAAAATTTATGGGCCCTACAAATACCATTTGAACAACGCCTCTGAAATAGAGTTTCCTTACCTCATATTTTCCACTTTAACCACTGTTTTCCACACAGCATTATGTTATACGTGTATATGTAACAGTAGGTAACAATGTAGGCTATTTCAGCCATTCCACTAACGTGGAAATTGCTTTTATTTAGCTCTGGCAATTTTTATGCTAGTGGATAATTCATTCATTCAGTTTTTGTCGACAATTAGGAGACTGCATCTGCCGGTAGTATCTTTATTACAGTTGTAGCACCTAGCCGAAAGCATACATGTGTCGGCCCTGGGTTTGTCTATTTAATCGTCTGTCCATCTATCTCATCTTTTTGTCCTAATATTAATGTGTGTAGCATGCTGCTGTAGCATCGTTGCTTTGATGTTGGTGTTAGTATTTTTTAATGCTGTGTGCATTACTTACACTGCCTCACCTCAAGGGGCAGCATTGATTGTATCAACTACTTGTTCCAGATCGATCGTATGAGAGACGAATACATTTGTTGGCTTTAGTTTGAACGTCAGTTTTTTTGCGACTTAATACAACATAAAATATTTTATGACACCGGACTTTTGCTAATGCTGAGCGTTTTTGCAGTTTGATGTTTGTGATACTATGCATGTACTGGGAAGTGTTCTCTGTGGCATGTTTATCGATGCATGATGTTGATGCTGTCACTGTAGGCTGCTTATCTGATTGGCACCGCTGATGTTGGAAGCGTGCCGGGCCGACCTGGTCTGTTGAATGCAGATCTAATTACTCGAGCTGCGGAAGCTATCCAGAATGAATGTGATATTTTTACTGACTCCAGCTGCAGCCACACACAGGTTTGTGCCAGTCATTTTTAATGCATATTTCTTACAGAATTGGCAGAAAGCAGACAGAATTGCTTGAGTCACCATTGTACTCTGCATAACTGTGCTATTTTTATATGTTCTAATGAGGATTTGTCACACATCACAGCTTAAACAGTCACTACACTGCTTTGTGAAGTATTCGTCATTTGTTAACTAACAGTAGCCAGTGATCCAGCTTTTTTTACGTCACCATGATTTAATGATTAATAATTCTTACAAATGAAGACATTTCTGTTGAGTGCTGTCTGATATTGTCCATGTGTGTGAGCTAGATGCTGACGTCATTGTCGGCAATTGCCAAGCAAACTGCACTGATATGCAAAGTGTGTCGCTCGGCGTCTGAGAAGTCGGAAAATGCTAGTATGAGGCGTAACTTTGTTCAGCTGGCGAAAGATATTGCTAATGGCACTGCGGCACTTGTTCAGGCTGTGAAGGTGAAGATTACTACTCACCTTATTACTATTTGTTTATTTGTGGCATAAGCAGTTGATACAGACAGCATTTTAATGGCCACCAGATGGACGAAAACTTTTTATGTTCCCTTTTATAGCATCCATGATCTTTTTCTCTGATCCCATTTGCATCTGTCTAAAAAAAAAAGTCAAAGTTTATACCTTAGTCTGCACCTTTTAATAGATTTAATTTTTTAATTACATCTAGGCTAGGCTAGATATGGTACCAGCAGTGTGTTCAGGAACTCACTGGAATTCGACATGCTTTTGCTGTGTATAAATAAGTGACTCACATGTGCTAAATTATCGGGAGATGCAACTTACTTACTGAAATTTTGTTGTGGTGGCAGTTGTACACTGTGTCTCAAAAAAACGACACTGACATTGCACACTATAACTTCAATGCACATCAGCCGATTTTTGTAATTTTTGACAGAGATATTGCTGAGTGAGTACGCTATCAAATGATGAGTACGCTACAACTGGACTCCTTTTGATGGAGATGCATTACACTCCCATTGCACTAGTTATCTGATGACTGTGTTGTCTTAAGTTTAAATTACTGTGTGGAACTTGTACAGAAAGAAATAGCAAAACGGAAGTAGAGAGGCAAAATTCTTTTGTGGAGAAGAGTTGCATCTCCAAAATGAGCTATTTTGTGAGATTGCAAGTGGGACGTCAAATCTTAACTCAGTGCGGAAAAGAGTTGAAATGCTCAATATAAGCTAACATTTGCTGCAGAAAAACTGCTTTTCGTACCCAGCTGTGAATACTGAGATCGGTGCAGTTTGTACATTACATTACTGGTTGTGCTAAATGTTAATAGACAATGGAAGGTAGCTTGACAGATGCCAATCGTCAGCGCTGTGCTGAAGCCGCAAAGCCGCTACTACAAGCCATCGAAACACTGACGAATTTTGCTGCATCGCCAGAATTTGCCAGCATTCCTGCAGCCATCAGTGAAAAGGTGTGCAACATGTTGATTTTATGTATGATCAGTTTAAATCGTGTCCAAACATGTAATCAGATATTGGCGTTATGTGAAAATGTAAATTTTATATAATTTTATGTTTATTTCTTTTTCATGCTTTGCCACAGTTGCTTTAATAATAGTCATTTGGCTTTCTTTAAAAGTCCAACTCCAGCAATTTGTTGAAAATTTTCTCTGGATGACACTCTAACTCCTGATTTTGAGTGAGCTTGTGAAATAGGCTCATTAAAGGCACCCAGCCTACAAAATCTTGCTTCACTTGTCTTCAAAAGCTCTCTTTTGTTGACTTAGTTATTCTGGAGTAACTGAAGAGGAAGGGTAGTTAAACAAAAACGAAAGTAGTATGATGGAAATGTGGATCTGTGTCAAGATAGAGGTGCATGATTATGTTATCAGTTATGATCGCATGCAGTATGTAGTTCAGCTGTCGCTGGCATGTGCTGGTTGTCAGGGGCAACTGTCTCAACAACCGGTGACATCAGCGGCTCGTGATGTGGTGGACAGCGCAGTCGGCATGGTTGAAACTGCAAAGCATCTTGCCGCAAGTCCACAAGACCAGGCCGCCCATCACTCATACTCTGCCCTGTCGCATAAGTTGTCCGACAGTATCAAGAATCTACTTACTGCTATCAGGTGATATTATTATTATTATTATAATTATAAAGTACATTTATATAGCACAGAATTGTGTAGTGCAGCTAATGCGCTGAATCAACAGTCACACTGCAAACAAAAATGTCTTCAGTTTATGTCTGAATGTTTCGACTGAAATTTCCTCTGCTTTCCTTTTGCATAGTACATGGGCCTTGGAGAGCCATTGTACAGAGGTTTCCATAAGGGCGAGTTTTGTGACAAACGTGACAAAGTATGTAGTCTGGTGAGTGATTTTTGTGGTTGATGTCGGAAAGATCATCCAGCCATTCAGAAATGTGCATTAACCTCCTTCTAGCATTAAATATGTATCTGACTACCACTGCCAGCTAGAAAGAGTAACAACAACCATTTTTATGGCCATATACAGATCAGCTTGTTTTAGCTGGCACCTACGAAGTGGAGGGTTTTGTTGGAGCAAAGTATTACTACCTGCGTGCCCTATCTGATGGCAACAGGTGTATTTGCCGTCACTTTGGCCACCATTTCCTTTCACCTGGATAGTTGCCATTAAAAAATCTGGTGTATCTTTGGTGGCATGCATCTGGTGTCTGTTTTCTTCAGTTGTATTTCCAGTAAGTAACATTAGTTATTTCGACTGCTAGACATATTGTTGTGCGGCCGCAGGCAAAGTGCACCAGGTCAGTCCGAGTGCGACGCCGCTCTTCAGAACATCGACGGCTGGATACATCATTTGGATCAGGCATCGCTGGCTGCCGTCGGTCAGAGCCTGTCTCCGCAGCACGATGGAAGTGTTGCTGGGTTCCAGCAGCAAGCGATCGCCAGCGCTCGGCAGCTGCAGCAGCAGATTGATCCGATACGCCATGCTGCCAAGGGAGAAACGGGCAACCTCGAACGCTACGTATGCCTTTGCTTTTCGCGTTGTCATTTGTTGTTGTCGATCAGAAGCTTAATTCAGAACGATCTGTGTATTGTTGACCTAATACTGAGCGATGTGAGAAAATGCGTGGAAAACTTGAGTGAATGAAACTGTTGTTGCTCGGTTTAAGTTGATGAGGGTATTTTGTGACTGTTGGCTATTGAACATTGACACACACGGCACACGCACATGTAGACACTGCTGAGTGTATGTTGACTGATGCTTGTGCTGATCGGTATTTGTGCCTTAAAGTCTCAGCATACAGAAATGCAAAAAACAAGATAATATAGTCAGAATTATGAACACAAACTGACAAATTAAGTGTTTTTACAAATAACATTGTAGTTTATCTTATTATGTATAATGTTTTAGTTAGTTTTGTAGTGATTGGGTAATTATTCATTATTGCATTATGTTTATATATGTTAACTTTTTATGTTGCGATAACAGTGAAATTGTTACCTTTAAGGCACAATTTCACATTTTTGGCGTGAAAGTGCCATTGATCTCCATCCAACCAACCAGAAGTGCTGGCATACTGAACTAGTTATATAAAGCGAGGTAGCCATCCCGGCAATATCAGTGATATGCTTGCTCAATCGGGTTTAACCGCTACCGCTAAGGAGAGGAGCTCCCACTAGTCTATGTAAATCTTCTAGTTCTGTGTGGGTGTGTGACTGAAATGCAGGTGCTTGCTGCGACTGGATACATGGAGCCGCTGACGTGTGCTACGGTCGGCTGGGCGTCACGTACAGTCAACTCCAAGCTACAGATGGCATTGCTCGACCAGTCAAAGACTGTCGTCGAGTCAATGCAGAACCTCCTTATTGCTGCCAAGGACGCCGGAGGCAATAGAAAAGTATCATATTCATTGCAAATTAATTTCCTGCACATCTGTGAAGGCGAATGGTGGTGTGGGTGCTAAAATGAGTTAATGATTGACAGCTGGGTGTACAGTAGGTATAGTAAAAACCAGAATTATCTAAATGTATTGTTTTTGAACGTTGTGAATAATACAGTATCGCACAAAAACGCTGGCCATTAGCCACTCCTGAGTCTGAAAGCTGCTAACTGTTTCAAAGGATAGGAGCAAAAAAAAGTTTGGTGGGAACTTTAGTGACGAATTTATTACAAATATTTACATACATTCGTCTGGAAGCATTTCTTGTATGAGTTCGACTTGTTGCATTGTTTGGCCGAAATAGCTCAGTGTTTATTTGTGTGTAGTTATCAGTCACCAGTAACTGAGAAAAGATCCTTTTAACAAAGGTAACATGGAAATGACCATTGAAATGGAGGTGATGTTGGTAGTGATGATGGCAGGTAAGCAGAGTAATTAATGTGACGGTGATGAGTATTGTTGTAGGCCGTCCAGGTATTAGCTGCAGTGGATGAGACAGCCGATGGTGCCAGTGAAACACTGCAGGAGTTTGTCGAGACGCTGCAGAATGCCGCCGCATCGTCGGGTCTTGTGACGTCCCTTGTACACAATCTCACGCAGGCCGTCTCTCGGGTAGATCACTGTTCATATGCACACACACCTCACTGATTTTATGATGAGGTTTGTTGACTAATGGGAATGAAATCTGGCCTGTAAAAACTGGTTGAAGCATCTCTTTGGGTCAGTCGGTTCACACCGTGGAGTAATTTCAGAAAGAGTGCCTGTTCAAAAAAAACTAAGTGAGATATTGATGACCGTACATAGCACATTGACACACGCTCACTCACTGGTTACTGCTTTGATAGCCATGTTTCAGATGACCCTTGGTTAGCCATTTGCTTTATTGATCAGCCTAGATTTATTGTGTTTCTCCTGGTTTTGACTTTGTTCAATCAGTACTATCCAAGAGATTGGCATCCCAAAAATTACCTATCTTGTGTCGAGTGAGACGTTAACTTTATCAATCAGTGAATGCAGACAGTGACTCCAACAAGGTTTGACCTAGATATTTGGCATGCGGGTTGTTCTTTGCCCTGTCTAGGTCGTGTTTGAAGGTCAAAATGATATGTCATAGATGAGGGTCACGGAAGAAAAAATGTAGTCGTTGTTGTTGCTTGAGTCATTTCTGTAACAATCTCCGTCATGTTGCCGAGACATGCTGCTGAGTTGTTAGTGTGAACGGTTCTTCAGGTTGCAGCTGGCGATGGACAGCCGCCAAGCAGACAGATGGTGACTGGTGAAATACCGGCCTATGTTGACTGTCAGACGAACATCATGCGTTTGACCAAGCAAGTCGCTCAGACCGTGCAGGAAATGGTCAGTTTGTGTACATTAACTGCCAAAGCATTACTGCATTATCATAGTATATGCTTAATATATACTTGTCATTTGATGTGCAGGTGTGTACTGTTCAGTATTACATTTTCACCCCAAAAGTAATGCTTGTCCATTTATATTGAAAAATGTTATAACTGTTATTGGAAGGCCATAGGCAATAAATATCAATGTGCTGTGTGACGCAAAAATGTTGTATACTTGCAGTATATTGTATAGTTGATACGTATATGTAAACTGAAGTATCAGTTGTTTTTGTCGTGGTCTGTTCACTTCATCAAATGACGTTTATACTGCCATGTTGTTACACTGTGTTCTGAAAACATCTTGTTGTTATAAGTGATTATTTTGCTGCTAGCTTACTATATTGTTTTATAATTATGTGAAATATACGACATGTATTTGGAGAAGTAGTGAATTGTAATTTAAACTATTGCTTTGTTTGATAAAGGACGGGAATCTAGTCGGTGAAAGCCGTGGTCAACGTAGGTCAACTCAGCCTTGCATCCATCGGAGGTCGCTAAATCGGGTACCAGCCCTAACTGGCTAGGGTAAAGGCGGGAATGTCACCTCTGCCGGGTGGCAGGTGGCACTGTGTGATCCCACACGCCACTTGAGTTCCCGTAGTGGTAATGCTTGTTGCGAACTGATATATCTGTCCTATTTATGTGGCTGCGTGTTCAGATGAGCAAGTTGGTAACTAACGTGCCGGAGCTTGGAGCACTTGCCAACAACCTGACGCACAGCTACAGCGACCTTGCGGCTGAGAGCTGTCGCATTGCAATGGCCTGCCCGTCACCTCAGGTCATCGCAGTAATACACAGTGAAATTGTTACTTTCAAGGCGCAATGTCGCGTTTTTTTTTGCGTGAAAGTGCCATTGAACTCTAACCAACCAACTAGAAGTGCTGGCATACTGAACTAGTTATATAAAGCGAGGTAGCCATCCCGGCAATATCAGTGGTATGCTTGCTCAATCGGGTTTAACCGCTAATGCTGAGGAGAGGAGCTCCCACTAGTTTATGTAAATCTTCTAGTTCTGTGTGGGTGGGTGTGACTGAAATGCGCACACAACCAGTCAACGGCCATTAAACTGTGTTAGACGACACTCCCACTGGAGGAGAATTTTGTTGAAGCACAGTTTACTGCTGGCATTCGTTTGCCGATGGCAGCTCAGTGCATTCAGATTAAGGAGAAGATGCTAAAATTTGTCTTATTAATGTTACCTTTACCATGTTCTGACCATATCAGGCCTTTGACCTTGTTTTACTGTACTGCACTAATCATATTATCTAATACTAATCTGTCCCTTAACTCATTACAGGTGAACTTGTCTGTTATAAGTGTTACGTTTACGCCATACATATACATCCAGGTACGACACCTCCACAGGTAACACTGTGTGATCACATCTGGCGCGTGAGTTGCCGTAGCGCTGAGGCTAGTTGCATAACTGCTATTACTGTTTACCTTTATTTTTTTACCTTTGCCTGATCTTTCCCCTAAGCTCGTATGTGTCATTTGACATGAAAAAAAGTTTTCTGATGTAAGTAAATAAATCAAGTAAATAAGCTATGTTTAATGAGTTCCGTTTAGTGCTTGGACATTGTTGGTTAGAAAGGGTGTCCATTTTGTAAGAACCTGTACCACTTATTCCCAAAGGTTCTGTGTGTGAACAAATGGAGAAAGAACACCAAGACGAATTGGTTCAGCACATGTTCACATGGATAAACTGGAGTAGAAACTGATGATGATGATGATGATGATGGTGAATGGTACGTGTTTGTGTGTTGTAGGTTGGAAGTCGGATCAAGTCGGCAGTGCAGCAGCTCGGTACCGGCTGTATTGAGCTGGTTCAGGATGCGGGAAGTCTGCAGCTGAATCCGACCGCTGGAATTGCGAGACGAGACCTCAGCGTTCATGCTAGAAAAGTTCTAGAAAATGTACAAAATATGTTTTGTATTCTCCTTCTGATAATTAATTCATTGCAATAAACTCTCGTCTGTCATATAATTCGTCTCGTTTTCGATGAGGTGTCTTAGTGTTTTTATTGTTACACTTGTGTTTTTCTGTGTAAGAGTGAAAATTAATAAAAACTGTGCAAAACATACGATGTTTTAGTACACTTTAGTTGTTAATTTTACCTTTTAGACAACTAAAATCCATTTATCTGTTTTTATTCAGCCTTTGAATGCTATTTTAAAGTCACTGTTGGATGACAGGTTTTGTTAAAAATTGCATCGCGCTGCTGGATGCAGCTTGCTCTATATAGTTATGACATAACAGAAATCTCTTGTGATTCATTTAGTCATTTTTGTATTTGCATGGTAAGTAAAATGTATTTTACAAAAGACTGTGACTTATATTTATTAAAGTTACCTTAAGTAAGTCTCTTGCTTCTGTATTCGAGTATTGTAATTTGGCATCAGAGAAGGCATGTAAGAAAACAAACATCACACGATGCACTGTCCATCACCTTGCTGCTTTAGCTGTCATCTGACTGAGTGCTGTGGAAATAGAGATGGCACTTTGTGATGGGTTTGCTCCTTGGGCGGAACCCCTGTTTTTCATTTTTTTTACCTGTTTGCCTAATTTCGTGGACTGTGCGTGCTGTAGATTTCCGAGGTGGTGCTGACAATTCAGACGGGATCGCGTGGAACGCAGGCATGCATCAACGCTGCCGGAACTATCGACGGTGTTATTGCCGACCTGGAGACCACGGTCATGTTCGCTGAGGCCGGCACTCTTAACCCAGAGCCAGATGAGACTTTTGCAAACCACAGGTTGGACAACAAGCTCGCTAGCTATAAGTGTTGTAATATGAGATTGTAATAATGCACTGCTGCTTCTGCTACCACTAGATTCTGTATTTGAACGATCCTTCTTATCCCGAGTTAGAACACATCAAATGCACATAGCATGCTAGCAGAAAAAGATTGGGAGTAAGGCACCCTTTAACTGTTGATTTGGAGAGTTATTTGAGTTTTGTTTGTGTTTACGTTAGGAATGACTGCCAGTGACTGGAGTTATTGTGGATCCATTGCAGGGATTTGTTGTTGAAAACCGCTAAAGATCTCGTGGACAATGCAAAGGCACTTGTGGCTGGTGCAGCGTCCAATCAGGAGCAGTTAATGTCTGCCGCAAACACAGTTACCGAGACGATTGCACGAATGGCTAACTGTGTGAAACTTGGTGCAGCATCGTTGGGTTCACATCAGCCGGATGCACAGGTGATGTTGAATCTATTGGTCTTACCTGTATGGAATACCTTCCCTCGTGGCTCAGTGGGCTAATACGCTGAGCTGCAGTGCAGCGGGCCTGGCTGGCTGGCTAGCTAGCTCGGCGGCGTGGGTTCAACTTCCGCTGCCGGCATGTCGAGTTTTCTGAATGCTATGAGATTAAATTCTCAGACAGGTGTTCTCTATAAAATGTGACAGGCCATGACACCTAGATTGGAGGCATCTGGGTTGTGATGAGAGCCGCCTGCATGGATAACAGATGGGAGGTGTCTGTGGCTTTATGTGCCATACGACAGAGCCGCATCGTTGGCACCTTGCCACAGAAACCCGCAGGCTAAGCTGGGCTCTTAAAATATACAGTACAAGCCTCAGTGAGAGTGGGGTTGCGCATTGGGCCAGTCTCTAGGCCTCAGTGCTGGCTGTGGATGTGTGCAAGTCGAATAGACTGCAGACAGCCCGGCCACCCCTAATGAAGAAGAAGACCTGTACGGAGTGCCTGATTCACAGTCAACAATAAGAAATTGATTGTTGTAACATGTACATTTGATTAAGTTATTATTACTCTCTGTGTTGTGTAATTAATTGATGTGGCTTATGTTAAAAGGCCATTTTAATGGGTTGTTGATAAGCTTGATATTCTTTGTGTGTTGTGTGTATAATTTGCAATAATCGTTACTGATGCCACGTAATGTCTGCAGGTGATGTTGATTAATTCTGCGAAAGACGTGGCTTCGGCACTGTCACATCTCGTTAATTCGGCCAAGAATGCGTCTGGCAAGCAGTCCAGTGACCCAGCAATGGCTCAGCTCAAAGAGTCGGCCAAGGTGATTTTGTCTTTAAAGCGTTTCAGTAATAAACAAAATACTTGCATCACACACGTAGTCGGTGTTTAGCTGTTATTCTTCACTGTAGTTAACCAAGGTTCGATCGTATCTGTTCTCCACCAGTATACAATGTTTGAGGATAATTGAATTGGACTTGGTACAGGCCAGAAGCCTTTCCTGTTGTCCAGCCGGCAATATTGAAGTACTGAAGGGACCGATTTTAGCCAAAGAGAAATTCTTCATTGAGTAAAAAAGAAAAAAGAAACTGAACTTGATTAGAGCTGGTTCATTGATGCCCGCCAGCATGCCTGCACTGAAGTAATTGCATCATGGCGCATATATTTCTGATCAGTCATTTGACTCTGATGGTTGTGGTGACAGGAGAGGCATCCGACCTGTAACAAACCAGCATTTCACATTTGAGTGATTGGAGTTGTCGTTGTCGTTATTGTTGTTGATGTTGATGTCGTTGCGTGTTTTCACAAGCCACATGATTGAAGATGAGCCAGTAGAAGTTGCTGCAGATCTATTTCTCATTTGGTCTGTAGGTAGCTGCTGAAAATGTAGAATGTTTTTTGATTTTGTGGTATTTTTAGTTAAGGATGCATGCTTATTTGTGTAGTAATTGATTTATTTTTGTCTTGTGGTGTGAAGTTGTCTCTCCCTGTTATCGGCGCTGGTGTAATAATTTAAATGAGCCTCTCGATCCCTTTCCCTTTTTTGGGTGGCTGCTGAATAAAATGGCGGCCAGGGTTGAGGTTAATATATTGCTGGCATTCCTATACTGGGTAGGGATAGCTCTCCACCCCAGACCTTTCGTCCCTGATATAGCCATATATTTGCGCTGAAAAGGGACGTTAAACACCAACTAACTACCTAACTAACTATTAATCTGGAAGCAGGTTGTTAGTAACCCATTATGTCACAGTGGATGTAATCGTGGAGTAATAATAGCACACAGTGCATATTTTATTACTTTGTTAATTATGCATTTGTTAATCGATTCTAACAATTTGAGGCGTAAATTTATCTGATTTTTGTGCTAGCAATTTTGCAAGAAGTAAGAAATTAATATTAATTAATATCGGTTGCATGTTAGCAGTATATGTAGTTTATAATTTTCCCTCTAGCGGGCTTCTGACGTCCCTGCCAAATGTGGGGCACCTCTGGAGATATAGGCTGTGTAAAAATGACTGGGAGAGAGAAATGAGTGTAGTTTGTGTGACGACGTGCTGTGGCCAGGTGTGTAGTCTGAATGATGTTGTATGGTGGCCAGGTTGTGGTGACCAATGTGACATCATTACTAAAGACCGTCAAGACGGTGGAAGACGAAGCAGCTCGTGGAACTCAGGCTCTGGAGTCGTCCATTGAAGCCATCAGTCAGGAGATGAAGGTCTTACCGAGACAACAGTTTATTGCTGATCGTTTTTCTGTATCCACTTTTATGAGTAAATACACACTTTCACTGCCAAAAGTTTAGCACTGGTACTTTTTTGTTAATGGGTATTCAAATAACGGATCACAGAAATATTTGAAAATTTAAATAATACGTGTGATGTGTTTACTGTTCGTACTGTGTGGCATCTACAGACAGTGTTGAAATGTCAGAAATCATGCACATTGGTTTAGGTGGTTTAAAGATGTCGGCAGTCAAAAACATTGGAGTTGTGCATTAATTATGTCACATCACAACAATATTTCGATTGTGGTACGCAAAGATAATGGAGATGCTACTGAGCAGAACACAGTATTTGAATACACCAGCAATACTTAGATACTAATCTGAATGTGTAGAATATTTGGCTGCAACTGTAATGTAAAATTGTCTCTTGAGAGTTAATAACGATGAGTGATTATAGAGGGCACCACCAGATCTTGTATTGTGCCCAAGAATATAATCTCAGAGCAGGCACAAAAATCATCTTACTGACTGATTGAGACTGTAGATTTTACTGATCGTTGTTGACAGACTGTTGTTAGTCGGCTTTGAAGAACCGATGAAATGGTCGTTCCGGAGTGCATCCAATAATTTTATACATGTATGTCGATATCGGCCATTGCACAGGCAAGTATGTGCCACTGTTGGCGATGCTATAGAATTACTTCTTGAAGAAACGACTGTCTAACGTCCATGTGTGTGACACAGGCATTGAGTGTCGTTGAACGCTTGGAGCAGAAGATGACAGTTGATGAGCTGGTTCGTCTGACGCGGCCACTGACGCTGGCCACTGCGAAGGCTGTGGCGGCTGGGAACTCTGGCCATCAGGACGATATCATTGCGGCAGCCAACATGGGCCGCAAAGCAGTCTCCGACCTGCTCCGTGGCTGCCGAGTTTGTGTCATTTGCTTTATTAATTTTGTAGCTGAGATGTACCATGTGGCTTCTTCTTTCTTCTCTGTTTTGACGGCATTTTTCAAAGTGAACCTGAGTTGGGCATTCCTTTGGCATTCTTTCTTGCTCTGGTTATTTGAAAAGAGAACTTCTGTGATAAGAGACTCTTTTTGATTTATTACAGCTGTAAAGGAAACAAAAATCAAGTCAACAAAATCAATAAAATTGTGTTGTGCAGTGACATTAGATTTACAGATACACAGGTCGTTAGTCGCATGTCAGTAGTCAGTTAGAGTAGGCATCAAAAACTGAATCTCAGATGTTGCTTAACAGTCACTTATCACAGTATTAGCACACATTATGCAGGTGGTGAATTTCGAACCGTAAGTCCATCTCAGAACTGATGTCGGACAACAGATATCAAGGGAGCAGTGATCTTTTCATCGTGAGTCTGGCAGTGAATCAAAAATGGATGAGGCGGGTGGATGGCATTCGCTAGTTGGAGTCAGTACTCTGTGAGTTCCCTAGAGTGTTGGTTGGGCAATAGGAAGGTCACGTGGCTTGTTCCCATATTAGTTTGGGCATTCTTGTTAGAACTTCACTTGCGGTTACTGTTTCATGTGATTCTGTTTGGTGACAAACGAAACTGGCTGCTGGCATGCATTAGTGCTGATAAGAATTATGTCAGGAGTGTGACAGAATGGAGTGGATTTTCTCTATAATGCGTCATTCTTGAAAAAAGTTCGCAAGATTTTTTATAATGGTTGTGATGAGTTTATTTTTACGAAACCATTCAGTGTGGTTTATCTTGTTGAAAGTGCTGTAGATATTAATAATTTCAGCCAGAATGGTGCAGTTAAGCAGTTGTGTTAATTTGATTCAGAGTTGCCGATTGATTCTTATGATGGTTTATTTGTTAGAGCTCATTGGTCGGAGTTACTGACGCGTCGTTGTTGAGTCAAGTCTTGGAGTCAGGTAGTCAGTGTGCGTCATCGTACCGTGAACTGTTGCAGCACATTCATGTTGTAAGCAGCATGTCTTCCTTCGTTAATTGAATGCATATTGTTTATTTTTTTATGCATTTGAAATTTTACATGTGTTTTTCAGGGTCCATGATTTTGGTGCAGCTTTTTGTTACCTGATTTTCTGCTAGGTTTTGGGAACTAGAATGGAACTTATCGAAACTCAAATTCTCGTGTATTATTTGTCCTCATTATCTCTCATCAGTGTTGTGATGCTGTTGTTGGGCATACAGAATAGGGCCCGTCATTAAATAAAGAATATTTATCCCAGATCCAGTTTTACTCGATATTTAGTGAACTTCCAGTGACGAGCAATATGGTTGTAATCATAACAGTTTGCGTGAAAGTTGCAAATTCTACAGGTTTCCCGCAAATAAAAGGACAAAGTGGGCTGAGTTATCGAGATACTATTTATG
>Ga0209782_1000847_pt1 | contig 14543 bp, 13 predicted proteins | sample WorMetmaBAHAMAS1_FD_187390 | JGI IMG/M metagenome (GOLD analysis project Ga0209782, IMG submission 187390) | Marine gutless worms symbiont microbial communities from Max Planck institute for Marine Microbiology, Germany - Inanidrilus... | ecosystem: Host-associated > Annelida > Digestive system...
TTCAGTGAGATAGGCCGCTTTTTGCCGTATCATTTCAAAAGTACAAATTTCTCATACCTCAATCTCTGGCGTTACTGGACCAAAATTCACCATATTTGTACATTATGTAGAGGGATCATTTGCGCTATAAAGCTGCTTATCCATATTGCGATATTCCGATACGTTTTAAAATGCCAGGGTGCTGAATAAAGGTCATTTTGCAAATTTTGCCCAAAATTGGTTACCATGGCAACATCCCTTGAGGAATCAGAAAAACTGGTTCGGACTGACAACATTCATGCAAATACCTTTCATTTGGTGAAAAAGATCATGAAAATCGGTCCAGTAGTTCCTGAACTAGCTTTGCTCATTTTAAAAAAATAAAGAAACGGAAGGTAAAATATATAGCCCGGTCGGCAAGTTTGCCAAGCGGGCTGAATAAGTGATTATAAATGCATTTAAACATGCAACAGATGGTGTGAAAAGATAACAACAGTATCATTGTACCTTCATATGGCTGGAATAGTTGAACATTGTCTGGCCATGGAGTTTCACCTGTATCACAATCCAACAGCCAGTACTGCACTACTGCTATCAGTACACATAACGCACAGCTATTATTAAGGCTACTCCAAATGGCAACTCTAGATAGCGATGTGTGAGACTTCTGATTTGCTACATTTTCGGTCGACAGACCTTGGCTACCCTTTCGGCCCGTCGTCGACGGCCCAAAGGGAGGGGGGGCATGGCCCAATGGTAAATACGCCAGTGATAGCTGGTATTACAGAATCGCACAATAATAAAATTTGAAAAATTTATAAGTTATAACAGTTTCACAGTGTGGTCGCCAGATGCTAAAAGCGTACCGATTCTCTGAAAAGCAACAGCGTCAGAGAGTAAATGAGACATTTGCAACAACTTTTCCTTTTTATGATTTTATTCGCCCCGGAAGTAATGTATAAAAGTTGCTAATTGCAAACTGTAGACCGGAAACGGATGCGACAAGAGATGCACTAAGTACAAGGGTCTAAAAAATAATAAAATAATAATAATATCTCTATCAGCGGATTTCTGTTGCAGTTCAGCGATTTAAATCGGTTTGCCTAGCCAACTCTTTTCCAATTTTTGAGTCCTGAGCCTAAACCATTCCATTTCCAGTCTTCCAGACATTTTTCACTTAATGTTTATGCCCCTGGAACGAAGTACCAGTGGGACAAAAAATAATAATAAACACATTTATAACACGCAAGTTGCCAGTATTACAGATCCCGAGGCGCGGAGTACGTTACACAACGTCATAGTTCAGGTTGATCATTAAAAGCAATACTCAAATAGCCTATGTAACTTTTTACCGACGGTGATTTATCATAATTATGAGTGACATAGCCTTTATGTCATGTGTTAGTCAAGAGATCAAGTTGCAGGGTGCATTCGAGATCCAGTACAGCATGGCACCATAACAGAAATGTTTGGGCATGTTCTTCGGTAGAAAGTTTTGCTGCGATATATCATAGAGGGACAGGGTAAGAATAAAGCATATGCTGTGGAAGGAAAAGGTTAAGTGACCTCATACTGTCAGCAAAATATATGGAGGTAAAAAGAGCTCAAAAGAGCGAGAAAATAGACAGCTGCAAATGGAAGAGCATTGCCATAACCCAGCTGCTCAGTAATGACTTCGTATCGTATCGTATCGTATGCTATGATATCAAATATCGACTTAAATTAACGTTGGATCATCCCTAGAATGAAGTGAGCGATAATGAGGAGACGTGCGTGTTAGTGATCGTTATTCATTATTCGTGCAGAGTTTTTTTAAAAGTATATTTCAGTATATATTTGGATATTTTCTTGAAAGGATTTTACTGTTGATTAGTAGCCGCCGCAGGGACAGCGATAACTCCAACTCTAAAACTTAACTTCAGGAAATTTGATCCACCAAATTTACAACCTAGATCGTATTATTATCTGTTTAGTGAGTAGTGACCCTTCATTTAGTGAAGAAATCATTTTTTATAAGTTAAATTATCTGAAAATAGCAAAATCCCCAGGTCATGATAATATTCATCCACGCATATTGTATCAATTACGATATCGGTTAACTCTCCCGCTTAAAATAATGATCGATACCTCATATAAATTAAACAAATTGCCTTCTGATTGGAAAACTGGCCATATCACCGCAATATTTGACAAAGGTAATAAATGTGATCCATCTAACTATAAACCTATTAGTAAAAATCAGTATGGTTTTATAAAAGGTAGATCTACTGTATTACAGTTACTTAGCATTATGGATGACTGGACCACTAAATTGGATTCAGGATCACAAATAGACACTATAGACACAGACTTTGCAAAAGCGTTTGATACGGTCCCCCATCGAAGGTTACTGTATAAATACAATCATATAATATTAACGATAAGCTAATAGCTTGGATCAGTAATTTTCTTTGTGACAGGAAACAATGTACAAGTGTTAACGGGGTATTCTCCAATTGGTCTAAAGTGCTGAGTGGTATTCCACAGGGCAGTATTCTAGGTCCGCTATTATTTTTGATATATATATTAATGATCTTCCGGAACTGTGCAACCAACAGGATGCTAGCTCCAAAATATACTTGTATGCAGATGATGCAAAAATTTATAAAGTTGTTAACCAAATAGCTGACCAGGCTGATTTACAAGCCGTTTTACGTATAGTTGAGAATTGGTCAGACGAATGGCTATCCCGTTTAAATATAGATAACTGTAAATTTGTTTCATATTACTTAAAGAACCCAATCCGTACTCAGTATTATATAGAACACGAAAATAGTTTAAATATGCTAGATAAGCTGGACTCTATTAATGATTTCGGAGTATTATTTGACAGCAACCTCTCATTCAGAGATAATATCTCACAGAAGATCAATAAAGCGTACAGTATATTAGGTATAATCAAAAGAAATTTTATTTACTTAGACGAACGAAGTTCTGTATTACTATATAAATTTATGGTTCGAACTGTACCCCATCCAAAATTACACATTGTTTCCTGTTGCACAAAATCTGCATTTATATTGTATAACTTTAATTTGAGCAAGAGCCTTATGGGTGCAACGTGTATGTTGATTCCTGCTTGCGGAGTGCAACTTTTAAAGGCGACACTAGCAGCACAGCAGGTGTCAACTTGTTTTTCTTTACTCAGAAGTAAAACCCCCTCCCAAGACCCCATCCTCGTTAATTTTGAAATTGTGAAGCTTAATTCTGTTACGACAATGTTACGATACAGCATGAAGAACTACTTTGTACTGTGGAAGTGCAATGCAGTTGTCTATAGGGACTTTTATACTTGATTCTAGCCTGTTGGCTATGAAATCCGAAGAACATGCTCAGGACTGTCATCTTAATTTAGGAATTGCTGCACAAATAAGTATGATGAAGTAACTGTTGACAAAGTAATAAGACTTGGAAAAAGTTTGGATGATATTGATGCTAAATAAGGCCTATAAAAGTGTTCTAACATCGACCAAACTAACCTGATACTGAGTGACCAAACTTACAAAGTGCGAAGTATGGACTGTCATTAGAATTATTTGTGTAGAAAAACTAGACACCTCTTAAACATTGATAATGATATCATTTGTTAGCATTTACTTGTAGTCTCTGTAGTTCAGTGCAGTGAATGTTTGTCTAAAGTTATATTATCTGCCATTTTTCTTTCAGCTGCTTAGAGTAACCCACTGATGATGGCAGAAGTCAATGGTATGATAGTCGATCATTGTGGGATTAGTACGGAAGAAGCAGGCAAAAGTGACTGCACTATCAATGAAACCGGTGCTTCTGCACCGGATGATTTGACGGCAAAAGATTATTACTTTGATAGTTATGCACATTTCGGAATTCATGAGGTTAGCTGTTTAGTTGCTATGTTTATATCATAGTTTGAGATACCAAATTAAATTGTGACAAAGTTAATGAAGTTTTATCCTATGATGCGCAAGTGTAATAAGTGACACAGTGTGAACTCAGTAGCCAGAATGGCAAACAGATTATGATGTCATCAGGTGACTGTAGATGACTGGTGTTCTGCAAGTCATACTAGGGATGGTAGGAATATGCGTCATACAATCATGAACATTTATGTTGTTGTACTTGAGGTCAAGAGGACTGGTGGTAGGTTGATGTGCCTGATACATTCTTAGGCTTTTGTGCTTCATGAAATCTTTAGAATGTTTTTAATGGGTTTTGATAAACTTTAAGTTTTTAAAATAGTGATCTTAATAGCTGTAGTCAAGATTGTGCAGTACCGTACTAGAGAGTGAATTGAGATTGTGCTGCGGCTGCTGTTGTAGGAGATGCTGAAAGATGAAGTTCGAACATTGACATATCGTGACTCCATGTATCACAACAGGCACTTGTTCAAGAACAAGGTTGTACTTGATGTTGGCTGTGGAACTGGAATTCTGTGCATGTTTGCTGCAAAATCTGGAGCCAGAAAAGTAATCGGGGTATGTCTACCGGTAGTAGTATCTTCTAATAGTTTCTAATGGTAAATTTGTAATGACACAGCTTTGTTTTCATGTGTTGTGAGCCATATATTGCTCGCCATTTGAAAGCGGTGTGATCACTCGGAAAATGATTATAAAACCAATGTGTATATGTGCATTTATACAGCTAGATGCAGTGTGTTACTTTTAGCTGTGGATGGATTGGAATCTGAAAGAGATTCTCCATTTGACAGTAACGAGTAGCAGTAATACTTGTGCTAGGAATGAATGTGTATAACATCTATGCAGATTCTTATATGATCGTTGACTGTAGTAAGCTGTGAACCGTCCTGCAGATTGTTACATTTAAAGTGATGTTTATTGCAGGTTGAATGCTCCAACATTGTACAACATGCTGAGCAGATAGTGAAGGCGAATGGCTTTGCTGATGGTAAGTAAGTAGACCGCTGTTGTAGAATTGCTGTGTCTCCATACATGTTCTGATGACATGCATCTCAGTACATGTCTGCTTATATACTTGCTTGTCATGCTGATATATCCGTTTTCAGCATATATATTGTGGTAAGCTCTTAAGAGTAAGCGGCGTGATACACATTGCACTTACAAATCATGTTTTTTCAATAGCAGATGCGTCAGAGCTTTGCAGTGTTTCTCTGCTATTTGTTTTAATGAATCACAATGCCTAATCTATGCCCGTTTGAGTCAGCGTTGCTGCACACGCTGCTTTGTATGAGGTGCTCATTTCAGTGTGGATGGTTTTAAGGTGGCACTCCACTGAGTGTATACCCAGTGTCACATTGGTAGATTGCGCCTCCTCCTCAATAATCTGTTACCTTCCCGGTTTTTCACTGGTACCAGTTATACTGCTTGATCGCATGGGCACGAGGTGAAACAGTTTGCCAGGAGTTGTTAAATGGGCACATCTCAACTGGGATTCAATAGCAGATGATTCAGATGACCTACAACCTCGAGACTGCAAGTCTGACACCCAGCCCATTACGCCATGCCATCCATCATGCCATTTATACTCCACCATACTACTGCCGTGTCTTTATAGTTTTGCGTTTGTTGTAGTAATAACGTTGGTACATGGCAAAGTGGAAGAAGTGACATTACCTGATGGCATAGAGAAAGTGGACATCATAGTTAGCGAGTGGATGGGCTATTGTCTCTTCTATGAGTCGATGCTCAACACTGTGATATATGCTAGGGACAAGTGGCTGGTAACTGACTGATTCTCATCTTATTTTGTTTTTTTTCATTGCTGCTTTGTGTTGCAGCATGTTATTAAGAGATGATGGAATATAGAATATACTTTTAGCAGCATACTTGTACGATTACAAGTTAATCTATGATGTCATTCCAGTTTTTATCATGACATGCAGCTACATAGACTAGATAGACTACATATACTTGAGTCTTTGACTACCATAAAAATGGGCACCCCAGAAGTTAACGGGAAATTTGTGGAAAAATGTTAGTTTATCTGTACAACATGCACCATGGTATTTTATATTTCTTCTTCAAACCGCGTAGCGCTTACAATAACAGATCAGCATTAACACCGGAATGGACCGACGAGCCTACATATTTACTGGTTTTGGACGAATGGACGTAGGCTTGTCGGTCCGTTCCGATGTTAAGGCTGATCTGTTATTGTAAATGCCTGAAGACGAATTTAAAATATTACATAAGAACCTGTAGTTAAAGTGTATATTTTGTAATGCAATGACTGTTTGATGAAAATAATTGTTTACATATGGCCGGATATTGATATTTATCAATAAAACTATTATGAGAATATGCGTTTTTCTACTTTACATGCATTATACGCACCCCGGCTACCGGACGTCTATTTGTACAGTAGTAAAAATTGCATGTATTGTAATTGAATTTTTACTATATTCATCATCTTCAGAACAAACGGACTCGGCAGATGCTAAGATAGTGTGACATGCAGTGACAAATTTTGTCGCACTTATGCTAAAGGCTGTCTGTCTGTCTGTCTGTCTGTAACGTTGGTCGATTGTGATTACATGTTGTCACAAAAGGTGTAAACGGGCACATGACAAGATACGTTGGTGTCTTGACTACCTGTATACCTGCATGTGGAATCCAATCCAGATCGTAATATCCTGTGCTCATAAGTTCTACCGATGAAGACAAAATGAGGTTGCATTTGGAGCCTGTTTGTTTACAAATTGAGTGGAGAATTGGAACACAGTTGCTATGGCTACCAATCAGCCATTCGAGTAATAACTATGTAAATTTGTCATTGTACATCACGCTATCTTAGCAGCTATCTTAGCATCTGCCGGGTCCATTTGTTCTGTAGATGATGAATACTCATTAAAGGTACTGTGCCGAATTTTCCTCGGTACATTGGTTCGTAAGCTGTTGTGGTAACTGTAGGTGGAAGGAGGCATGATATTTCCTGACCGTGCAGCCCTGTATATCTGTGCAATTGAAGACCGTCAATACAAGAACGAGAAGATAAACTGTTAGTACAACTCTGGCGGTGTGCTGGTATACGCCGTGGATCCAGCTCTGTTTTCTTCAAGTGTAGAGGCTGAACTCCAGTTTATGTATCTAGGGTAATGTTCATTCTAATATTAGCATATCTGGCATTGGAGTGTGTCTTTTGCCAGATGACAGAAATTCTTTTGCCAGCTTCTGCTTTGCATAACTACTCCTTAGCTGATTCCGGTGTTTGCAGTCGTTAATAAGTTGCTACTGTTGCCTTCGGTGATTTGACGCTGTTGGTTCGGCAACAGAAAGGGCCTCCAGCCTGTAAAAAAACCGAGTGGTGGGGTGCTGGCATGGTTATCAGTCTGGAGTGAGGTGCAGATTTGCATATGGTCCACATGATGCCACTGTCCCCCCCATTGGTTCTTGCTTCAGAAAAATCCCGATTGATGTTACCTCTTTGGTACCGGCTCACCTGGGTGGTTCCGGACTGAGTGGGTGTTGTTGTAGTAATTTGCTGCTTGTACTGTAATGATAGCAACAGCCCACATTGCCACAGAACACGCATCGTTCACTTGTATATGCTAGCTTGTGCCCGCTGCCTTGCAAAGATATCTCAGTGGTTTAGATGTTTTTGCAGGGCACACAGTTGTGATTAACAATATTCAAAGAGACCTCGTCGTGTGCAACATCTTTAGCAGTTGCCTGCATTCAGCATCAGTTGCAGTGCTGCAGATGCTGCGGGCTAAAATTCATCTCTTGCAGTTTATCACAGTGACTGACAACATGTGATTTGTTGAATGCCGTTTATCACTTGACGACTAGATGCTGTGTGAATGTTGATTGGTGTGATTGTATTGGCATGTAGGGTGGGACAGTGTGTATGGCTTCGACATGAGCTGCATTCGCAAGGTTGCCGTCAGCGAGCCACTGGTCGACGTCGTCGCTGCTAGGCAGGTTGTCACCAACTCCTGCCTAGTGAAGGTTAGCTACATTATTCCGATGGAGTTTTCTGAATACTAACCAAGAGATTGGCTGGGAAACGCGTCTCCAAATATGACCTATTTAGTGTCGAGTGAGACGTTAAATCTTAACTCAGTCAATATGCAGATGGTTTGTTGTGTAGATGTCTGGACAACATTATTTATCGTGAAGTGGAAATGTCACTTAAAACTTGCGGAGATTTTTCAACTGAGGGTTAAATCTTTATTGTTTCAACCAACTGCAGACAAACATCTATGTTGTCAAAACACCGAACAAAATATATGTGATTTGTGTTCTCCGTACTGGCATTAGGCTTTCGTACTGATTTTGCTACTACAAAATTTAAATAAATTGTAGATGTGAACTGCATTACAAGTAACTTGGTGACATTTTAGCCCATGGTGTATTCATTACAACATTTGATAATGCTACACATCTTCATTATGCAATTTGCCACGTGTATTCTGCCCCATATGGACTCCTGTGCTGTAATGTGCCCCAATTCATCTATTGATTATGGCGCTATATGAATTATTTGCCTGCTTATTTATAATTCCCCAATTACTTCTTTGTTTCCTTACCTGTTTATTTCGTTAGGCCTACTTGTCTCCTTCTTTGAGAATAGGACCGTTTCATTTCCAGGCCAGAGGTCATGAATGGCAATCAAATCTTGCTAGAGCTCATTTTGTGTTGTTGATTGTTTTGATGTTCACAGATGCGTATTTGCTTTCATTGTGTTTTTGAGCACTAACTCAATAGACTGGCTGGGAAGATTGTCTCCAAAATGGCCTGTTTTGTGTCGGGTGCTACGTAAAACCTCAATACAGTCCATCAGTCAATCAAGCCAGTTGTATTCTCCTATTGTAGCTTGTTAGTGTTACTGTTGTGTTCTAGAATTCTAGTACGTTGCAATAGCATCAGGAAGAATGCTGCTGCATGAAGTATTGCCGTCATTAGTAACTGTTCATTTAAGTCACTGTGTCTGGGTTTTGCCTCATGTTGTCGTGTAAGAATTTACTGTAATATATTTTCTTGCAGGAAGTTGATATGTACACGATTACACTGGACGAAATAACTTTTTCGTCGCCATTCTGTCTGTATTGCCGTCGAAACGACTACATTCAGGCTTTTGTCACATACTTCACGATAGACTTCACAAAGTGTCACAAGCCAACTGGTTTTTCTACAGGTATGTGTGACCTTCTGTTTAGTTGCCAGAATTTGTCATTTTGAAATGATTGGCTGTTCATTTGATGATCAGTCTAACAACCTCTCACCAGGACACACGTGGTAAGCCAGCACCGTAGATCTCACACTGTCAGTAAAGTATGTGGAGGTAAAAAGAGCATCAGAAGACCGAGAATGATTGAGAGCTGCAAATAGAAGAGGATTGTTATAAACGTATTCACACAGCAGACTAACACAAGAAGAAGAAGAAGAAAATTCGTATCTCAGGAATGGCTGAAACTACAGTTGTCATATTTTGTACACAGTCTATATGAAGTCTTGCCATTTGGGTGAAAAATCACCCCCAAAATGGCCGCGGTTGTTGTCGTGTGACCCATTTCAATTTTTAGTCCTCCTGAACTCCTCCTAAACTATCTTTGGAACGGTTAAAGCTAGAGACTTCAAATTATGTAGGCTGGTTTGCCATGTGACAGTTTAATGTTGGGATGACAAATTGTCCCTTGAATGGACATGGTCACAGTAACTTGGCATCTTTAAATGTTGGGAAATATCTGAGAAAAGATAGAGACATAGTTATAATGGAAGACTAATAGGAAATCATATATGGCCTTGTAGTAGTAATAGTAGTAGTAGTAGTAGAAATGAATATTATTAAGGTGGCATTATCGCATTGCTGCTGCAGGACCACCGTACAGTATTAACAGAAATGGTTTGTAATATTGTAGTTTTGCAATCTGAACTGGGTTGGATTGTGGCATGTTGAAGCCCACTCAGCTGTGCTAGTGATGTTAGCCGATGGGTACTGCTGCTGTTTGCTGTGCGTAATAGATCCATTCGCTCACTACACACACTGGAAGCAGACTGTGTTCTATATGGATGACTTTATCACTGTAAAGAAGGGTGAAGAGGTCAACGGAGTGTTTCACCTGAAGCCAAACGAACGCAATATTGTATGTACTGCAGTTTCGGTTTTTGCAGTTGCAGTTGTTTTTTTTACGAATTTTCTGTCCATGGGTCAATTTTTGGCATCTGCTGTCATCAGTTTGTTAGAAGAACTGTTGCAAGAGCACGTAGGTCATCCTCTGAAGCCAATACCCTAGTTAAGACTGATGGATTTTGTTGCATTATCAGCGTGTTACTGCCCACATGCCATTGCAAATTATTCTAATTAGGTCAAGGCGGCTACGCTTCTCCTCAAAATGTTTGGAATAACTGTAGTAAATTACTGACAGTAATTGTCATGGACTGCTTGATAGTAGTAAAGGAAAGGTGCTTGGTCAAAATGATTTTTGGCAGAGATGGAGAAAAATCTTTTTAGCATCTGTCTCTGAACCACTGAAAGGAGGCATTCGCATCATTCAGTAATCTTTTTCACCAGTAATACGGTCTGTATTGTGAGTTATACTGTTATGAAAAAAAACAATAACGCATGCTGCATTTTTGTGGGACTGTTCTTCAGCTACTTTCATTATGTATTAGTAGGCTGTGTGGCATGTGTAATGCAAGTGGCCTTTTCTTACAGATTCTTGCTTCTTTTTTCACTAACTTATATTTTTTTCTTTCTTATTTACTTCTCTTTTATCGTTTCTCTTGAGTACTTGTGTTCAGTGTTCATATTTATGATTTTTTGGATAAATAATGTGCTATTGTTGTTTGTGTTACTGATCAAAAGTGTGATGTTGCTTGTTTGCACAGCGTGACCTTGACTTTATCATTGAAGTCAATTTCGACGGTCAGTTATCGTCCAAGATGGATCTGATGCACTTTAAGATGCGTTAGTCAGATGCAAACTCGCGTAGTTGAGTGTCAGATGGCAGCATGTCGTGCGTTTGCATAACAGTTACGCAGATGCTGATCAGTGGAGCCGTGTCTACAGTTGAAGTAGCAGTCTGTGTGACTGACAATGGTGTTATCATGCGAGATTTTATTTTTTTATACTTCTTGATGTTGATAACTGCAGACTGCTGGACTGATGTCCACAGACGGTGTGTGCACAAAATCTGTATTCGTTAATCAATTTCTTATCTACACTGTGTCTTAGAAAAGGATCCCCGACATTTCTAGCTGTAACTTGAACAAGCATTATGTGATTTTCTGGTTTATTTTCCTGGTTTATTTTTGAATAGTGTTCCTGCACTACCTGGTGAAACACAAACGGCAGAAAATGCATCTTTTCAATTAAAACTTTATGTTGGTTTGGCAGAAAACATGCAAAACACATTGAACTTATCTTCAGGTCACATTCAAACTAGCCTACTTTCATCAAACGATTGTGTGTACCAAGTTAGACTATAATCATCGAGAAATGGAACAGAGCATTTGGTGATCTGTTATGCGCATAATCATGGTTTTGGTCAGCAACTGTACATGTCTACAATGGAAATCTTTCTTTGACATGCATGGAATGAAAGCCAATTGGCAGTATTACTGGGATATAATACTGTCTCAAAAATGTTAGCTGCTATCAAACACATTGTAGCAGAAATTTTTTTTCAGAAAACAGCACACTACGTCATTGTGCATGCAACACAGTTCCAACTGCTGCAGCAATAAAACTCAACATTTCATTGCTCCTAAGTTATGCCTCCAACAATGCAGTGCTGAATCCCATTTATTACAAGATTTCGAGATTTATGCTAGAGCATGAGCATAAGTTGTGAGTCAGCGGGATTGGAAAAAATAAGCTGCTAATGCAGTTTTGCTGCTTTTCAAGACTGCTATCAATATTGATAGCAGTCTTGAAAAGCAGCAGTAATACTGCATTAAAGTGAAAATATGTCATTTCTGTGTTTCACCAGGTACCGGTAGTGCAGAAACACTATTTAAGTGAGATGGAAAAAATAAATCAGCTTTTGATTGCTCAATCTCTCAGTAATATTTGTGCCGTAAATTATGAAAGTCGGATAATGTTTGCTCGAGTTACAGTTAAAATGTCGGGGATCCTTTTTTTGACACACAGTGTAGTAGTATTGACTGTTTTGTCACATGGCCAAAAATCATCATCATGCTACATTCGTTTGTTCACTTATCTCTTTCATTCTGCTAACTGAGCAGAGTAGTTGGTGTGTTTTCCTATGGAGATTTCTCGAGCCAGTGACATAGCCAGGAATTTTCGTTGGGGATGGCTTCAGCCCATTTGCATATATTTTTTTCCACCTTTTTCTGTTCCTCCCCTGCTTTCTTTCCCTTTATTTGCTATCTGACCATTGTTCTCAGCTTTTCCTTAAGATGTGAGGTGAACTTTGAAGTTTTTTTAATAAAGTTCAAGGCCAGATTTTAATTTTTTTATTAAATTTTACTCTGTTTTAGTTTGAATTTAAGTGAAATAAAACTCAAATTGCATTAAACAACAGTGATTGATAAGTTAATAGGCCTTCAATTTTTACTGTCGTATGCGTAATCACGGCGATCTCATTCCACCATTACCCCATTTATTAAATGAGCTCACTTTCATTTCGGAGAGCTTAAGTGACAGTTTGGGTGTGCTCCATGCCTGGCTATGTCCCTGCCTGTTGCATTTTTGCGCTTGAATGTTAATACTAAAATTCTTACTGTTTGGGCCTTAACTTTGACGGATCTGTGTAGAAAAATATATTATTTTCTTTTTCACGTTTGAAGCAACATGAACCCCGTGTGGGCACCAGGGCCTAATGTGCCCTAGAAACATTATAGATTTTGGTGCTATATAGATCATTTGCATGTTTGTTCACCTTATCACTTACTGCTTTCTTTGCTTCTTGTAACTTGCTTTTTGTTTTCTCTTGCTTATATTTTTCTGTCTCACTTCTTTTTCTTTGGGAATAGGCCCACTCCATTTCCAGGCCAGATGTCGTAAGAGGCGACTAAACCTAGTTTTAGGTTGTTTTGGCTTGTTTTATGTTGGGACTATTTTTGTGTTTGATGATCTGTATTTCGTTGATTTAGTTTTTGTGTTAGCCTAGGTTTATTTATTGTTTGTGGTTCTCTCAACTTTGATTTAGACTTCTCAGTACTATCCAATAGACTGGCTCGGGAGAGCATCACAGAAATTATCTATTTAGGCCTATTGCCGAGTGGTATGCTGAACCTTAACTCAATCAGTCGTGAAGCAACATGATATACTAGTTATTGATGGAGTCTAGCTGTGACATGTGTATTTAAGCTGTGACACTTTTTGGATATTGTTTACTCATGCAGTTCCTGTAAAGATATGCAAACGATACGCACACACTCACATTTTACAGCCATTGTGCATGTCTAACAGTGTTAGTGGACTATGCCAGTGAAGAGCTGGAATATTCTACTAGAACAGAATTGTAATGCCTTATGCGCCTTCGTTGACATCAGCTAGTGCATCCACATTCAGGAGAGACAGTATACTGATTTCACAGTCTCCCGAGTCGAAAGGTTATTGTAATAGGCGCTATAAACATTTGCATGGTTCACTTGAAGGTGAGCAGTCACAATTGAAGTACATGTTGCCAGAGACGTCTCACGGCCAAAATTTTGTCCTCAACCTTGAGCGTTCAGTCTCACTCTCAAGCATTTGGGCTTGTTTAGCATCACTGCAGATTGGTTGTAATGCGGAATGTTTATCTTCTGTACGATAGTCGAGTAATGTCGATCAAGTGTAAGAAAATTGTGTGGAATATTTACAATTAAGACCACAGTACGTGATAATAGATAAGCAGCCGAGTTTTCGGTTTAGACATACATATACTTACCCTGGTCCCGCGCCAAAAAAACTGGGTACAGTTGCGACCTTTCTACCGCACGAATAGCATACGCCGCTGCTGTAGCCTACCGCCCACTGCAACACTCCATAGTAATATCTGCTGAACGTTACATCATGTTTATCATCATGATCATCATAATCGCTTAGCTGCATGCAAGGGCCGTTGTCTATATCTACACAGGTCTGCAACGTAACAGTCAATCTAAGCATGCATTTTGTTCCGAGGTCGACGACCACGGCGGATCGCTATGACTGCCGAGCGGTCGGTCGACTAATTGTGACGTCGGGACCATGCAGACGAAGAGCTAACTCGTTTACAATCTGCACTGCAGGGCACAGCCACATACACTGTACTGTAGCTACCAAGTTGTGCGTCGACGGGATGAGGATAGAAGATTATGAAGCCTGCATGGTAAGTCTTTGATGGCTTCGTTGTTCCGAACTAGGTCGTATAGCAGCGTTAAACTGAAATTCTACGAGAGCAGTTTCCTCGTGACATCCTCGCTAACATGTCGCTAACGTGTCACGACGAAATCGGGTGTGTCGGACGAGGATGCTAGCGACAAGTTGTGCGTGTCACGGTGTCGGGCTCGTGGAATTTGGACAACGGCACGATACACGCGCGGCAGCACTACACCGCTGCAGACCGCCGGCCAACCAATCAGGTAATCGCGTGTATCTGCACGTGTAAGTCGCCCGACACGCGCGACATCCTCGTATAG
>Ga0209782_1000848_pt1 | contig 14536 bp, 7 predicted proteins | sample WorMetmaBAHAMAS1_FD_187390 | JGI IMG/M metagenome (GOLD analysis project Ga0209782, IMG submission 187390) | Marine gutless worms symbiont microbial communities from Max Planck institute for Marine Microbiology, Germany - Inanidrilus... | ecosystem: Host-associated > Annelida > Digestive system >...
CACTGGCAGTTAACGGTCCATCATTAGTTAAATCGTCCATTAACTTAATTGGCCATTTTGGCCAGTTAATTCGTCAGTGTAATGTAATGTCAATAGCTAGTTTCACAGAATAAATCAGTGAATCAGTGGGCCATTAGCAATGGCAGATCTGCAGAGTTTGTTCCTTTTTGTCCTCTACGAACATGAACTTGAGCAAAGCGAATGCATGGCAAATTATGAAAGGGGTCATTTTTCAGTTACAAAGTCCGTGAAGCACAGTTAATTTATCGTGCAACAGATTGGACAGAATACTTGAAGGGTAAGTTTGTGCATCAGTTCAGCGTCATTACAATGATTGAGTGAAAAAATGCATCGATTACAACGTGGATGGTGTTTTTGACCTAAAGGCAGGGGCATAGCTGGCCAGCAGGTTCCAGGGGTACAGACATCACAGCCATGATCGGACTGACCTGGGAGAATTTTACACATTCGATGAGAGTTCTGAAGTAGTTGGTACCTCATATTAGTCCTCTGATTGGGTGTGGTTTACTGCTTGAGTCGTGATAAAAAGCATGTGGTAATACTGGTATATGTTTTGGACCCCATCTAGATGAAAACTTCTCACTGTCTAAAGGTAGACCAAAAATGACCTGAAGAGAGGTGGGAAGTGTCAAGCTGTGGAAATGGAGGAAATCACTTGAAGATAATGAATGATATCTACAGATAGCGAGTGTGCGAGTTTATTTTCTGGTACTGGCTCAAGAGTTATCATCCTGGATAAATTAGTTGTTGTTTTGTTGAATGTTTTGGTGAGTAATGATTGTGACATTGTAACATTTCTATGAAGTCTTTTTCCTAGAGTTGAAACCAGTTAAGGGTTAATAGGCTTGGCGTCAGTAGGGATAGGGTTAGGTTAACTGTATTGTTTTTACTTTAATACTAACCTGGTTTTCATTCCACAAAAAAGACTTCACGTAACATTTCATGTTTTAGGCATATATTCATTCACGAATGCGAGCGAAAACAACAGATTTTCTGAAAGTACTCAACCGAGCACGCCCGGAACCAAAAATGGTTGAAAAGAAGACAATTACGTAAGTGTTAGAGAGCTTTCACGTTCTCGTCATGTTGTAAAATAAAAGCTTGCTTGTGTAATGGCTTCAACACAAACAGTATCCAAGCAGCAGATATTTTAATGTAACTTCTTTTGGATTTAGTTGGCAATATCAGATTTTTCTTGATAGTCTAATGCTGCCATGATTACACTTTAATAGTAAATGCTGTTATATTAGTTCCTGGTAATTGTTAAATTTTTTTTTGATTTATTAAAAGTATCAGGCTCAGCAGTTATGTAAGGAAGATGCTGTGGATCATAGGAAATCCAGAAAGTTAATTAAAGATGTTGTATAGTACCAAATCGGCAGGGTATGAGTGAATGAATGTTTTTTTTGGTACTGGCTCACCTGGGTTGTGTTGGATAAAGGGCCATTAAAACTGACTAATTTCTGAATTTATGCAAACGTTGCAATACGCACTTGCTTATGTAAGCCTCAGTCACAAACAGGTGCCGTAAGATAATTTTGTCAGTGGCGAAATCCTGCGATTTTCACTTTTTTACCCATCGTACGATCCCACGGCAGCTGTAGTCTACGTGGTCACATATCTCAAAGACACCATACAGCACCTGTGAGAAATTCCTGGAGGATCATGTCGTACGGCGCTCGTGAACAAGCCTCACGCACAGGCACTGTGAGGTGACCATGTGAACATCGCGAGGTGTCCATAGTGATCGTAGGAATTGCACGGGCATCGTGATATCACAAAATCGAATCGTAGGAATATAACTTCATGTTTAAAGCTACGATTCATTGTACAATGTGTCAAAAATGTCCTAAAAATCTCATGGCGACCGTGCGATATAACGGCGACCAAACGGGCAGCTTAGAAATTGTCCATTTTCACATCGTACAGTACCCGTAACCCCCAGTCGTAGCATTTGTGACTGAGGCTTTAGCATTTGATTATTGCGTTGCACTGAAAATAAACTATGTAGTCCGGAATTACAAGTGACTGTGAAAAATAAGGCCATTCTGACTATTAAAATAGGCACTTTAGTTTGATGTTGGAATTAATTTAAACCCAAAATGTTTTCTTATATTCCTTGAAATGTAAGGCAACAAGTGGTAATTTATTCTAATTGTCGGTTAGATGACAGGAAAATGGTTAAAAAAAATTTTAATGTTAATTGTTGCAGATGTAGCAGTATTGTGTTGTTATATTTGCAGTGGAAGAACTTTTAAGATCAACTAATGCTGGTGTTTCTTCGGTATTTATTTGTCCACATAATATCATTAGGATATTGTAACATGATAGGCATCTAGTGATGATTTTGTTTGTATTCTATGCAGCTTGAATTGTGTAGTAAGCATCTTCATTAAAAGCTGAATTAAGTGCAATAGTGTACTAGTGATGTGCTGCCATGCTACCGTGTGATGTTATTTTAGTCATGTTATGAAGACTGTTTTTTGTACACTTTACCAGTACCAAAGGTGGCATGATAGTTTAATGTTATTTTTTATTATTGGTACCGGTAGATTAGAACCTCGTCAAATTATACTAGTCAAAGCCTCACTGATACATAAGTGTAACTTATTAGACAAAGCAGATTGTTGAATATATGTACTGGAAATAGTTGTCAACGTACCGGTAATATTTACGTGTAGTTTATTAACAAGTTTTTTAACCAGTTTCTATTTTATGCTTGGTCTCGTAACTTAAATATTGATGTTATAATTATGCGGATATTCAGTTTTCGTCATTAGGCTAATGCCTTAAAGACTGTGGAATGTGTTGCTGTTTAGTTTTAGTTTGTACCTACCTAAAATTTAAATATTGTACATTATATATTACTTGCCTCTGGGAGGGGTGTGAAGTGTTGTGATGAGTGTCTGTCTGTCTGTCCACTCACTTATCTCAGAAGGCTGAACTTTACCTATTTTTTGTGCACATTGACTTGCAGCTCTGGTTCAGTACTGTTTTGTTGGCATTGCAATTTATTATGTACTTCCAGTTTTGTGGATGTTTTCACATAGTGGGTCGTATGGCGTATCATTTATTCCTAACTGGTGAGAGGATAGCATAACAGCTGAAACTACAGCGTCGATTCAAACCAAATTTTGCTTATAAGACTTCATATTGGGGTCACAGATTATGAATCGGAATTTGTATAGCGCCATACATCCACACCGAATCAGAGATGCACACCAGGGGGTTATGTACGGTATCCACAACAGCCTTGCAAATTGCATGAACAATCTTTTGCAGCTAACTGCAATAGTGTGACAATGTAGCAATACGCACTGAAACAGATATTAGCGAAAATGAAAAAAGCATCTTTGATTGTTATTGTTGTGTTCCAATTATAGAAGAGTTTTCACTGCACATTTTAAGCTTACTGTTACAGCTGAATGGCTATTATTTATTGAACAGAACACTATATTCAGTGGTAAAACAGTTTTTTGTCACATATACAGCACAGTATATGGCAGTAGTGACAAACATGGTGACCAACTACGAATACAGAGAACACTGACACAATAAATACTACGAGCAGCCGGTTGCATGCGAGAGATCTGTATCAGAAATATCCTGCAGCACTCATATGCTCATTCCGAGGGAAAACTGTGGGTATGGGAATTTGTGCATTAAGTTAACTGCAGAAATAGAATGAGTACAGTGAGAAATTAGTGGCATTGTTGCCATTCTTGCGAGACTGTCATTGTAAATATTGCACACATTTCTAGGCTCTTTGTCTTGCTCGCTTTTGCACACGAATGCCAATCTGACTGCTTAGTGGTATGGCGGACAAATTTTGAAGTACACGCATGATAATTAGCACATACATCATTTATGTCTTAATTTTTTTTCTGTTGACGGGCGTCATAAAATGGTAAATGATCCGACAGATGTGTTGGAATGGGAATAGATTTGCAAGTACAAGTGCGGGTCAGGTTTGCAGCTGTAGGATGGCAGACAGAAAGGTTTTTACACATGCAGGCCTCTATTTTGTATCAGCAATGACAAAAGGTCAACTAACTAGTATGTGTTAATTTAAAGTCACAAATCCTTTTTTATCAATTGACATTCATTAACTCACAAATGATAAGTAAATGAAAAGATCAGCTCCTCGAAACATGCATCGCATATGATGTATTAACAAAGTTTGCGACCGGCCAGCAGTATGGCAAAGTGCAAAGTTTGGAGAAGGTTATGTGTATGTTATACAACTGTCTAGGGTGGTATAGGGCGCGTCAGTTATATAAGAATATATCTGTTATTTCTGTTTCCGGTGAAAGACGGTAAGCTTAGTACAGGCGTCAATGCAACATTTGATGCATCATGTTACAGTTAGTCTTAAACAATCTAAAATTACCTTACAAAACAATTGCACAAATAATGCCTCGATAACTCAGCCCACTCTGTCCTTTTATTTGTGACTAAAATGTAGAATTTGCAACTTTCACGCAAGCTGTTATGATTAGAACCGTATTGCTCAACACTGGAAGTTCACCAAATATCGAGTAAAGCTGGATCTGGGATAAATATTCTTTATTTACTGACGGGCCCTATAAGTGAGTGTTAACAAACCTATACCACAATAGACAGTTGTATAACACACTTATTCCACCATCGCACGAGTGAGTTAACACTACTGTGAGTTAACACTACGTTATACCACGCCAGACATCCATTGTAGACACAGGAGCCACGAGTGCGACGGTAGAATAAGGGTAGAATGGACTCTAAATAAAAAACACAAGTCCCTTATTTTACTCAAAACAGCTGAAACAAGCGAGCGCCAATAAAATTATTAAAATGAAATATATTATAAAAACCAGTTCCAGTGACTGATAGTCAGTCTATTGTACAATGCCACAGAATGATTGTCAGCTGGACGCAGATGCATATACAAAATAAAAAGCAAAGGAAAGTGTCAGCTGAAATATTCAATATAGAATATATATGTACAATTCACGGGTCTTTTGTCATAAAGTACACAACAGGTGGAGCCTCCAATTCGGTTATACTGTACACCTTACAAATGTTTGCACTGTTGTTAGTATTACAGTTAAGCGTTAGCACAGTTATGGCAGCAGCAGTTCCTGGAGTTGGTCGATAGTTTTTGTTTTCATGCAGCACCACTAATGCAATAGCATTATACAGCAAGCTCATCAATTAGTTTGAAATAAGCCAGTTCATTATTGACTTTAAAAAGTAACAGAGGCTTACTTGAAGTGAAACGTGACTCGTGGAGTCGTGGTGGCGACTTAGGTCGTCGCGGACTCCAGCATGCAGGATTATGATCGTGGTGAAAGCTGAGAAAGCAGTCCAGGGTCTAGTGCTAGCACCACAACTCAAAAAGTCAGTGCTTCCCAAATGGGGTGCAGTGACGTCAGCATTATGTAGGCATGTCAGAAACAGAAAACGTTAAGTCATCTCTCAGTCAGATCTGTTTTGTCATTAGTAATCAGTTGCACTCACAAAGTATACCAGTAATTCACTACTCTTAACTGGAAAAAAAATGTTGCATTTAAATGAGAGCAATGTAATAAATAAAGGCATTTGTAGATATCAGACATTGCCCATATGCTGCACTATTATTAGTCACTTTGCACACACACGCTATTTATTTGGCCTAAGTATGGCGATTGTATGAAAACACGATGCCATTCACAACACTTAAGTATGAAACATACTGCAGTGTTACAACAGACCCGAGCCATGGTCACAGGCAACATGCACACAAAAACTACTGAAGTTTGGACATTTGTTTTTTGAGATATGCATGCAGAAGACATATGAACATTCTGATTGCAGGACTTTGCATCCCTACTGGATAAATCTGCAGCATATGGCCTGTTGCGTGGATCTTTGGAAGGGTGCTTTCGTTTAGAAAAAGGTGGGAACTTGGGAAGCACTGTACTAGACTAGCACTGATATTAGATGTCAATAACTGGATCTGCAGGCAGAAACAAACAGCAGGAGTTTACCTTCGAGGCGAGCAGCCCACGTAGGACTGCTCAGCACCGAGGCTGTTATACATTCGACCCATTGCACATCCCCAATGTAATCAAGGTCACTGAAACATCAAACAGGCTTTTACAAACTGAAGTTAGGATGATGGTGTATATAGCTGCTCAAGCTGTACAGCCCATGATGCAATACCGCATTCTCATAGCATCACAACAGCAGGAATTTCTACAAGATCGAACTGTGGAATGACACTCGACTGCGGAACCAAGCAGCAAGCAAAAATTAGTAGCGCCGGGCAAACTACCTGTTAACAGCGATATATTATTGCTTAATGAAAACAGGATATCTATGGTCCCAATTTACACTGCTAACTGGTACGCTTAACACAGAACAAAAGCAGTAATATGTCAGAAACATAAGCATGCAATATAACAAAACTATACAAGCACAAAGCTACACTGTAGCAAACATACAATGCATACAGAAATGCATGTTTCAAGTTTTAATTTCAAAAATACTTTCACAGCCACAGCCTAACTACAATAATCAGTGCAGGTAGCGTGCTCGGATGCCATAAACTGTTATCACGGTATGCCATTTTCCAACTAGGTTAGAAATACTTCTGTCCGGCTAACAGACTGGAAATCTAGATGTATGTATGACTCGTAGATAAAAATTACGGAATTGATCAGCGACCATCCACAGCTGTATGCAGCAACTGTTCAGCTATGAATGTCACAACGAACCAAGAAACACAGTAGTCACAACTGAGCACAGTGTTCATGCTACGCAGATAGTCGGTGTCATAAATATATATGTTAAAAGCCAATCAACATGAGCACAAATTCACAGCATCAACGTGGCCATAAAGGGAAAGCAGCTGTGGCAGAAATGGTGGGTGTTGCGCTGAATCGTCATCATTTCCTTCCTGTAATTGCCTGCTGAACTCCACCAACTGACTTCGACGTCAGCACACCATTCTCCTCAACTGTGACAGTCTCCTCACCATTTTCAACCACCCTATCGACATTCGACAAGTTATAAGTGCAAAGCAATCGTCATATCATGCAGCAACACTCAACAGAGTTTAGTAGAGCAATGTGTATAGATTTCATGCCACCATCAACTATCATAAAAACAATAGACTAACAAGTGCTCAACTACCCTAAGACCTGTCCCTAAGCTGAATGACAGCAATGGCAACTGGCATATCAGTTGCTGTTAGTAGTGTTTGGGCTGGTGTAAAAATATTTTCATGTTCATCAATGATAAAGCAGTAGCATCAATTTGCTGGAAATCACTGAACAAACAGAATATTTCGAGCTCTTTCATGCTCAACATCTAAGTATGCAACCCAGAACACTTGTACAACAGCACCAAAATCACAGAAATGCCAAAGTGATGCTGTAATGAATTGATGGAACTCAGTTCATACAAGGTAAACGTAATAGAAATCTCATAGAATTTAATGAGTCTGTTAACTGATTACAAAGTTAACATACAACTAAAATGACAATTGAAAACATTTTAGTTAACGATCAACGGACTGTTGCCCTGGTCCGCTTTCCCGTCACCTACGGTAACCTACAGTTTCAAAAGGAAAGCACTGACTGAAACCAAAGAGAATCCACCGTCCTCGTTCTTTCTTGATCTACCACAAAACTCCCGATGGACTGGCACTGCTCCCTTTGCTCTTAACTCTCAAATGCCAGTAACACATAATTTAAACCTGCATTACAACTACAAAATACCAGCACATATTATGGAAATAAATATTCTCCAACTAAAGCAAAATCCACACACCGTTTGGTAACTATTGTTCTGCCATTTACAGTCCTCGTTGATGTCGACACTGATCTGACATTTCTGGATGGAATGGCTCCTCCATTTGTGGAAGAGAAGCTGGAAAATGATGAAAATCTACGCATGACAATGTAACAAAATACTGCATCATCATTTTCGCATTACAGATTCATAACACCCACAGACAGTGAACTGCACTTAACTTTCATATCTGTGAAATACAACCACGAATAATACCAGTAATACAAAAATGCCATATAATGCAATCACGTATTACAAAACTAGTATTACTGCCAACAATTTTACTTTGCTGAATGTTGAGAAAACACATTCCATACAGTAGACGGCACTAAGTCAATATTCACCACAAGTGTGTAAATGTCTTAATACGTTAGTGAATTCACTCTAATATGCCAAAAGTACAATTCATCCTAAACTGCTATAGCCATTACATGGGTCAACCATGTTAGCTGGCACTCCCGGTTACTGGATGATTTTGTTGGAGTAAAGTTTTACCGACCATATGCGCATAATGATTAGGGAGAGGATGCTAGAGTTCTATTCAGAGTTCAGACGTGTTCTGTACCCATCGTACATCATCAGTGTACTGTATATCATCATAAAACCGTTAAATCACCAACAATGTAATACACATAACACTTGCATAGATTACATGCAAAAACGAACATCAAAATATCAAAATTTAATTATAATGAAATAAAAAATAAACGAAAAATACTACATTTAAAATTTAAAGAAACTAAATCTGACAGACATTCTGTAAACCCGGCTCACATCGTATTGCTTTGGAAACTATTCTGAATGCTTTTCACTCTGCAAACCTAAAAGCCTTAATATCGAAAATAAGAAAAACAAACATGCATTCACATTTTAGAAACATATGTTTATAAATTAAAAAATAATAGAACTCAGTGCACTTGAGTTTCTGAAGGTGCTGTTATTGATTATTTTATGCAGGCAGTGGATTTCAAAAGAAACTGGAGTGAGTATAGCGTAACACTGTTAGTTTAATTAGGACTGGTATCATGATGCATATAAATGATAACTAAGCAACACTGCATCACCACATAACTGGTAGAATTTATAGAAATGTTGACATTTAATTAAACTGAATATATACTGCTGCAGCATATACAGAACAACTATTAATGAAAAATTCAAAAATGCCATTTAAGGTACAGTAGCAAACACCTACAATCAGGGAAGAAGTATTGTAATACCTTTGAGGCACCACCTGTTGAGCAAAACCTATAAAATCATGCAGATTATACTCGCAAACCCTGAAAATTTTGCACGAATTGCTTTAGGGTAAGTAAATTCTCTAAACTTGGAAAGTTTACAGTTTCAGGGAGTTTAATACCATCACCCCACATCTTTAACTATGCAGCAATCAAAGTGAAATTTGGCAGTTGGCTCTTCTGTGCTAAATGTAATCTTGATCACGGGAATGTGTCAACCATTTGAAGAGAAAAACCAAAAATCAACCGGAGTAAACTAAATGCTGACAACCAACAGTTGCGCTAATTCTTTCTCAATAAATCACTGCATAACACAAGAAACTGCACAGCTGAGTGTAGAAGATACATCAGAAAAAATGCCAACCCAAGTACTGCAGTACCAAAGCCAACATGGTGCGGCAGAATACTACTACTGGTAACTAAGAAACAAATGGCATAGAAATATCAAAGAAATCAATCATTATTGTGACCATTGTCTAGCCACCCTACACTTGCAAATTACTGCATCATCATCGTTAAAATCTGAGCTCTGCACTGCACCAGACATGCTGCCACCACCAAAATTTCTTATGTAACTGTTGCCCGTCAGAAATCATCAGCACAGCCAGTGTTGCCATCGTCAACAATTTGTGACTGGCGTGACAGCATGTTGACCTTCGTTTGGTCAATGTTCATGGACAGATGGGTGATGTGCAATAACAAAATACTCTTCGTAACAAACAGAGTTCGCATGGAGACTAACTATGGATTTCTGCAAATTGCGAAGAAGTCTGGCCACTGTTCTTGACACTATTTTGTGTACATTTTGAGTCAACAACGATGCATTTTGCTGCCAGTTAATGACATAAATGTCAGCACAATACACTAATTTAACGGCAGGATTGTTAGCAGTACAGTATTGCAGTTATTTCTGTACTTACCACTTCATAATCTGCTCACATTGCAGCCAATCACTATCATATTTTCTTAAAACGAGACCATGCTGTTCTAATCCATTACATTACAGCAAAGTGATTACAGTATATCTTACAATCCCAGTCTCTGCCTCAATTCGAGCATACAGGCTGACAGGTGTAATTTGCTCATTCTCTGCTGTTTGAAATGTACAAACATAAATGTATCTTTAAATGTAAAATGGACAAACATTCAAAAACGTTTAAAATCCAACTGATAACACTGAACAAATGACCAAAATAATTAACCACAATTAACTGAATCCAAATACAGGAATCCACACTAACACAAAACGACCGAACATGATGCAGGCCCATACCTACATTATAGAGAAATCTACAGTACGGGGAACAAAAAATCCACCAAAATGTTACCCTGTGCTCAGATCCCAGTAAACCGCACAACATGCAACCACATGCTGAAACTAACGACGCCAGTAATTACCCGGAGTCCCCAAAAAATGGGTCGCTAAACAGCGGTGAAAGGCCTCCACCAAATACGCGTTGAGCTGTAGAAGTAGGGCGAGTGTGGCTGCGATGATGATGCACATGTGTAACTGGAGCCATGTGCATTTGGCCAAAACCGCCGAACATACTGAAATAGCAATTAATTCTCAACTAAACACACTCCGCACCCATTACTCATCTGCACAGTATGCAACACATTATACTCAATTCTTGCTCAATTCTCAATTCCCTACAATACACAATTCTGTCTCATTTCACCACCAAAATGAGCACAGCTGAAATATTAATCAGCATCTACAAGTGCAATTCGTTACAATTTCTTCCACTGCCAAACTTATACTTTTATGTTACACAGAGTGAGTGCTGTCATCAGCAATGCTTTTCACTCTCTGTTCAGAACTGCCCAACTCTACCCAGGGTACCCTAGTACCGGTACCTTAGTACCCCTTTTCTGTGAGAATCAAATGCAAGAACTTTCAAGGACCTATTCAAGGACTTTTCAGGGACCTTTCGACAACAAATATGGGGTTTGGGAGAGCATCATAAGCTTCCCCAGTGGGATCCGGGGTGCCAAAGTTGAATTTAGTAAGAAGTAAGTAAAAGCCAATTGGTGGTATGCATTTCATATTATCCAGTAAAAAATTTTCAAATCCAATAAAACATGTTCAAGGACTTTCAAGGACAACCTTCATTTTCAAGTGCATTAAAGCAACTTTAAAATTCAAGTACTTTCAAGGACCAGTGGGTACCTCTTTACCCAGTTTTTGCCGCATATCATTTGTTTTACATCTATACACAACAATATATACCAGTAACATACAATGTTCACAACAGTTCACCAAATGCTGTGATGGCCGTCTACGGCTGAATAGCAAAACTGAATTTTAAAATGTTAACAGGTCACAACAAGCCTGTCCAAAATTTTCTTCATCTAAAGCCCCACCTCCAGCAAGGTCTCCCTTTCTGTGGGCTGGGCAGATACAGACCCATCTAGCAAGAAGCAGATGCACATTGTGGTAATCCTCACACCAAAAACCAACTTAAAGCATTTAGCAACATTACACAAGAACATCATACAATACATATATATTAAACTTGCAGCCTCGCAGACAGAATAAGCTGAACGGTTACAGCAGTCATGTAAAAACTAACTTCCTACTCCTTTCAAATACTATTGCAGAGAAGTGACCAATGACAACTACAATTTTACTACTACAGAATAAGGCTAGAACAATCACAGAATCAACATATTTGCTGCAAATTTTACCAATGCTCACATGTAGACAGTATGCACAAGTACTCACCCGCCACCACCAAATAGACTGCCTCCGAAGCCACCACCAAATGACGGAAAGTGACTATCAAGATTGCTGTTGAACATAGAAATACCTACACATACACACAGGAGGTTGTTGTTGCATCACTACCAATCAAAATCAAAATAGCATTAGCATCTACTGTTTTTACAATAAAAGTGTTGGCATGTTGAGACATTTTCAGAAGTCACGACAAACAAAATGCCACGATAGTCTTATCTGCAAATTAATAAAACAAAGCTGACTTCAGTTTGTCTATGGTTTATAAGCCATCGCTACAGAACAGCAAAAATCTAAATTTTGTCAGAAAATTCTAAGCACAGAAGCTATCTACCACAGTTATGCCAGTCAGTGGCCCATCGATGTAAAAGCTAGGTTCTACCTGCATACCTAAAATGCCGGAAGCAATGTGCATGACTTTCAGCATGCTTCAAAGAGTACTTTCTTCTCAATACATCCATTAACTTCATAAAATTAAGCAAGTGCACTGAATTTGAATGCCCCATTGCCTACATCTTTAAAACACCCACTTCGAACAATTTCTGGTGTACTTCAATATTGTGATGTTCTAACATATCTGTTAAATTCATTTCATTAAATGCTTAAAAGTGGCACCACCTGGTGAAACACAACAACGCGGTTTTCAGTTATTATAAATAACTAGAATCAGGGCTGGATCGTCGCCGCCGCCGAATATTTGCCAACATCATGCAAATTAGTTACCGAATAACGCATTTGCTCAAGCCAAGAGCAGTCAAACATAGTGGCCTTAGTTATCTGGTCAACCCTGTAGAGTGTAGGCAGGTGATAAAAACACTGTATGTAAACGGATTTTGTACACATCACTTACAACCTAGCTGCATAGCTGTAATTTATGTTGCTATCTTTACAGTAGCATACTTCATCATTTTCATTTTCATTCCCACAACCTCAGCAATAAAACAAGAAGTACATCATACCACCGCGGTCAGGAGTAAAAAATTCTGCAAAGGGATCGCGGCCACCAAAGAAATCACGGAAGACTTCAAACGGATCACGGAATCCACCAAAGCCGGCAAAACGGAAATCGTCAAAGTCCACATTGGGACCACCACGAGAATCGCCGGCACCACTTAATCCCTCTTTCCCATAGCGATCATAGATCTCTCTCTTCTTGGCTTAACAGACAAACAACACACATACATCATTACTGTTTCAACAACAGACCCACTAACTGTGGCAATTCATCCAACAAATAAGCTGCCTGCATAAGATATCAAGCTACTGCAGGTTACATTTAACATGATACCATCCATGCCCGAAATTCTGTCTAATAGCAAACCTCTGTGATATCATTGTAATCGAATGTCCTGCACTGTAAGTGACTACCGATTACAGGTGAGATTGGCAAATCTGTATAAGCTATAATGTCAAATTGGCTTCCTAAATCTTTGACAACCATTAACCAATTTTAATAATTTTTGAGCTATCATAAGCCTATTTCATTTCTCATGTAGGTTTGCTATTATTTCCTTAATTTGCCTCGAGATTACAAAAGCGAAAATGACTCAGTTGTCAGGTCCAGTTGTTTGTCAACATGCCAATTACTAACCAAGATAAGATTCTGATTAAAAATTTGTTCACGTTAGAAGGCTACAATGTTAAGCAGTTAGTCAAGAGTTTCCCACAAAGGCTGGAACGTAGGAAGCATCTACAAGTTGTTGTGAAAGCTTGGTTGGTCGACTGTCGTCCCAACAGTGGCAGATGACACAGCACCCGCACAGCTGATAACAGTGATCTTTGTTAATGAACTGGTGTTACACTAATGTCTAAAATGGCTAGGCACAAAATAATATTTGCACACTGTACTTAATAATACAACCTCATTGTATACACAATATTATCAAAATGTGTTGACAAATGTGGAACATGTAGCAAACTGAAGCACCGTCATTTTAAAGACACAGTATAGTATATACAGCATAACTGAAAAGACAATTTACGGGGTATATGTTTCCAAGGTAGTGCAGAGAAAGACATTAGTTAGAAAAGGTGGGATAGCAAATCACCCTTCAATAGCATATTTTCTCAGCAACATCTCTGCCAAAAATTACCAAAATCGGTTGATGTGGCTTGAAGTTATAGTGTGCAACATCAGTGTCATTTTTCATTCGTTATCACACTCACCATCAGCAATAGGTGTATAGTAAGCATAGTTATATGAATAAATAAATGTATGACAACACTAAATCATACTTACAATCTGAGAGAACCTCATAGGCCTCAGCTATCAACTTAAATACACGTTCAGCCTCTTGCTGATTTCCTGGGTTCTTGTCTGGATGCCATTTCAGTGCCATCTTACGGTAACTGCATATTACATCAAGACATACATTGTCGAGAATCAGTTATTCTTGCCTTCTAGGGATGGATTATTTGCCAACGTCAAAACATAATATCTGTAATGAAGAATCAGTTGAATATGAATTTATGCCATGTTATAAAAATTACCGTGTGAACACTGCAAAATGTATCCAACAAATGCTGACTAATCCCAGTAATTTTTGCACAAAATTTCCATTTGCTCACGATTTATTTGTTTGTGATTTATATTACTTGTACCAGTCTAAAATTTTGTGACTAACTCATTGACTGAATTATTTCAGTTTAGTTTCTTGCATACATTGTGTTAATATAGAAACAAGCCAAAGTTATTTCTAAAGAAGTTAAAAGAACCACAGTCAGC
>Ga0209782_1000849_pt1 | contig 14536 bp, 8 predicted proteins | sample WorMetmaBAHAMAS1_FD_187390 | JGI IMG/M metagenome (GOLD analysis project Ga0209782, IMG submission 187390) | Marine gutless worms symbiont microbial communities from Max Planck institute for Marine Microbiology, Germany - Inanidrilus... | ecosystem: Host-associated > Annelida > Digestive system >...
TCTTTTCTTCTCTTCTTTTTAGTGTGTTTTTACATGTATGTAGTTTTTAGCTTATTTTACTTTCTATGGACTACGGTCTGAAATAAACGAGATGATGATGATGATGATAACAATGTCTGCGTTCGACGGTCGCATGTCGCGGTATATCGGCGTCTGCTGAGCTTTTTGTTTTTTTCGGTTGCATTTACATGTTACAGGCTAAATTATAGTGGGTGAGGCTCAATTAGCTTCCGCTAAGTCTAAAGGCTAAGCTGAACCAAACAGTCTTAACTTAATTGGGAATTCCCTGTGTTAAATGTGCATCTTTTGGTCCAAGCCTTTAGTCTTAGCCTTTAGACTTAGCCAAAATTGACCTCACCCAGTGGGAACAAGAGGACCTAGCAGTGGCTAGCATAGCGCGAGATGATCCCTCCACTCTTCCCGGTGATGATATCCCTCCCCTCGTGACCGCATGCACCGCGACCACAATGCGCGGCAAATCTGGATCGGAATTTGAAACCTAAATTAGCTATAATGCGCCAGTGCACTTCCGTCACAGACAGACGGACAGACAGACGGACACTGACATCGTAGCATAAGCGCATGATGTATATATTACATCTCGCGCTAAAATTGGTTTCTTGTTCTCACACCTGTGTTGTATTTTCCTTACTTACTTACTGATGTTTTCTCGTCATCGTCAGCTGTTCAGTGTAAACATAAACAAAATGTGATTTTGTCACTGTTGAAGAGTTTTATGTTACAATTGAACATTGTGAGAATGATATTGTGATCGCATTTAACGTGTTGATGAAATCGTTACAGTGTATAACGTCGGCATGGGCCGGTAGCAGTTTCGATTATGTTAATATGCTAAACTCCCGTTGGTATTCATTATGCCGGTCAATAGTTCGCCGGGGCTGCGACGCGGCAGCCGGAACTGGCCGTAGATATAGATCAATACGGGCGCCGGCGGCGGCGCTTGCATCCGCTCACGTGCTGATCCATTCTCATCATCCATTATCGTCAGCAGTTGTTCGCCAGTGCTGCTGCAGTTGTCTGTTGACGGTTACAACGAGAACGTTTTACAATATGGCGACTGCGGGTTCACGGAGCGACGAGGATGCAGGCATTGTACTGAAGCTGGTGGCGGCGTCTGTGTGCATTGCGGATCGTGCTGGTGGCGTAGTTCGGAATGTAATGTCTGCTGGTAACCTCGGCATCGTGGAAAAGGTATGATGCAGCTGCAGTAGTGCAGGCCGTGTTTACTATTGCAGCCGTCATCACGCCATAATGCAAATGATTGACTTTTATTGTAATTGTGGTTTCACTTAATATGCCAGATCATACGTTATATGAATATTTCTGCTTTTGACCCTTGCATGAACTTTCCTGATCATATGCATTTCAGTTATATGAAATTGCTTCTTACTTATGTCATACTCCACAATGTCACTAATATGCTAACTTGAATAATTTTGCAGTGTTTTAGCTGTGAATAAATTTTGCATGTACTAAAAGTTATGTGTGTCTTATTGGTATTGCATTGTTATTGAAAGCATCTGGTGAATTCTTTTTGAGTGGCCTCAGTTAACAATATCGTGACTCATCAACAGTGTTGGCATACATCTTGATATACTTTTTACAGCAGAATTACAGCATTTATTAACTGTTAATATTTTCTGTTATTTTACCACTCTTAGCAGCAGTCAGTCAACCAGGTAATGTGACATTTAAGAGGTTTGTTTCATTTTATAATGACAGCATTCCAAAAATTATGAGAAAGTTTTAGCAGAGTTTTTTATTAGAAGTATGGTAAATTGCGATTTTTCTGATAGGCTTTGGTTTATACTTGCAAGCCGATGTAATGAAATTTTGCAGGGCGTCAATGATGTTCAAACCGAAGCAGATCGCCGAGTCCAACATTGCATATTGGCTTCATTAAATAAACTGTTTCCCAAAGTTGCTGTGATTGCTGAGGAGGTAAATGCTTGTGCTGCTATAGCTAATGTTGTTCTGCCAGTAGTGTGGTGTTGTAATTTGTTACCTGCATTGTATCTAATGTACTGACAATATTCTGGTGGGTGTAATGTGTATGATATTTTCTTGTAGTCGGTTTAGTGTTAGCTTACTGGAAAGATTTGTTTATTGATTTTTCCATAGTTATTGTTGTTGACAGTTATGTACTGATTGTTGCGTTAATACAATGTGGTGTTGGCGATGTTAGGATCAGATAGGACAGCAGCTGGAGCTGGATTGGGTTGAAACTTCCATGTCACGTGATGTACTTATCCAGGCTTCAATGCTGCCAGATTCTGTAAGAAATGCAACAGCAGAGGAGGTAAACTTGCGTTTCTGCTGTAAGTGTGGTGTTTGTGGCATATGCTTGAATATAGATGATTTAGGCAAATACTTTGATCACATTTCTGTGGTTCAGTTTTGTTTGTGAGCAATCGCCGTATTATTTATGTGAATTAGTATGAGCTCCGTGTTTATAATTCTGGATCCATGACTCTGAGTCTGTTGAAGTATTAACTGGCTTTTATAATTCAGCATACAGATAATGGTATAATAATTGTTGTTTAATTAATAATTTTTGCTTTTTGCCATGTTTTGCATAAAATGAGACATTTGTTTATGTTTACATTTTAAAGTTATCGTAAAGTAGCATAATTGTGCCTTCAGATTATTATAACTTTTGTTAAGGTCTTTTTAAAATTTTGCCTTAGAGCAGACACAATGGCAGGTAGCAGTTGACATGATTTATTGAACTACTGTAAAAATTCAAATACATTATGCACAATTTTTACCACATATAGACGTCTGGTAGCCGGGGTGCATATAATGTATGTGAAGTACAAAAATGCATATTTTCACAATAGTTTTATTACATAAATATCAATATCCGGCCATATGTAAACGATTATTTGCATCAAACAGTCATTGCATTACAAAATATAGACTTTAACTACACGTTCTTATGTAATATTTTAAATTCGTCTTCTGGCGTTTACAATAACAGATCAGCATTAACACCGGAACGGACCGACAAGCCTATGTCCATTCGTCCAAAACAAGTTAATATGTAGGCTTGTCAGTCCGTTCCAGTGTTAATACTGATCTGTTATTGTAAGTGCTAAATGGTTTGAAGAAGAAATATTAAATACTATGGCATAGATCAGGTGCGTATTGTACAGCTAAACTAACATTTTCTCACAAATTTCCCGTTAAAGTTTGGGGTGCGTTTTGTACAAGTGTGCGTATTGTATTCGAATTTTTACGGTACACTGGAAGCCATGTTGCATTAACTGTATTACTACTACAGTGAGAATTTTTTGTTACTAATCTACAATATTGCTAGAGGTTCTGCTCGTCACAGATGGCTTTCACATTCTACACATTGCTCACAGGTCCACTAGCATATTGCATTGTGTTAATTTGTTTGCAGATCTGTGTTTGGGTTGATCCATTGGATGGCACACAAGAGTACACCCAAGGTTGCTGGAATTCCCATATGTTTTTTGTTGTATAGTTTTTTCTTAACTGTTAGTTATTAATACTGTTATATGCAATCTGACTTCAATGTTGTCGTTGTGCATCGTACAGATTTTCTCTTAAAAAAGAACTGCTAGCTTTGAGAGATTTAGCACTAAGGTGACGTCACAACACCCTCTTTGTCAGAGCTAGCGGTGGTTAAATGAAGGATGCCAATGGTTGAATGGTTTCTGAGTGCTTGAAGTTTTCTCTACTGCTTGACACTGTTGGCAGTAGGGTGACAGAAAGAGCAAATAAGGTGAAGTTTTCCCATACTCGTTATTGAGCATTGTGCCCGGAGCTGATCCCAGTGTACAGGCAGTCAGCCCGCAGGTGACTTAGCCATTCACCCGGCGGTAGGCTGCCATTACTTTCCGCCAGGCCTGCAGTTATCTCCATAGCTTTCACCAGATGGCGCTAACCATATACACAGTAGCACACATCCGATTCCAGCCAAAAAGATGAGAGGCTGAGTGGCCTGGTTAGCTGACCTGTCACAGATGGTTTACCCACAATAATGGTCACCCATCAGCTGCAAGTCGAGCATGAGACAGGAAAAGTTTGCCAGCCAGAGACCAACATTCTACCACTGTGCAGTGCAACCGATTGACTGGAACAGCATCAGGCCCTCAAAAATCCAAAGATTTGATCCCAGTACAAGTGGAGAAAGGTGAGTGCTAACAACATTAGACATTTTAAGGCTGTGTTTTATGGTTATATGTGCATAACAAGTCTGTCGCTGAATACTCTCAAACCAAAAAAACTGAGAACACATTTTTTCTGGCAGTGACAAACATTGTCTGGCACACTGTGACTTTTATCTGATTCTGTCACCATTACAAATTAAAGCTGATCGACCGCTTATGCACGACATGTTGAACGCCCCCTGATTATTGACAAACAGACAATTCCAATGGACTGGTAATGGTCATTCGCAATTATCATTGGCTGAACTCGGCAAGCCAAGTCCTAATATTGACCTGCTCCCCACCACTGGTTCAAACGGTAGAGTGTAAACAATTTTCACTGTTTGACCTTGACCTACAATACCAGGCTAGCCAAGGTCAAGGTCGATCCTCATGCCAAAAATCAATGTCAAACGGTTCAAACAGAAAAACAGATGGACACACACACACACGGACGCTACCAAATGTATTATCTCCCCTGCTGCGCTGTCGATAATAACTTAACTTAGTTACTAGCTTTGTTGCAAAATACAGTACATCGTCTAACTGTGTACCATTTTTGCTGTCAGTGTGTGAAGTTAATTTCAGTCACTTGATTAAGGGAAGATAATGTAAAAAAACTGTAATAGTAATGAAACAGTAATAATTATGGTGTCGTCATGCTGGCTGCTTCGACAGCATTAAGCATAAAGCAACAGTCTGGTATTCGTATGTCAGTCAGTATGTCTGTCTGCCCATTATTTTTCTAACATTAATGTGCTGCAGCACCCAGATGTCATTGTCTCTAAAAATTAAAAATGATCGACTGCTTATCCGCGACACGTGGAATGCCCCCTGATTACCGACAAACAGACAATTCCAATGGACTTGTAATGGTCATTCGGGATTACCATTGGCGGAACTCAGCAAGCCGAGTCCTAAAATCGACCTGCTCTGCACCACTGGTTCAAATGGGAGAATGTAAACAATTTTCACTGTTTGACCTTGACCTTTGACCAACGACCTTGACCTACAATCTCAGGCTAGCCAAGGTCAAGATCCACCCTTATGCCAAAAATCAAGGTCGAAGGTTAAACGGTTCAAACAGGAGAGTGCCCACAGACAAATGGATGGACACACACACGTATGCTACCAAATGTATTATCGCCTCTGCTACGCGGTCGATAAATAGCATGTGGTTGCAAAGCTGCCATTGGTTGGTGGTCATGCACTATTTTTAGAAATGAAAACACTCTGTTGTTTGATGGATCATGCAGTATTGGCAATGTATTGGCAATTGTCAACTGTCATGGCCTGCTTATGTTACATCTCTCCTGTTTAAGGGCCAATAAACTTGTTGTTCCTGATACTGTTCTTGACATACGTTTTTAGGTTACTCATATCCGACATTGATGTTTTCTATGGCACATAGTTTGCACAAAGTTCATTCACAAAATTTCTGAAACACAGACTGGAAAGATATCAAAAGTTTAAACTCGGTAGAAGTATTTCTGTTTAAACTGCCTGTCTGTATGTTTCTGTGGCCGTTGTGCAGGCCTGCTGGACCACGTGACCGTTCTCATTGGAATAGCAGTGAATGGCGAGGCTGTCGCTGGCGTCATTCACCAGCCGTACTTCAACTACCAGAACGAAGAGCCTGGAACTGAACTTGGTCGAACCATCTGGGGCATTGTCGGCTTAGGTTGGTAATGTGTTACCGTTGTCAGTGATGCCTCTCCTCTTCATTTTCAGCTGCACCATTGATACTTAGATAATTCCATAGATATTTTGTGGCATTCTTCTTCTGCAGCTTCTTCTAGTTGGGAGATTATGGTTCTGCTGTCTTTGATGGCTGACAGTTTGACAACGGTTCCATTTGACGACCCGTTTCACATAGACCTAAGGTCCCTTATAGAACACTAATAGGAATCCATACCTTGCCAGTCAAATGAAATCATTGGTGTGCTGTTGTGATGACGGAAGTGGCTGAAATCAACTTTGAAACTTACTGACCTGCATGCTAATGCAGCTGTTACGTGCATTTGGATCTTATTTTTATTTGCTGTTTTGTTCAGTTCTTGTGTTATTAATTTCTGATTTTAACACTGTCAATAGGAAGGCATTTGCTCTGTTAAATATCATGCTCCAACTGTACTAAAGTTCTCCAGCAGCAGTTTTGGGAAACTTTGTGACCTACTTTGCCCAATGTGGTGTAACTCCAAAAAGTAGGTTAGTTGAATAAAGATCTCCAAAATGTTTTAAACATGTTGTTTTTTAATTTTTTTCTACTTTGACAAAGGGCCATTAAATGGATGATGTTGTTGTTGTTGTTACACAATGATTTTTATAGCACCATTTAAAAACTACTCCAGTCTGCAATTCAGTATTTATTATTTTTATTTGTGACAGTAAAATATTCTGTTACAGATTAGTTAACTTATTAGTTTTTGCACATATTTTTGCTTTAAATTCTGTTGTCTAGGTTTATAAAAAAAGTTTTAAGGAATTTTCTGGACATTACTAAAGCAGTGTTTTTACAACACTCTTTTTAAGCCTTTTGTGTCACTCAGCCATGTATTGATGCTGTTTGTTTTGTATATTTATTCATAGTTCTTGTTTGGCCATATACATATGCTCACCTGTATATTGCTACAATTACGGGCCAAGTGTATTTGCTGAAGGCTGCTTTGGATTTGAGCGGAAGCTGCCGGATCCAGCAGAGCGAGTTGTCGTGACGACCCGTTCCCATGACACCGAGGCTGTGCGCAAGTGTATTGCAGCGTGTGAGCCAACCGAAGTGATCCGAGTTGGCGGAGCAGGACACAAAGTATGATATTTAGTCTTATCTAATGTCCATACTGCCACCAACACCGCCAGTTAAGCAACCATTTTCAGGTGAACTTATGTTAGAGCAGTCCAGTTTTCCTCAGGTTTCTTCCTTTGCTAGTTCCTGAAAAGAACCTTCGAGATAACTGACTGATGCCTTTCCTTTCACCGAACCAGCAGTATCAGATCACTGAAGGGAAGTGGAAGTACTGATTACAGTTAGTGAAACTCAGCCGCTGAGTCACGGCATTGTCTTGTTTAATGTCCATCAATTGAAGTTCGCTTCCATAGTCTCATAAGTTTTTAGAAACTGGCTGACTTGAGTAAACCTTGAAAACTAATTATTTTACATGTGTGTAAATTTAAGGTGAATTTTCAAAAATGTTGCACATATAATGCAGAAGATGACGGCACATTTGTTAGAATTATGTGCAGCAGTTGTTATGCATTTCTGCATCATCATATCATGGTCGGGAATGCAATTTTGACAGACTGACTGTTCTACAGAAATTTTATTATTATTATTGAGTGTTCTGAAAAGTTGAAAATTAGAGAAAACTTGACACTGAAGTGGCAACTGTTTGAATGCATAAGCATATCTACATTTCACAGAGATTTATTTTAGAGACGAGTCTTTACAGGTGATCAACTGCACTTATATTATGGCAGCTTAACACTGAAAGATGATGTACAGCCTAATTGCAACTGGTGTGTGTCGTATCGTGTATAGGTTCTTCTACTGATTGAGGGTAAGGCACACGCATATATTTTTGCCAGTCCTGGATGCAAGAAATGGGACACGTGTGCTCCGGAGGCGGTGCTGCATGCTCTCGGCGGCACACTGACCGACGTCCACGGCAACCAGTATCAGTACCACAGCACGGTGGAACAGCAGAACACCGGCGGAGTTCTGGCCACCTCGGCCGGACAGTCACATTCCTGGTATCTTACCAAAGTACCTGACGAGATCAAGCAATCGCTGCCTGTCAGCTGACATTCAGTGTTTGCCATGTTACCACTGAAAGCACGTCGGTTTCTGTTAGAACTGTTTTCTTTGGTACACACTATTTCTGTCTTATTTTGATGCATTTCCGGCAGCTGCGGCAATATACGCGTACTTTGTAGATGTCTGCTGTTTGCATTTGCTGTGACAACTCGGTAGACGTGCATTTTGTTGACCGCACCTAGGCGTGCTGGTGTAGCAATAGAGGCATTTGTGCAGCTGAATTTGTCGTATGCTTACTTATTGTTATCATTATATTAAATTATACATTTCCGTACACCATAAGATCATACCATCATAGTTGATACTGATCACTGATTATAGCAGACACTTACCAATTGACCACACTGGAGATTGTACCATTAGTTGTTATATACGTAATTGAAAGGCATACTGTGTGCTGTGGATATTTTACTGCAAAGCCTCTGAGACGTTACTATTGTTATTGTATAACTATTTTACCTGCCAACGACGAAGATAATCCTAAACTGTGTGCATTGATGTTTATTCCTGTGATATTTTGTGGAACTAGAACTTAATTAAAACTGCAATTATTGGCATTGGTGAACTAAAACTAAAAATAATTTTTGAACTAGAACTAAATAAAAACTAAAATTAACTAAAATTATTGCACATGTCAGTCTCAGAGATGATCTTTTGGTCATCAACTCACTGCCATTACTTTTTATTTGCTGGCCTTACTGAACCACTATGTATGTGAATGCCATGCCGGAGTAAACTTGCATGTCACTGCCAACTTTGGCAGCAACGTCAGGTAGTCTTTGATAAACTTGTACCAGTAACTGCACAGTGTATTGTAACAGAAACTATAATTAAAACTGAGACATGATTAAGTCAGAACTAAATAACAGTAAAAGCTAAAAGTAACGTCGGGTTACACCATCCATACTTAACTTAAGTAGTTCTTAAATCTCCATGCATTTCAATTGAGATTTAAGGACTACTTAGTTTAAGTATGGATGGTGCAAACCCGACCTAATTCTCAAATCAACATATCACTGGTTTACTGAACTTCACTGTCTTACTGTGGACTATATCATCATGTACATACTATGTGTGTTGAACAGCTCAGTTACTATCATCATTAAGGAGGTATTTAATTAACTAAATTTGATTTCTGATTATTCGATTGGCGAATATGAAGCTGCATTTAGATTTGGTGAAACCTGTCCTATGGCATCACGGTTGTTTGGTTACAACTAATTATTATTATGTGCCGATGATAGGCTATTTGATGTGGCAAGTGAATCTGAAACGGCTTTCACTGTGAAACTGAATCCGGATTTGTTAATTGAATACCCTTAAGTAACTGACATTTTGCAGCTCTTTTCATATCGCCACAAATGTTTGGACTGTGCTCGTTCGTCTATTACAGTTTTTGTCATGCAAGAAGTTGGCATACATGTTTTCTCTTTCACGGACCACATGCTTTGAATTTGGTTTCAAAATCCCTCATTTCAGCATCACCACTGTCAAGTGACTGCTGAAAACATTTTGCCTTCAGTGTAGCTTAGCTGCTAGTGATTTGTCAGTGTGATACACTAATGACTTCACTGTACAGAGTGCATTTATCAACATTTTCATTAACATCTCGTAAGAGACCCAGATGATTTGAGCAAAGCAGATTAGTTAATCATATCTTAATTTATAGATTCCTTTCTCTTCTATAAAACTGGCGGTGTTACTAAAATGTTTTAGAGAAACAGTTCCTTGTCCTTTCCATATGTACGTTGCTGCAACATTGTCCACTGATAGGTGACTTAGATAAGTCCATGCAGAACAATCCGACGAAAAGAAATGTGAGCAGATCACAGATATTTTATAGTGAGACCAATTTTTTAATCTTCAAGATCAGTTAAAGCCAGAGAATTTAGGAATGTTTACTTACTGCAGTTTTTAACTTTGATGTTCATTGACAGTGTATTGAGCTTCGTGTCCGCTGCAGATGTTGCGTACTTTAGTACATGCATTTATTAAGACGAGATTTTGAGAATATGAATAATTGCTGCTGTTAGGTGTAATTTCATTTTAGATTCTTAGATTTACGTTTGACAGATGATTTCCGGATTTGGATAGGCTGTTACTGTGGCATTAAGGCAGTGATTTGATGTTATTAATTCTGTGTTATAGTGGTGTTTGATGTTACCAACATATCAGCATTTTGTTTTTGCAATTAGTAACCTAGTCATATAGCTCAGGTGGAAAGCACATGTTCTTTGTTAGATAGCATTATTAGCATGGATGAAAAGTATTGGTCCATTCCAAGAGATGCAGAAAAAATGGAAAAGGACAGGCATGGGGCAGTTGGCTGATGCAGGTTCCACTTGAACACTAGAAATGGCTACTAATTACTGTATGTGTGTGTGTAGTACTTCACAATCTGTTGAGCAGCATTCTCTGCAGATCAAGTGAAAGTTCCAAACAGTTGCATTGTTTTTTGCATTTTCTCTCGAAACTGCCTTCATGGATTACAACAATCGTCTGATCAGTACAGAAACAAAAGAGCTTAGAGTGCGCAGACCTGGCACTCGTTTGATCGGCCGGGTCACATCGGGTTGCTCTGTCTCTTTGCGAAGCCTGGGCCGTAGTCCTGGAGTTGTGCTAATAAACGTTTTTATTAATTTTCGAGCAAAATTTTGCACGTACTACTGTGTCAATAAAGATGAAAACAGAACTTTGACAAGCCAATTGCACGCAAATACACAAATATGATATATGACCAAAAAATATCTAGTATCATTGGTATGACTAGTAACAAGTAGGGCTGTTCCGGTCTAGTAATTTAATGTTATGGTGCTAGAGACCCGGCTCCTTTTTGAAACCACTTTGAGCCCTGAGTAACAGTAGGTCTACTTGATAGTGCATCAGTTTCTCAGCTTTTGGATTCCGTGGTTAAAGGTCATGAGAACCCCATGCGGACACCTGGGCCTAATGCGCTGCAGAAACATTGTAGATTTCAGTGCCAAATTGATTGTTTATGTATTTGTTTACCTTATCACTTGCTTCCTTTTTGCTTTTTGTACCTTGCTTCCTTTTTTTCTTGCTTATAATTTCCTTTCTTATGAACTTCTCCTTTATCTTCTTTGAGAAACGGCCTACTCTTTTTCTAGGCTGGATGTCAAGGGGCAGCTAAAACTGGGTTTTGATTTATCTCGGTTTATTCTATATTGTAGTTTTTTTTGTGTTCGATTTATATTTAGTTATTTAATGGTTGTACATTTAGTTTTGTGTTAGCCTAGGTGTACTGCATTGTTTGCGATTGTTTTTACTGCTGGTATTGATTTTGATTTTGTCAATACTAGCCAAGAGATTGGCTGCGAAGACTGTCGTTGAAATGACCTGTTTAGTGTTGAGTGGAATGTTAAACCTTAACTTAATCAATCGGAGGTCATGGGAACTCTGCATAGATCTTTATTGCGATGGAATGCACTGTCTCATTTGTTGCTAATTAGCTGATTATTGTGGCCAAATGTTGGCACGGTGCTACACGGCTTGTTTGTCCGTTAAATGTTGCCAATTGCAATGGTTGTTGCTGCACTATGCTTCTGGTACAGCATGCACTTGTGTTCAGTGCACTTGACTGTTGAACATAGACGTTTTGAACGTTTGACTTGTGGCAACTTTTCTATCAATCGTTGTGTTGTGATCTCTAGTTGATGCAGTTCATTTCGTTGCATTTGTAGCGAGAAACGGTCGGTTGTTGCAGCACATCGTAGTGACTTGTTGTATTTGCTGTAGTACATAGAAGTATGTGGTAGTGTATTTATGTAACATTTGGTAGTGCTTAACGTTCTCCAAACTTGTGCACACACTGGGAGCTTTTCCCAGGGATTTGACTTGGCCAGCTGTGGTGACATTTTGGCTGGACTGACTGCCTTCCCATCTTTTTCCAATCCTGTTCTCTTCACAGATTTTAATTCCAAATACAGTCAAGATGGCCAAAGGTAATTGGTAAAGAAAGGCCACCCATTGCAATGGCAAATGAACTCATCCACTGCGTATGCTGACTGTGTAGCAGCCACAGCAGATAAGTCCAAGCACTCAGTTGCAGGTAGGGACCTATATTACATCCACACCGCAGTACCGCACAGTCATTCTAGTTCTTTATGTTTTACATGCCCCGGCCCATGACTCTCGAAAAGTGCCCCTACCCTTTGTGGATCTGCACCCCCAATCTAATACATGGTTCTTTGGGGCCACCGAAATCTACACCCCCAGCCGGTTGACAATCAGTTCAGTCGTTATGGCATGGCTTACAGTTGTGTCCATTGCCCAACACACACATAACATACCACACAGCATGCAATATCTATGAACCCAGTGCATGTTATGCAGCCTAATAATAATAATAAGCGATACGGTGCATTGACATGGTAGTATCGACATGGGCTCCATGCAGCAGCAAGTAGTGAAATTTCCAATCTATTCGCCAGGTGGTGCCACACTGTTGGATTTCATCATTGTATACAGTGGCAGCAAATTGCACTCCAAGGTAAAATCTGCCATCTACAGTTGCCTTATTAGGCCACATCGACTGCATTTCATGCACTTGCACGTGTGTATGTGTCGGGCACAACTGTGAGCTGTGCAAAAATGGCTGAACTGATCCAGATACGGTTTTGGGGGCAAACTTGTGTGGGCCTAAGGAACCTTGTATTAGAGAGGCTCCAGATCTTAAACTAGAAGGGGCAGTCTTGAGAGGGGTATGTGCTGGCCTGTTGGAAAGTATAGGGACTCTTCTAATGTACAGTATGCAACGTAGGAATCATTCAACACCACAGGGATCCTGACATGGGGATTTTTACACCGACTGGCTGTCTGGCAGTGATGCAGCCTATTGCCAATTACTTTGGATACTTTGATAACTCTAAGGAACAGCTTAGTAAATGTGACAAGGGGACTTCTTTTTTGGCACGATGTGTATATCTGTATTTGCTAGTGCAGCTTGTCTAGGTTGTTTACCTGTGATGACGGTACAGGTGTGCGTGTACATTGTGTCTGCGAGGTGAACAGAATGCTGGTTTATTCAGTGTTACTGTTTGTTTTATTAGCTTAGTATGTAGGGTATAGTATCTGGTAATAATCTACATTATAATGTACATTTAATGTTAGATGTAATGTAAATCCTGCATGTATTGGCACTTGGCAGTTTGGATAAAAAACATGTACATGCATGTGTATCAGTGACACGGACCGTCCGTCATCACTTGTGATATCTGTGGACGGCAGGCAACGTGACGCGGCAATACGTGACAAAGTGCTGGAAGAGGTAGGCCTAAGTCAGAAAGACTGAAATGAGGTTAATCAAGAAAAACAGGGTCTCGAACTTGATTCCAGTGATAAGGCGAACTTGTGAAGCATATCGATTTGAACGAATTTGCAACGTGATGGATGAGCAAGACATTAAGAGGTCTACTGCATATACTGACTAGAGATGAAGAGCGAGTGCTGGCAGCAGCTGGAGGCTGAAGTTGAGCTATATGGTCCAGAGACGATGTAACAAAATATTTACAGTGTGCTCTAAAGCTGAGGTAGTCAGCTTCATTTACAGCACTGAACCTGAACCAGAGATAGAATAAAAAAAGATAATGGAAAAGAATTGAAAGAAACAAAAACTGATACAGATCAGACAAAACGGTGAGTGTGATAGTCGATAGGCCCTCTCAGTTCAACTTTTGACTGTAGAATCTTGTAATTGTGCAGACAAACAAACCGGACTTCGATAAAGAACTCAATGTAAAACGGGGTCGTAATATCTCGCCATATGGCGTACTCATTTGTTACTACAAACAAAACAACAAAAGGTAGAGCACAGTAAAACACTAAAAATATAGCCTTGTCTCTTTACCCAGCTAGTTTTAATGAGCTACTCGTTCGTTTTTTGTTTTTACTTTTTAGTTCTTTTATTCTTCCTTTTTCTGTTTTTAGCAAGACGTGCCATATTAATTAAAGTAGGCCCTAGCGTTTATGCAACGAGCATATAGACATGATGTCGATCTGTCTGTACTGACGTACGTAGTTATCATACTGGTAGGTGTATTGTGATCATGGCAAGGGCGTCGATCTCACAGGATTAGCCTATTGGGGAGACATAAAAGAAGACGGAAGTCCCCCAGTGGGGTCCAGGGGTGGAGCCCCAGTAGGAGGTCTGGGGGACAAAGTCCCCCAGTGCGGTCCAGGGGCAGAGCCCCGGTAGGGGATCTGGGGGACGAAGTCCTCCCGAATTTTTTTGTGAAACTACACATAGGCCTAATATTTGCATTAAAATACAACAAACAACAGTTGCTGTCACTCCAGTCGACATCCTAAACGACATCACTTCTAAAATATTGGGAGGGCTTACCATGGATGTCCCCCCTTCATAAATATTGGGGGGACATGTCCCCCCTGTCCCATAGTGATCGACGTCCCTGGTTCATGCCTGATGCAACAAAAGGGGAAATCGGCACATGAGACTTGAGTGACAGAATAGCTAGTCGGTGTCTTGGCTACCAGCGCATGACAAAAC
>Ga0209782_1000850_pt1 | contig 14534 bp, 6 predicted proteins | sample WorMetmaBAHAMAS1_FD_187390 | JGI IMG/M metagenome (GOLD analysis project Ga0209782, IMG submission 187390) | Marine gutless worms symbiont microbial communities from Max Planck institute for Marine Microbiology, Germany - Inanidrilus... | ecosystem: Host-associated > Annelida > Digestive system >...
TAAATATATAGTACAAGCCTCAGGGTTAGAGGGGAATTGCGCACTGGGCCATGTCTAGGCCTCAGCGCTGGCGGTAGCTGAAGGCACGTCGAAAGACTACTAACAGTCAACCGCCGCCCCTGATGAAACGAACGAACGAACGAGCTGTCTACTGGAGGGGTCAGGTTCTGATAAAACAACTTTATGTACAGTGTCCATGCACGACATTTAAAAGAGCAACAATGTATCACAAGTGGCTATAACTTCACGGTCACTGACATACATACACTGTCTCCAAAAAATGACACTGACGTTGCACACTGTATCTTCAATGCACATCAACCGATTTTAATAATTTGTCGACAGAGATGTTGCTGAAAGACTATGCTATAGAATGGTCATTTGTTATCCCACCTCTCCTTACTAATGTCTCTGCACTACCCGGGGGAAACATGAACCCCGGAAATTGGGTCTTTTCAGTCATGCTGTAGCTGTGCCAAAAACGACAGTGCTTTGGCTTGCTACATCTTCGATATTCGTTAACCAATTTTGATAATTTTTTTTGTAGACAATAAGGTCGTATTATTAAGTAGAGTGTGCAAATATTATTTCTCGCATAGCCATATTTGTGTAATACCAGTCTGTTAACAAGATCAGTGTTATCAGCTGTGTGGGTGCTATCACCTGCGGCTTCCGTAACGATGGTCTACCGACCAAGTAACCCATAGCTTTTGCACCAACTTGTAGACACTGCCTACGTTCCAGCCTATGCTGGGAAACTCTGTGACTAGATATTTAGCATTGCAGCCCTTCAACTTGAAGAAATTTTTAATCAGAATCTTATCTGCTTTAGTAAGCAGCATGTTTACACACAGTGACGTCACAAAAACGTCATTCCGCCTTTGTAATCTCACAGCAAATTAAGGAAGTAATAGCAAATGAACATGAGAAATTAAACTCTATAGCTATTACCTAGCAAAATTTGCTAAAATTGGTTGATGATTGTCACAGATACAGCAAACCAAAGCAGTGTCGTTTTCAATATGCAGCATGACTGAAAAGACCCAATTTCTGGGGTTCATGTTTCCCCAGGTAGTGCAAAGACATTAGTCAGGAGAGATGGGATAACAAATCACCATTCGATAGTGTACTCTCTCAGCAAAATGACTGCCAAAAATTACCAAAATCAGTTGATATGCATTGAAATTATAGTGTGCTACATCAGTGTCATTTTCTTTGAGACAGTGTGCTTGCAATTAGCAAACACATCATTTCATTCGTGTGAAACATATCAGTAAAATCCAGTCAACAATACAGGATATCACACAGATTAATTATTCATTTCATAGACAGTCTTTGGAGGCAAATTACTTGTTTAATGCAAATACATGTATACTGTACATATCATATACATGAGAAGCAGTCTATTACACCGTAGTGGAATCTAGTTGCAGAAGTGAAAAATTTGGAAAATTTAGACCTTATGAATTATTAAACAATAACATTAATGGTATGCCAAACAAAACTAAATCCAGTTTAGGCACCAATCAATCGCCATTAAGTAATCTGGAAAGCACTGGATATTAGCACTACTAGTGTCATCCATTAATGATTAGCATCACTTGATGGAATTAACAAAGACATGGAACACTATTATGTAACATTTGGTCAGTCAGCACAAACGTCATGCTGGGTTAGATGTGATATTAGAACTATTTGTTCCAGTCATATTTTTAACATTGTGTTCAGTGTCACTAGTATATTTTACTCTCTGCTGCATGTATATCTTTCACTTTAAAGAAATAAAGTTCATACACATAAATGTATATAAGTCATCCATGTAAAAATGGATTTTTGCTATAACATGTAAGAAAACATTAGAATGTCCTTCAGTAAATGCTTGGGAACAGCAATATCTTATATGGAGGGTGGTACAAAAAACAGCTAGTGGCAACTACTGCTCAACAAGGTGCTAGGCATTTCACACAGCAGTGCTGCCACACATTCAAAATGTGGTGGAATCTTTACAGACGATATCATTAAAAATTTACAGGTGAGTCAGATGAAGTTATGAAAATCGGCCAGCATTTCATGAAATTGCAGACAAGAGTGTGGTGGCACCTTTTCAGACTCAAGAAGGGAAAGGCCGGTTTTTATGCCCCATCTACTTATTCCCCATCTGTAGATGGGGCATAAACACCGGCCTTTCCCTTTTGTATGTCTGATGGATGCTGGGACTTTCCAAAATGTTTCAGCTCGCGGAAAATCTTGTAGCTACTTTTTGTGATCAAGAAGATGAGCATGAAAGTCATAGCAGGTGGCAGACTTGTGGTTACAGAAAGCACATTTGAGCGGCGCAAGGTCACTGTGGCACGACCGGTGCAGCAAGTACAACGTTGTGTCCATGAAGCTGATGCCACAATCACATGATCGCATGCCGCCACGACGACACAGCTCTGACCACAGGGTATCTGCCGAAAACCGATGAAGTGAGTAGATTGACCGGTTCATCGATGCTGTTGTTTGTGTTGGTGTTGTCTCCGATTGCACTGCCTTTGCCACACCAATAACCGGAGCGGACCGTAGAGCTGCCGACGAAACAGGTGTCACGATGGCACTGTCTGTCAAAACCGGATTGTTGACTCGTGTGAAACTACTGGCTGGCACTTGCTGTGCTGTGGACACAACAGCAGGCGACGTGACAGCTACTGATGCAGTCAATTTGCACGAACTCTGTGGTGCAATGGTAGCCACACTCGGATTACCACCTGAATCTGAGCTGCTGACTTGCAAGGCTTCCATTTTCTGACTACCAGTTGGACAAGGAGACTTTGAAGTCACCGCTTTCATGTGACCACTGACATCTGTTGATTTCTTTGACAAACTGTATTTTCGTTTGTTGGCTGACGACGTACTGGGCTTAGTGATATGAGACGATCTTTGGTTTCTGCCAGAGCTTGATAGCCGTGTTACTCTTCGAGAAGTCTTAACATCTGCAACTTCTTGAGAGTCAGAGTCTGAATCAATTATCATAATTGCTTTTTTGGGAGAACTGGCCTTAGCATTCGCAGATTCTGTTACATGTGTCTCTACTGATTTCAATATGCTGTGTACTATGTGTGGTTCAGCTGCTGCTTCTTTCTTCTTGTCCCCAAATTTTGATGCTAACATGGGAGACCGTTTTGCTGATTTTCCGGCAGTAGCTTTCTCCGGAACATAAGTAACAGAACTTTTCATTTTTCTTGTCTCATTACTGACATCAACAGAAGTCGGTGCAGTTGGCACCGTGGCGACTGGTGGATCCACGGGCTTTCGAGGTCTAAGAACCTGAGTACTAACTTTTTCATCTTCAGAAGACAGATCGGTAGTGAGTCCACTTAAGCACTGAGATGAACACACGTGGTCCAAGTGTCCGAGCCACACCACTCTTGGTGGCTTTTTTTCAACAGCTTTCATAACTGTGGTATTGCCATAGAATGACTGGACTGCTCGTTGCTGTGAGAATAAAGCAGCCAAACTGGGTAATTGCTGTGGTTTAGATTCAAAATTATCACTGTTGCCACTGGAATGACGCAGATTTGCACGATGCCCTTTTGTGACCTGATGGCGTTTAAATACACTACCAATAGACGTTTTATAACTGCATGGTATGCAGGAATACAGTGTCTCACCAGAACAAAGTGCATTGTGTACACAGATAACATGATTCCGAAATGTTTTGGTCCACTTAAACAACTTAGAACAAACTGGACATCGTACTTTCTGACCAAGACTAACAACACTTGGAAACACCGCATTTCCTGAATAACATGGAACTCGAGATATCACCTTTTTGCCATCTGCACATATTGTTATCTGTTTTGCATATTTCTCACTGTCACTGTTCATATCATCAGTATAGGACTGTTTCCTTTTTTTTCCACTAACAACTTTGTATGGAGGGAATGTTTTCTCTGAAACTGAATGCTCAGTTGTTCTGACATCATAACCGTAACCTACATTCTTCCCCTTAGATGACAATTCATTACACTTCTTACCATCACTTTCCCCATCATCAATGTTGGACTGTTTTAGCTTCTTTCTGCCAGCACTCTTATATGGAGGGAATATTTGCAATGACACCAATTCACATGACGAAGTCTCATCTGCTTGGCCAGTTATTCTGATGACGTGATCACCGCCTGCATTACTATCCTCATGCAACAGTTCATCACATTTCTTATAGTGATTATCCTCAACACCACTATCCAACCGTTTCGCATTCTTGTTGCTAGCATCTTTCTGAGCAGGAAATGTTCCCACTGTTTTTGCTGGTGCTGTTCTCAGTTCCAATGAAACTGATTCAGCTAGCAAAGTCTCGGCTATGCGCTCATTTGTTTCATCTGCATTCTTACCCATCTCGCTTTCACTCCTAACTGATGACTGATGCTGCTGCGACAGTCTATTGTTTACAGAGTCTGATTCGGCCGGTGATATCTCAGCTGTATGCTCAGGTTTCCTGATAACCTGATGGTCGCCTGCATTCGCAGCCTCACACGAAAATTCATCAGACTTCTTGCTTTTGTTCCCATTTAACGACTGACTTTGCAACATTCCTTTCATCACAGAGTTTGATGATGTCTTTGTCTTGACCACAGAATGTGTCCTAGTTATCCCATGCACATTTTTCTCATGAGCAAACAATTGTGGCCGGAATTGGAATGTAGACCGGCAAATGTGACAGTGCACATGACCACGTCCGCTTACTGACCGATAGCCTCTCGGACAACGACATACTTTCAGCTTCTTAGAATTACTCGTATCTGCAAAATGCAACATGTTTCTCTGTCACTTAACCATGAAGTGCATAACGACTGCGAAAGTAAATACATTACTATTCAGTAAAAAGTAGTTACCAATCAATCATTTGCCAAGTACCATTCAGATTTGATTGACAGTAGTGCAGTCACAACAACAGTCTGCATCAGAAATGTAAGGCAACTAGATAAAGAAATTATAAGGATGAAACAATGTAGTGTATCTGACTCTCCTAAAAGTGCAAGCTTTCGTCAAACAGCAGACATAATCAGTAGACACGAAATGTAGTTAACTACAGGTATTTGTAGTTACTATAACTACACTTCACTACTATTTGATAGTGTTATTTTACAAAAGTTTTTAATACATGTAACTATTTCTTTAACTACTAGGAAGTAGATAAACTCTACAGTTAACTACTATTATTTAACTACTGCCCATCACTGGCCATTTATACTTAGCAACTTAGCATACAGTAGGTCAACTACATACAAATTGGCACTGGCATCATGGCAGGCAGCTCCATCACCAGCAGTCTCTCAACCGCAATAACAGTCATTTCACATGTGAACCTGGCTGTAGCCAGTTTCTGAGTGTTTTCTTCCGCCACTTTTTTTCTGGAACCGAACCTTTTGTTGGGATAAATGCCCCAATGTTTCTGATGGATCAGACGTCCTTCCTGTCACCCTCACCCAATCAACAGTGTCAAGGTGCTGAAAGCAATACAGACTCCAACCGGCAGCCCGGCCGTCTGCTTTCTTCATCCACCACCAACTCTTGATGGATAAGACACTTGCTCCCTCTCTGCTGGCCGAGGATCGAGGTCCTACCGACTGCGTGTCAAACTGAAATCCGAATCCTAACCTTGACCTCTGACCTTGACCTTCAATCCCAGGAAAGCTATGGTCATGACCCATACATGTGCAAAAAGTCAAGGTCAAAGGTCACTTGCTTCAAAAGTTAGAGTGAAAACAGACAAAAACAGATGGACGGATGGAGGCAATTGCATTACCGCCCATGCTAATGCAGTCAACAAAAATCATTAAAGTAGTCCAATTATTGCCAAAAAGCTGGTGAATAAGCTGTGTGTAAATGCAACTGATACCATATGATCATTAATAAAACTCAGCAATTTACAATAAATATTTAACCCCTGAATAAAAACTGCATCTAACTCTTCAGTCTTTTGGACTGTCTTAACTTTTTGATAGACTATTTCATCTTAAACAGTGGTATCTATATTGTGTACTAAAGATGTATGGTTTTATTTCTCAAGGAAATATATTGTAAATAATGAATTCAGAGACATACCACATTGTCTAGCAGTTCGTGTGACTGTTTTTATAACTGTTTGTTTGACTGCCTGGGACATTCCTCTGCATTTCTGAGACTGCTGTAAAAATACATCAGCATGGTCAATAATATAAATTAAATCAACATGTCCACCACATAGACATAGCAGGTCTGTGACATGTCCATGCACTTTTCGGTCAAAGCAGGTTTTGAGCAAGATAAAAGCAATGGGTTGGAAATGACAGATCACAAGTTTCTGAACAGCAAGCCAATGGAACAAGTATATCTGCTAATGCTGATGGAACGTGCAACGCTGCCTCACACAAAATCGACCATATCATCCTGCACGCCAATTGAAATCACCAGGCAGCAAACGCTACGAGCAATATTTAAAGCACATTGCGACACAGACTGTCATCTGTTGGTTATTAGCACACACATACACGGTGCCGTTTTGATACAATAGTAGAGTGTGACAGACAGACACACGATGACAGCATATATCGCGCTAACATAGCGTTGCACGGTAAAAATAAAGTAGTATGATGTAAAAATGACGTAACAGCCTATGCAGCTGTAAACGAAATGGGAGCTGAAAGCTTGGCTTGGGCTATGAGTCCACCGATAACTGCAGCTGTCATCCACATCCACCATCACATTTATTATCACAGCTCAGCCAGAAAGCTGACACTCATTTTACTGTCCCAATGGGGTAGAAGAGTTGACCTAGGCACTGCAGGAAGGGTGCAGCAGCCCGTGCCCATGACTCATTTTGCAATGGCTGTCGTGATAAATACACTGCCGGCAGGAACCCGGGTTATCACACAACAGCCAAGTGTGTTACCACTAGACCACTGCGACCTGTGACAGCAGCATGTAGAAAACTCAATACTTCACTCTGTTACACAGCTATCATTTCACGCATACTGAACTCTTTTTTCCAGTTTGTAAGCAACAGAGACACAGAGGCAACACATAACACAACTAGCTGCAACTGTGTCATCTCCACTGTCAGCCATTTTGTACTGGTACGCCTAGATGAGTCATATGATTAAAACTTCATGTCAGGTTTTGACAAAGCTTTTGACAAATCACTAACTTCTTAAGTCAAAAGCAGGTCTATGACTTTTCTGGGGGAAACCACGTCAATAACCAGGTCTCCAACGGGATAAATCTAACTGAATTATTGACTGGTTGACGTTTAAAGTCCAACTAAAAATAAATCATTTCTGGAAAATCTACTACAAAATCAACCAAATACAAATGATCAAACATGAAAATAGCAGGACAAAAATAAACCTAAACAACTAAACTACCCAGGTTCAGTCACCTCTTATGACATCTTGCCTGGAAAATGAAAGGGCCTATTCTCAAAGAAAAAGATAAAGGAGAAGTAGATAAAAAATGAAAAATAAGCAAGAAAAATGAAGAAGCTCTTCATTTTAACTGCCATTTTAAAGGTGAACCTTGGTTAGCTGGATGTCTCTACATTTTCTTTCTCCATTTTTTAGTCGCGCCTCTCGCACACGGCGAGGTGCGACTCAAGTAGTCACGTTTCTGTCCGTCCGTGACAAAATAACTTTTTTGTCCGAGGCCCAATTGACACCCCCCTATCTCCAAGCTGGTTTGACCGATCTCGATGAAATTGGCATGATTGGACGTCTTAGGGTGTAGCATCCCCTGCAAAATTTTGGTGAACTTTGGTCCACTTTTTCGTGGAGCACAAATTTTTTATTGTGTTAAGAGCCCATAGAGGCACGACCATATACCGCTAGGTATTTGAGTTTGTGAAATGGAACATTTGCAGATAACTGGCACAGATTTTCTCAGGACGAGACACCTTCTGGAACACCAATCTAATATGTCAATAGTCTATGATAACAAAAACACGAATATATAAACCAAAACTACGAATTATTCAAACTGTAAGAACTGCTCACATATGTGTACATATCATTGTGCACAAATGTCATACAAAACACAGCAAAGAAAAGTTCTAATAATCTTTCCGCTTAATCACCAGAGCAACATGATAGCTTCGATGCAGTCTACTGTGTTTCTTGCTCTCTTCATGCTGCTTCTCCCCTGCCAGTTTCCTAGTAGCATGCACATCAGCAGCAGAGTAAATCTGATACTTACCCTCAATCGGTTTGCAGTTATCTCCAGCCTCACACCAGTGCCAATTGCAGTAGGCTGCCGGCGCGACTGTACATGCTTATTGGTAACTGGGCGAGATTTCATATGTTCTCTTTTTTCATGCAGCAACAGGTTCTTCACGTAGCGGCTCCGAAATCCACACTGACGACAGCTGTACATGCAGTAACGCTGTTCTGACGTTACTACTTCGTCCAACATAAAATTTCTGTGAATTTTCTCGTGTCTTATTACCATCTGAATAAGGCGAGATGAATGTCCACAGTATCGACAGTGGAAGTGGCCGGAAGTTGCTGTTGAGAAGCCATGTGGACAAAAACAGACCACCAACTTCTTCTCACGTTCTGGCATAACTGATGTCTCATCCATCTTCTCTTGCTTTATGACTACAGTAGCTTCACTATCATTAGCTACAATATTCACACAATAATTGTACGGCCATCATACACGTCAACCTGCGTTAGCCAGTAATGCGGGTGAAAAGAGAACTATTTATGTTACTGCCTGCAAGCCCTTACTCGACAGACTTAGCACAATCCGGAAAAAAAATGGTACGGACTGATTCAGTAATTTTAATATATGTTACATGGACTGGCCAAGTCAGTACCTGGTTCAGTAGCAATGAATGGCAATGAAACATGCCATCTTTCCTGCAGTGCAGGGGGTGATAAGTAGTTGTTTACAATCCCACTGTAATGCCACTGATGGCACTGGCACTGATGCATCTAGGTACTGATCAAGTTCAGCATGTGGGCAACCACACAGATCAACAATGATAGGCCAACACCAACGGAGACAACAGTAACACTAATTACTAGTACTGTTTGGTTTGACCGATGCTGATCTACAACAAGAAGCTCTGCTATTTGCGATGATGTTCTAACTCCCGCAATTGTAATTTGTTGTCTTACTTTATTCAGTGTGAACGGTCGTTTAGTTTAGTCAGTGGGAACGGTCATTTACAGTCCAGGTGTATTGTTAACACAGGCAGCTTGCACATCCTGCTTGTCTATTGTCAGGTGACCTGCTCTAATCAAGCGTGACGACAGGTCACCTGCCAGTGCACTAGTTAGCCTACCCTGCCTGCTTACCTGCTGCAGTGCAGTGGTATAGTTTCTCATATGATTAGGTCATGAGGAAAGCTATACAAAAGGGCCTAGCAGGAGGTAGCATAGTGCGAGATGTGCGAAGCTCTAGCACAAACCGTTTTTCAGATATAATGCATTAGATTACAAAATCCGATAAATGTCAACATGTAAACAAAAACCGTCATTACTGTTTCCGGTCCATCCATCCAACAGACTCTCGCTAAGTAAATTAAGTAATATTGCTACAATTACCAGTTTTTCCATACCCCTCCCCTCTTCCACCAGAAATCCTGACATCATCCCATCCGACGATCCAGGTGAGACGTTGTCAATAAGTAGCAAAGACATCCATCTATCCAAGCATACAAAGATATCCGGGATCCATTGCACCCTGTGACCACAATGCACAAACGTCACAGACAGACAGACACTGACATCATAGCATAAGCACGAGATGTATATATTACATCTCGCGCTAAAAATGAGCTTGGACTAAGCCACTTTTATATACAGTATATATAGAGAGAGAGACTACAGAGAACTAGCTGTGTACAAAATTCGAAGTCTCTAGCTTTAGCCGTTCTGGAGGTATTTTAGGGGGACTAAGAATTTAAATGGGTCACATGACCATAACCATGCCCCTTTCAAGGACGATTTGTCATCACTGGGCTGGGATTAGCTACGACCAACTGCGTGCCAACTTTGAAAACTCTACATTCACCCACTATGAAGATATGAAAGGCGACAAAAAATGCAAAAATTGGGGTGGTTTGGGGAATTAGCAGTCATCCAAGGTCATTGGCACATAACCATTCGATAGATTGCATAAGACTTCCTATTTGACTTTAACTGCAGACTTGCTTCCAGAGATCTGTATCTTTCAGTATTTACAACGATCTGATATTTTTTCATTCACCCACTTTACAACTGGTACCAATCTCAAAGGAAAATGAAATTATAACTTTGACTGACTAAGTATACTTGTATATCCAGTTAAAACTACAAACAATAATTATATAGTAGTCATCCATTCCTTCAAAAGCCTGTAATTTTGGCTAGCTAGATTTGGTTCAGAGTTTTCTATCATAATTTTACAAAAACGAATATACAAGTCAAATACCAGATTCATTGACAGCATTTGCAACCTCTGGTAAAGGATCAAGATCAATAAATTCCACTTTTCTTTTCTGTCAAAAACACACACAATGTTGCTCATAATTACTTGTTACTTAGTACTTACATATAAACAACAATAACAAGTTCAACAAAATTGGCTCAGTCAATGGCCTCTTTCAGGACAATCTGGGTAAACCAACACCAGAAAACTGAATCATTCTGGATTTCAATCAAGCAAAAGAAAACGGGGTAGCAGTGTCATCAACTGGACCACAGTTGGATTCTTCTTCAGCACAGTCTTAATCTCAAGTTGGCCCACTGACTAGGCTGGTTGTTATTTTATGACATTTTCAGGACAAAGAAGGCACATCATACTTTACAAAATACAACTTACATACAAGAAGAACAGCAACATGTACATAGCTAACAGCAATACACTCATTACTGACTAATTAAAGCCGAACCACATGGAAATCATTTGCACCGTGCTGCAGTGCAGACAAATAGCCAATGCAGACAGGCTGAATAATGAACTGATGGTAGAAATACAAGTGATCTGTTGGTTTGTTACTACACTGTGTCTACAAAAACAGAGGCCAGTAAGCTTTCTCGTCATTGTTGTTGATAAACAAAATGCCGAACTAAATGGGCTAAGATGGACCACTCGATCACAGTTGCAGTAATATGCCAGTGGCATCGCCGTCACACAGCATGTGTTCTTGCAGATGGCGGACACTTCGAGCACTGCTTCTGACTGGCATCAATTGGCAATTTATAAACTTGCAGGCTGGACTAACTTTGTGTTTTAATTTGTTGTTTTTTTGACTTTCTTGTATGACAAAAATAAAATAAAATTTTTGCACAACGTTACTTCACAAGGTGAAGCAGCGAAATGAAACGGGTGTGGTGGAAAATTTTTTTATACGGTTAATGTCCTAACAGTGTACTGCACCTACCTGCCAACAATTATAATTGTAGCTTTAAATTTGCAAAATTAGGCCTATAGTAAAAAGCAACTGGCCTCTTTTTTGTGGACACAGTTTATATATCACAGCCTTCATCAGCGTGAAAACCTAAACCAACAGACAACTGTAAGAAGAACTGCTCACGTCTGTGCCTGTTAACTTTTGTAATGGTATCTACAGAATACAGACTGAAAGTGACCAGGTGATAGGTGCAATGTAGACTAACTGAACGAGCATAATACCAGGTACCTGCCAAAATTTGGAATAGACTGCACAAAGATAATGCACATAGAACTAGTATTCCAAAATTCCCAATTCACACAACTGAGGGATTCTGCATTCACATCCCAGCACCAAATGCACCAATCAAGGTGAAAACTAGAACAGAACAGTAGACCTAGGCTCAATGTTAACCTGCATGGTGAACAGCCGATCCCTAAGTTAACAAAGTATCAGATCCTTTGCCCTGTGGCCAATCCAGCCAGTAAATAAATTACCACATACTAGCGTAATTTAATGCGACAAAATAGTTTATGTTTTTTTTCCTACTGTTTTGTCCTAGTTTGATCAGGATTATCAGAAGAAAACCTTCAGGAGGTTTTATGGGTGGCTGCTCTTTCTGTTACCCAACCAACAACATCCAATCACGAATGCCAGCCAGACAGACCCATTGGTCCTCTTTTTTTTTCTTACCCATCAACATGCTCCTTAGAGAAAGGATGCCATACTTTTACTCCAGCTGTCCAATATAAGTACAGTATCCAAAATTTCAGCAGTTCATGACAAGCATATAATTAAACGGCATTATACGAAAGTCATCATACTTGCCTTCCCACAATGAGAACTACTGTCAGATGCAACTATACTGCCCAATATTGAACTGTCGCCATAGACACCAACAACATTTGATAAACCACTGATTTCTGCAGCTGCAGCAGTGCACGGCTCCCGAGGATATACACCTGAATGTTCTGAAATGCTGACTTCATCATCATCACAGGATGGTACGATCTCCACAACTGGATAGCTGGAATCAACCATCATCGAGCAGCCATTTTCACTGCCAAGGTCAGAAGCCCTGGAAATCTCAGTGTCCATGAGATCATCATGGGTATCTCTGTAGACAGAGTCATTATCAACAGCATTTTCACCACTTGGAAACTGGCCGTAAGGACACAATTCATCAGTATTCGTTTCTGTATTAAGACTAGGAAATGAAAGAAGAGTAGCAGTAGCCACATCAAAAATATTTCTTTGCATGGATAGCAGTGATAAGTTAATGCCAGCCTGTGATGTGTATACAGGACAAATACAACTGCTGCCTGTCATAACTGTACTGCTCTGAAGCGACTCAGCTAAACCAGAACAGTTATCATCATCTGTTAAATCAACATTTATTGCAGCTTCATTTTCAGGTGGCCAAAAATCCGATTCTTTACATACAGGTACATCCTGAATAACGCAGTCCGAATCTATCTCGTCATTTGTAGAAATCATATCACTTTTGTTATGCTGTATTTCCAATTCAGGAATGCTAGTAACATTACTTGCACCTGTTGACCCAAGAGCAGCCTCATAAATTTCCTGCTGCGCTCTGTTAGCCACAGGTACATCATCATCTTCCGACAAGTTAACAACCATTTGATCCACACCTCTGATCAACTGGCAATCCAGCATTTCACTTCTAGATGGATCTTGAGTAATGCTGCCTTCTGAATCTGTCTCTCCAAGTGATGAAATCTTATCACTTTTGCCATGCACTTCTGTATCTTCATCAACACCACTTGCTGATGTTAGCAGAGCTCCAGACACAGCACTGTTTGTCTTGGACACTGAGTCACTACAGGCAGATAATTCCAAATATGCTACAGATGCTGCTGTATCACAGGACTCCTTACTACTGTCATACTGCCTTACAACTTGTGCAGACTTCGTTTCAGCAGCGACTATGATTTGATCCTTTTCCACATAAACATTTTCACAATCAAACTTGTCACTTTTGAACGCATCTCGAACAACAGAGTCTGAAGTCGAATCTGTTTCTGAAGTGATTTTGACTACACATTCATGCACATCACTCGTTTCATGATTGAAAATCACAATATCTTCATCTTTAGATTCACTACTTTTGACTGTCGGAAGAACGTCAGCTAACAAACAGTCATGCTCTTGTGCACTGTTTGTCTTGGCCAATGTGTTGCTACAGGCGGCCAATTCTGAATCAACTAATGGTTTTGCCGAAGCATAAGTCTCACCAGTGTCATTCTGTATGATAACTTGTATCAATTCTTTTTCAGGAGGGACTTCCATTGTATTTTCCTGTGTACCATCATCTTCTCTACACTCGAGTTCTTCACTTCTAGACAAGTCTTGAATGCAGTCCAAAGTTGTCTCTTCAAGTGTTGAAATCACATCACTTTCATCATGCTGAATTTCCATCTGTGCAACTTCAGTAACGCAAGTATCATTTGATGGCTTAGTTACCGTTCCATAAACTGATTTCTCTAGCACAATGTTCATCTCAGGCTCTGTATCAGTACAGATAGATAATTCCGACTCTACTAATAGCTCTGCTGCAGCACAATTCTCACCATCATCATTCTGTTCCACAACTTGTATGGATTCACTTTCAGAAGAGAGTTTGATTTCGTTTTCCTGCATACAATCTCTACGCTTAAATTCTTCAATCTCGAACACGTTTTGAACAACACAGTCCAAAGCTGTCTCTTCACGTGTTGAAATCACATCACTTTTACCGTGCTGAATTTCAACTTTTGCAAGTTCAGTAATGCAACTCTCATTTGATGGCTTAATTAAAGTTTCAGACAGTGATAAACATTCCTGCAGCACAGTGTTCGTCTCTGGCTCTGTGTCACGACAGACAGTTAATTCTATATCCAATAATGGCACTGATGCAGCACAATTCTCACTGATTTCATGCCGTTCAACAACTTGTGCAGACTCCATTTCAGAAGTGACTCTGATTTCATCTTTATTAGTTTCTTCATCGAACAGCACAACATTGTCACTAGTATGCTCATGACTTACAACTGTCGGAAGCACCGGCATGACATCATTTGTATTCACGGCCACATTTTCAGAATCACAGCCACAATGTGCTTGGTTTTCGTTACTGTCTGCA
>Ga0209782_1000851_pt1 | contig 14530 bp, 11 predicted proteins | sample WorMetmaBAHAMAS1_FD_187390 | JGI IMG/M metagenome (GOLD analysis project Ga0209782, IMG submission 187390) | Marine gutless worms symbiont microbial communities from Max Planck institute for Marine Microbiology, Germany - Inanidrilus... | ecosystem: Host-associated > Annelida > Digestive system...
GTGTGTGTGTATGTGGGGGGGGGTGTCTGTGTGTTATAGTGCTTTGTGTCCGGACGATGGTAAATTCTGAACAAAATGACCTCTACCGTACGTGTTTGGCCTGCGGGTTTACGGTTGCCATATCTGTATCAAGTTTGCAGATCAGGTCATACCGTCAATGTCAATGAAAATGCCTTTACAGCTGTAAATAAAAGTGAAATAGGTGCACTACAGGCTGAAAAGAGAGCTAAAACAGACTTGAATTCGAATCTGCAAATAGGTAACATCAGCAAGTGTTTTTCGCGTTAATCAAGCATCATAATTTATGTCAAAATGTGAGTCATTTAGCACAATATATTGATAAATGCAATGAGCGTATAAAAAATTAAAAAACGTATAAAAACCGGTGTCTCCGGTGAACATAAAAACGTAGATCTACTACTTTTATTTCCAGCCTACTTAATCAGCATCAGTGACTTACCCTGACTCACACAGCTTGTTAGGGATTAGTGAGTGATTAGCGGTTAATCTACAACGCTAGCGACGTCTCTGCATGCACTGTTGTCTACCCAGCGTTGCAAGATATTGCATGCTAGTGTGGACAGCAACCATGCTTCACTAAAGCTCGACCCACACTCTCGACATAAGAAAAGTATAAAATTTTGGTCATCTAATTTTTAAACACGCCGTCAATAACCCTTCAAATTTCTGGATAATTTTAAGTCAACTAGGCCTATACCGTTGTACATTTTATTGTTGAAAAATCACCGAAAGTTAATCAGTCAAAGTTCGTGATCTATCGCTCAAGTTATTTTAATTGTTAATAGCCTAAATATAATTAAATTAATTAATCAAATTAAATTACTGGTAAAACTTCAACTTTAAGGGCGACAAAATTATATTTCTAAAACAGCATAAAATAAATTAATTGCTACACTGTAATCACGAAACACGTCAGCTATCACACTTAAATCTGTCAGTCAACAGATTTAAATGTAAAACCCAGCGTTTAAATTAGAGTTGATACTTTGGCATGAAAAGACAAGAAGCATTTGAAAAATGTTGGGCCCATTCGCCACTGCGAGCCGTTTTACATTGCCATTCACCAGGTGTCGCTACTGTCGCACGCCGCCTGCGCATCGATGTCCACGACGACGACAACGACAACGGCAACGCCTGACAGAGAGGACCGCTATGGCCCCATAGAATGTGCCCAATAATGTGTGCACATGTGAGATGTACCTTACGGAATTGACGCGATGTAATACATTATGCCGTGGTCGGCCTGTACAGCTAAAAGCCTTGAGTAGCGGCTGGCTGCGCATTCAACACTGCCGACATGTTGAAACATGCACGTGGACACGCTACAGGTGAAACAAACGGCGGGTGGAATATTGCACAGCACACCTGTGGGCTATGAACAAAGTCGTAATAACATATTTCATCGGCTCTTCGTAGCTGGATTGTCAAGTCGTTTAAAATTTGTGCACGTGTCTTAATTGGCCTATTTGTGTCCTTATTTTTTAAGCGCGACTCACATTAGACGTTATGCATGGCGCGCGTATGTCCCATAACCACGTTTCTCCGTGTTCGTCAATCCTCTTATCTGTCTGTAGCAAAATGGTATTGCGTAGAATCAGCTGAAGCCATCAATCGTAAACAATCCAAACCGAATTGTAAGCTATAGGAAATTTCGATGCCTTTATCAAATAGGCCTACCAATGAGTTCGCTTACAACAGGGGCGATAAAATAAGCGATTTTTTTGAGAAACGATAACGATAGGCCTATATCTCGAAAACTATCGACGATTTTTATATCGCATGTCGCGCTTATGCTACGCGCATGACGTTCGTCTGTCCGTAACGTTGGTGGATTGTGATCACATAGTGCAACAAAGTGTGGAAATCGACACATGACAGTGCATTGGCTAACTGAATGTCGAAGCAGACCCTGCACAGTCTTTCAGTAACAGGTGAGCCGTTTGTATCGATCGAAGGAATATAATGCAGCCTAATCGACTAACATGCCGGCTGAAGCACGTTTGTAGAGCTGTGTAAATTTGCTGCTGAACAGAGTGTTGAGGTCTCGTTTCCAATGGCAACGTGTCAACATCAGCAGCAGCAGCAGCAGCAGCAAGCCAGATCGCCAGTGTTACACTGGCCACGTCCAACTCTATGGAACTCATTGGCACTGACACTTCAACCATTGATGTCTCTGATGCAGTTCTGTGCACGACTGAAGACTGAAATGTTCTGTAGAGCCTATACGACTGACCATAGCGCCTATACGTGACAGTTTATGGCTATAAGCTGCTGCGCGAACATAAATTCTCATACATACATACATACATACACGTTTATAGCGAGCGGTAAGCGACGTCATGCATCGGTCTGGTGTCTGTCCGTCGATCCGTCCGTCTGTCTGTCCCGTCTGGACACACCGACGAAATGCCGTAGTTGCAAGGTCCTATTAACAGACCAGATAGGCCTATACAGTACTCAAACTGACTGATGAGGTGGGCACAGGGGCGGTATTAATGGGGCCCACAACTCCCCCTTCAGTCATAGGTCTCCATGTGAAATTTTTGTTAAATGAAACTGGACAACTGAGATGAAAATTTAGTGATTAGTTTTATATCGAAATCTGCATAATCATTTGCATACGGCCAAAATTTTGGGCTAGTCTAGATTTGCCCGTCACTACGTTAACCTTATCCCTAGTTCTAACCCTAAGACTAACCCTAACCCTTCAACCATACCCTAACCTTAACCCTACTAACCCTAACTATAACCTTAAACCCTAACCGTAGCCGTGACGTGCAAATCTACACTAGTGCCCAAAATTTTCCACTGGCTGAACTCGGCAAGCCGAGTCTTAATATCGACCTGCTCTGCACCACTGGTTCAAACGGGAGAGTGTAAACAATTTTCACTGTTTGACCTTGACCTTTGACCTACGATTTTGACCTACAATCCCAGGCTAGCCAAGGTCAAGGTCGACCCTCATGCCAAAAATCAAGGTCATAGGTCAATTTAAACTGTTCAAACAGGAGAGCGCCCACAGACAAACGGACGGACACACGGATGCTTCCAAACGTATTATCGCTCCTGCTACGCGATTGATACTGATGAGAATACTGCACAGCCCTAGACACAAGTCTGTTGGATTAGGTATTCTTCGTTTTTGTGTTTACTATATTCAATTTGTTTTTTTTTCTAATAATAAGTGATAGTTGAAATAAGTTCTTTTGAGTTGCTTGTTCATTTATGTATGCTAACGTTTGTTGTGATACGTCTTGTATGACTGTCTGCTCAACTGAATTATTTTTGAAAGATTAATTACAGTCATCTATCATGTTTTCAAGACGCACTTCGGCTGGGTCTCACTAAAAGCCGACCGCACGACCGCGTAGTCTGGAACACTCTGGACCATGATAATTGCGACCGCCGAGCGCACTATGGAAATCGAATGGGCCGACTGGGCCGCACACACATGATTATGCTGTATGCAGTTAGGCCTAACTCTATGTGCGTAACGCATCTCCAAAAAACAGATCAAAATTTTTGATGAAATTTGTGAAAAGTAAAAAAGTAAAATATGCACTGGTGAAAGTAAACTATTGCGTAAAAGCCTATTAAATACAACAATAAGTAATGTTAAATTTTAAAGACAACAAATGATATGCATGCAGTTGTGCATGCAGTCATCTTCCAGACTGTGGTAGTTGTGCGGTCGCGAAGTCGGCTTTCAGTTAGACCGGTTTTGTTTTCCTTAAATTGTCGGTAACAAAAATGAGCTATCTTCATAGTTTACTCATGCAAAGTTGTACTGTTTACACTATGGCAGATACATTAAATTTTAATTATGACACAGATTAGGCCATTGTGAGTCTTCGTCTGTCAATCGTGTAGTCTAGTAAACTGCTGCTTCGTCAGATGACGTTCACCACTGTCCATTATCTCTCATGTTATCGTGTCGTCCCTGTCATATTCAGTCAGATTTGACATGAATACCAACATTTTGTGGTCACATCAGGCCTGTTTTTCGTCGCCTACCAGAACCTACCAGGTAGGTGTTTGGTATGTAAACATGGTAGTCACGTGATTAATATACCGAAAGCTGATTGGTCTAGCGTGAAAAATAAACAACTAACAGCCACGCTCTGTTAGGTTCTGGTAGGCGATGAAAAACAGCCTATCATGTCTAAGGCTAACACTGGCACTCAAACTAACCTATGTTAACCACTTATCATGAAATTTGTGTTAGTGATCCCCTGTCTTCAAATGTGGTAAAGTACTGACAATAGTCACTAGTAGATATATGGGGCCACATGTGAAATATTATGTATTTTGGCAGCAGTGCACATCATACAGAGGAGAGTAGTACTGTAGTATTAATTATTGCAATGTTTGTGTATATAGCACATGGTATATAAACACCATGACGGCTGATCGTCGCACGGTAGAAGCTAGTCGTCAGTGTACACTAGATCTTCGTGTCTATGAAGATGATGTTGCCGGTCCTCATGCTGGTATTTATACAACTAATTCATTCTAATCTAATCTAAAAAAGATTTGTAAGTGAATTTGAGAGGGGAGGGAATTACTGAAAGGTTGTCAGTATTTTTAGCATGGGGGAATGGGTGTTTCAGTTTAGAATTAGATTAAAAATGTTAATGATATTAACCACCATCCATGGTTATTCTGAGTACTTGAGCTCAAGCTTTATTTTGAAGCTCAGCTAGTCAACAGTCATTGCAGTGAATATTATTTATATTAAACATTAAGCATTATCATGGCATAACATGTTGCTGCCTGCTTCAACTGATGTTATTGAGCAGCAGCAGCAGCAGTGCATGAGCAAAAAATACCAGGCATCGTGAACTGTAGTGCAGTAGGAGTAGTTGGTCAGGGTTGCCAACTGCCTGTGAGTTACGTAATGTACTGATGTTACTAATTGACTCAAGACAGTGTGGTGGCTGCATTGTCTGCCTACTGCCTGCCCCAGCCTCCTCCATCAAGAGTACAAAGATGGCTGGCAATGAATGAACATAATCTCACTTCCAACATGCACCATATTTATGATCATCTCCATGCACATTGTGCATGCTTTATTGTCCCTCTGCAACTAAATGTTGACATTCATTCAGATGGTTTTCAGTTACCACTGATGGCATTTCATGATCGGTAATTTGCTCAATTGATCGAATGTTGTTTAACTGATATTAGGACACTTCTTGTTAGACACTAAATGATGGAAAGGAAAGGTACGAAAAGGAAAGGTAGAGTAGGCAAGAAAGCAGTCAGTTTTTTTGTGGACTTTTGGCAGCATAAAGAAAGTGATATTCTTTGACTGGTTAAAATACATAATTTTATAAGGTGGTAAGGTAACTTATGCAGTGTGTACTTGCAGTTAATGGAGTGAATGTCAGCTGTCAGAAAAACCGTGCAAATAAGCTTCAGAAATGTGGAAAGCCAGTCTTTACAACAGGCAGCAGAGTAGTGCTACCAACTTCTGGTCTTAAGGTACTCGAATTACCACTAATTTCTGTTGTTTAATTTATGCAACTTTGTGATTATGTTAATTTGTTATTCAGTAAAAATTGCAGCTTTACATTTGACTGGACAATGTTATTGGTAAAGTTTAGTTATAACTTTTGTAATATGTACATCTGTATGTGTTTCGTAAATTTCATTTATTAACACAGTACATCTTGGCAGTTTGGAAACTGATTTTCTTCCTAAGTCACGATTACTGAGGATTTTCTGCAGTTGTATTTTGTAGTATATGTTGTTTGGTTTGAGGTCGTAATTGTTTTTCTGTTGTTGTTAGTCACTGAATCATAGTATTCAAGTGAAACGACCGTATGAACGTAGATATCGGTCGCAGTGGAATGCTGATCCATTGCTTAAAGGTGTGTATTGCTGTGCATTATGTACCAGGTGTGTAATTTAAACCTTGATATTTATTTATGATGATTGATTCAGTTCTTTCCAGCCAATCTCTTGCTTAGCTCAGAGGAAACGAAACATAACAATAAATATGAAATACACAGACCAACAAGAAAGAAACTTAAAATATCATTGTGCACAGTTTTCATACAGAACACAGAACAGTTCCGATCATATTTCCTCTTAACTTCAGACAAATATCACAGCTTTGGTGCCATCTGTTGAATGGCAGCGGGTATCTGCCTGTGACACGTTGTCTGATTGCATGGTCTCTTGGTACCATTTTGTGCATTGATGGTGAATAATAATCTTTAGAATATAGCGTGGCACGTCAATTGGTGAGAATTTGATGAAGTTGCGGGCAACAATATGGCGACTTATTTTTTGCTGTATTTCTCTTCTCGACTGGTGTAGTTTTTGTATGGAATTTCGTCGCTGCAATAAAGCAGTGACTCGTTGATTATTTGATGTACTCACATACAAAGACACGGGTTTGATCTCCGTTATCGTGACTGCCATCTTGCCAGTGTAAATAACTGAGCAGTCTCCACAAACTTTCTTCTCATATTTGAGAGTTCATCATCTGGCCATCTCAGTCTGAACTGGTGTGATGCTATTATGTCTACTTCATAGCAAATGGTAGTTTGCTCGTTACACCCTCTCCTTCGGCAGTTAGCCACAGAATTTTGAAACCGAATTAAGGTTGATTTGCGTATAGGCCGATCATCCCTCGTATGAAAGTTTATTCTCCAGTTTCTTTTATGTTAAGCCATTTAATTACGACAATGGCCAAATGAGGGTACCCTCACATTTTCCTATCTCCCCCAAAATATGGGAGCATGGCGAAGAATCCAGTGATAGGATATCAAACTAGCAACTCTTTGTAACATACCCCCGAGCCGTCCATTTGTGTGTTATGGGAACTAAAGTAGCTCAAATAAATAAGGCGATCTGTCAGAGTAAAACTTATGTATGGTAAGATACTATGAAGTACATCCCGGACTAAAAAAATGGCTGCCACTTAAACAGCTTTTTGTTAACCTTGTATAATTTGTGTAAAAACATTGTGCAGATTGGATTGAGCCAGTGGCCGATGATGTTTATAAGGCACGTTGTGGGAGGTGCCAAGTCCTGCTACCGGCACATTATCAGCAGCTGAAAGATCATGCTTTGTGTGATATGCACATTAACAATATCCACAGCTTGCCTAACAACACAGGTTTTTGTTTGCCATGTCAGTACAGTGTTCTTTGTGTGGTACAGCACCACTCAGTCCAGCATTCTGGCCATCGATATGTTTAAGTTGGGATATGAGGCGTGGCGAAAAATCATTGATTCTTTATTTGTGCCATGTGCAGCCATTCAAGATGAAACGGAATGTATTACACCAAAATGTTAAGATTGAGTTTAAGTTTATGAAGATTAGGTTGCAGTTTATATGTAGCTGCAAAATATTCTAAATAAGGTCAGTTATATTATAACCCAGGATCCCCCTGGTCCCGAAAAGTCCTTATTTTTGGATATGAAAAATCAGGCCCTGAATTGTCCTGAAATTGGACGTTAGTCCTGAAAAAGTTCTGATATTTGACCACAAAGGTGCTTAGAAAAACAATTAGTCTAGTATGTCGGTTTTGGTGCTTTAGTTTGGCCCATATGAAGCAAATTATGTAGTAGTACAGTGACATTCACATTTGTCATCATTGAAAATAAGGCTATTACATGTAGTTTTACAGTGTCCTGTTTTGGTATCAAATTCGTAGGTCAAGGCCCGAAACGGTGGAAAAGTAGGTGCTGATTTTTTGGTATATCACTTTTTGAAAGTCATGAAAAAGCCTCATATTTTCATTTTGAGGATTGAGTGGAACCCTGATGACCGAAACATCACTAAAATTTCTTCCATTATATCTTTAACTGTGCTAACATCTTACCTGAGAAAATAGAAGTTTAATGTATAGCATAGCAGATAAGGTGACACCATAATTTACGTGTGGTAGGAAATTCTTTAATTTATTTCTGTACAGATCATTTTTGATGTAATGTAATTCACCCGTATTTCACAGAGTTATAGCCAAAAATATGTCAGCTATAACCATCAGAAGTAACTAATGCTGATCTCATATTTCTATATTCTAAAGCTTCTGTTGATGTTATCATCGGTTATTTTGTAGTGGTTATGATAGAATTTAGTTTCTTTTTAACTGTGATTTGCATTAGTCTTGACTTTCATCACTTGCTATTAATTGAAAAAGTTTAGATGGTAACAAACTAACAAGAAACAAATGTCTCCACTGTCATGCAGGTTTATCGTAATAATGTAATATTGCTGTGTTATATGCAGGTGTTCAGTTTATGGTTGACAATAAAGTCCATAGTGATAACAGAATCACATGTTCGTCTAATGTGGTGAGATAAACTGCCCGTGTCAGTTTAAAATAGAATTATCAAATGTATACTTGCTTACACACATACACACTGCAGCAGTTTGACAGATAGCTTGGTGCTGTACCTTTATTTTGATGTATGATTAGTGCAAAATTTTCATTTCTTTCTGATGCCAGCTCACTGGACCTTTTTGTAACTTCATCCACGGAATGATTTCTGTCTGAAGGAAGAGATGTAGCTGTTTTTTATTCGTGGTATATCTGTGAGATTACACGTGTACCATAAATATCTATGCTGCTTAGTTGGTAGAATTACATATACCTTCGACAGATTCAGTATCTTTACCAGCCAGATTTGTTAGATTTAGTGCATGCCACGTTTCAATGTAAGTTTTACTCAGTTAATTATTAAAGTAAAGTAGGGCAGTCTGACATGTCGTTACTTTTTCTTTTCCGCTATATTTCGTTTATACATAAAATAATGTATTAAAGTATTTTTGAGGCTTACAGAGTGGCTCTGATCTCTGTTTTTATCGTCATCAGCCAGATAACAGCATCTATGCTGCGACTGTAGATTTATATTAAATATTCTCTAGACTTCTCACATCCAATAACAACAGCAGAAGCATTTGAAGTCGTCGATTGGCTAGCAGAACTTCCCCAATGAACATGGCCGCAAGCAGCAGGCTGGTCGAGTGATGTCATTTGACGTCATTTTGTTGAAGTCAACAGCCGCAATATCGGCGGCTGCCATGTTTGTTGGGGATCGTATGACGGCTTCAACTTCGCTGGCTGGCGCGGCCACTGTGGCTGCGACACCGTGAAAAAAAGACTCATGGATTGTATTGTCTGCCTGATTACACCCAGCTCTCACTTGTACTCATTGTGCCTACCCATTAAGGATGGCCAGGCTGAGTTGGCCTTGTGGGCCGATTATATAGTGAGATTGTTTGCCTGCCCAAACATGGTCATCCCATCTCAGTAATAGCTGGGTCCAACCTACAGTAAATCTGTCGTCCGAGACCAATGACCGCTACTAAGCCAAACCTTTGTGTGCCGTATGCAGTAATTAATGCAGCCTTACGCATTCCGCTGTTCCCAGTCGTTATGTATCAAAGCCTTTGCCATCATATCTGTGACCAGCCACAAAACACCTCAGGCAAGCGCTGAAAGGACACGTGAGTGGGCTACAATCAATTACGATGCGTTGTTTTTGTACATCTTAGCAACTACTTAGTTACTCATGTCTACTCGATATTTTGTGATGTATGTCTGTAGGCTGCTGGTGCTTCCTGTGACGAAGCTGACAACGTCAGTGATAAAGATGGAGATGGCGATCATGCTGTTAAAAAGTGTAATAAACACTTCTTCTTTGCACAAAACTACCACCAAGTTTTATTTCTGTGTTATATATCTATCTTATCTGTTTATTTATTTGTACGGATATTAGTGCGCATTTTCGCATGTTGAACCATCGCCTTTTCTATAATTCTGCAGAAAAAAACTACTTGAAAGTCTGTAGTAGAAATTTAAGATTCCACTGTCATTTACAGAAACTATTGTTGAGATGTAATTAGGGCCGTATTTATTTGATTAATGAAAAATTAATATGAATTCTTATTTTCCAGCAGTGACGTTTGTAATTGAATGTTATACAGATTCTTCGGAGGCCGCTACTACAACAGGCAAAGAGCGATCGGTGAACAAATTGATTGTTTGCTGAAATTTCTGTTGCATTTTTTGATAAATGATTAAACATAGCCAAAAACAGTTAGAAATGTTTACGTAATAACTTATTTCATATTCGACCATCTTGACAGATTTCGGATTTATACTGCTATCATCAATTGATAGGTACATGCTGTACCAATACCTATGAACATTACCTTTATTACTTTTTTTAATCAGCACAACAGCATATAATACAACTGGCATGAAATTAAACTCCGTTCACGTTTGCTTAAAAAATTAAAATTCAGGACTCTAGTGCGTGGATAATTCAGACATAGTGAACGATGCTTTGTATTCAGTGCTTGTTTTATATGGATACATATGCTGAAGAATGTGTATTGTTTTGTGATAAATATGTTAACAACTTATTGTTTATAAAGCATTGTAATGTTACTGTACTGTTATTGATAATGTCTCAGCATGTCATGGAAATTACTACATTATCTTTGATAATTATATAATGCTCATCCAATGGCACGGGCAGTACATCATTAAAGCACTAGCTTTAATTTGTGTCACGTTTTAACTGATGTCACCAAGCAGTATAATTTGATACTGGCCGATGGGCGGTAGCACACTGTGGTTGGGAAGGTAACCGCTGGCCTGGCGGAAAGTAATGGCTGGTAGATGGCTTTAAGCCACTTGTGGGCTGTACACCAGGATTAGCTCTTAGACCAACTCTCATTAACGAGTATTGGAGAACTTTACCTTTAACTGATGTAAAGATGGAATTAACTTGACATGGGTTGGCTGGTATTGCTTGCTCACCATAGGAAAAAAAATTTATTCATATAGACAAAAATGCAAAAGAAACGGAATACCGGTTAACGCGTGGAAAAGTAGAAGTTGAAGCTGTCTGTCGTATATGATTTAAAAATTGATATCTTGTTAACAGAAGACAAAGTCGAGCTGCTACATGCTAAGTCAGTCACAGTGGGAGCGCTACCGACAGAAATATCGTCCCGAGTGGGAGAACGACCCTCTCTTTCAAGGTCTGATTTTCGTTACGGACTACATTCTTTAATTTTACTGTTTTTTATACACGGCAATACAGTTTTTGCATTTTAAAATAAGTACCGGTGATAAATGATGAAGTCGGTTTATTGCTTGTCATATTTATTTTGAAAAATATTTGTTGCTTAATTTTTAATTGTCTTTATCGTGTTAGTTGTTTGCTATGCTGGCACTCTTGAGCATGTATTGACTAGGTGATTTTATTTTCATGCTATTTTGACTTATTAAATATTAAATTCTGTTTTAAATTTGCTGAGTATTCTGTGCGTGATGGTGGCTTGCATTACATTACATCATGTCAATGTTCTAATTGTGATGATGTGACGGATTATGAGCAATGACGTCATTACAGATTTACAGCTGCATCTCTTGGCAAACGAGTTTAAAATTTAGTTACCGGCATTTTAGCTATATTACTAGCAAGAGTAACGTTGCGCTCATTTTGACTTCGAGAGCCTATGGCCCAGTTTTACATCCGCTGTCATCTTTTTCTCGGGTAACACAAGCACTGGTTGCATGTAGGTTGGATAGCGCCTGTCAGTGGCGACATGCACAAGGCGCGATGTCTCTATTGTCACGTGATGGTTCGCGCTCACCACAAGGACCTCAAAGGGCACGCTCGCACTGCGAAGCATGCTCACAATGTCGCTTTGAACCGGCCGGGCTGTGTCGCTGATGCCAGAGATCCAACAGCAAAACCACTGAATAGGAAGCGGGCATTTGGACCGCAGCGGACGACTCGTTTCGGTCGGTGAAATTGCATTTTGCGACTTTATGACTGTTTCCAGTTTCTGTCACAGTATGCTTAATTACTTTTCCACCTCTTTCTAGCGTATGTGTTTGTATCTGTTTATTAGTCCGGGAGGCAGTAGGTAGACTAGTGCTTACTGTTTACCAGACATAAGCTTTACTTTGACGAGTTGCGTTATTTATTTTGGCAACATTAGTTGTCAGAACCCGCGAACGGACGGCTCGGGTTAGGTTACAGACCGCTTGGTGTACAGTGTTAGTTTGAAATCCCGTCAATAGCTTCTTCACATTACTTAAACCACGTTGTGGGTAATGACAGCATTTACAGTGGCCGAGTGTAGGTTGTTTTGGGGTAGGGCCCCTTTCACGTTGGAAATTAATCTCGAAATTTATGTAAATTAGTTCCTTTTGCAGGAAAATTTCTAGTGTGAACAGTCATCTTTCGAAAGATATAAATGTTAAAATTTTAAACTTTCGTAATTTAGAACATGTTCTATTTGCGAAATTTCTGAGAAGAAATTTCACTTATGGAGCGCTGTGATTGGTCAGTTGGCCAGTGTTTACAAACATCGAATGAAGCGTCGACGATGTTGGCTTTCGAAAGTTTATTTGCAGTGTGAAAGTGCTTACTTTCGAAAGAAAAATTTCGAAATTTTTTATTTCAAAATAGAAATTCGAAATAAATTTCTAATGTGAAAGGGGCCGAAGGGTCACTGAAGACGTTTGTTGTTGTTGTTATTGTTGTACAAGACTCACTGCACAAGACTCGTCCGCTAACTGCATTGGGCTTCAGTGCTGAAGATATGCAGAGAGACGCCGGTTTGCTTACTCCCGATGATTCGCTGGCGTCACACTCGAGCCTCGTGTCAATGGCGGTCTATCCATCCGGCCAGACAATACCACACAACGTCACCACGCTACTCGTGTCAGGTAGAACGACTCTCGACGAGAACGTTGCCGCGTCGCTGCTGCCCGCCGCCTCCAACTGCGACAGCACCACATACCGCGTGAAAAAACTGCGTCCTTCGTCCGAGGACACAGCGGTAAATTTGCCACCAACATTACCTTGAAGCCTTCAAGGTCTTTTTCCACTTGAACCCACTCCCAGCTCAGTCACTGGTTTTAATAATATTATATTGATATTATATTATTACCAGATTCCTGAGGATATGAGCATTACTGCTTTTTAGCTTCTGGGATATATACACTGGTTTACCACTCCAGCAGTGGAAGTAGAAAAGAGAAAGTGGTGTGTTGTTCTGATTAGAAATATCTACTACATATCTTCACAATGACAGGACCTTTTTATATATGTTCTTGTCTATCTAATTTATTTATTATCTTTTAGAGTAAGCAGAGTACAAGGGAAACTGGCAAACACAGGTTCATGTAAAAGCAGTTGTTTAATTTGCGGCAGTGGCAGATTAATGCCATTCATAAATGTGATATTTTCTTGTACAGTATGTCCTGAATTAGTGGCCGTAGAACATGCTTAGTTTCAGCTGATGATGAAGGTGATGTATTTTTAGCGCGAGGTGAAATATATACATCTCGCGCTTATGCTACGATGTCAGTGTCCATCTGTCTGTGACGGAAGTGCATTGGTGCATTATAGCTACATGTAATTTAGTTTTCAAATTCCGATCCAAATTTACCACGTATGGTGGTCGCAGCCCACAATGCGTCTGCATGCACTGCGAGTATGCGGGCACGCACTGCGAGTTGCAGTGCATGCGGGCACATTGTGGTCGCGGTGCATGCCGGGAAGACGGGAGGGGTCATCTCGCGCTATGCTAGTCACTGCTAGGCCCTCTTGTTAATTTTTAGCACACATAGTCAGCACTGTGAGCAGTGCACGATGTTATCTGTTCCTGCCTTGATCTATCGTGGTCTGTGTGTCTTTTACTTGGGTAAATCCTGCAAAAATGGTTGAACAGAATGAGATGCTGTTTTGTGAGCAGGCTTGTGTGGGCCATTGTAGTCATGTATTCAGGTAGCGGTACATATGGGTGCGACGTGGTACATAAGATTAAACGAGGCATGCTGGGCAGCAGTGTGGGCTGCCGTTATCATTGCTTTACTATATAGTAACTCGTTCTGTTTGGTTATTGTAGAATTGTCATCAACCAAAACACGACGCCGGTGATGCTGATATCGGCTGTATGCCGTCGATGCTGTCGCTGTGTCGAGCGGCGCGGGGAATCACACTGTGGGAATTTCTGAACCTGAAAGTCCGCCACGAGTCCAATCGTCCGAACTCGACGCCGAGGCTTGCGCAGATGATCAGCGAATTTGACGCACTTCAGCAGCAGCTGCGGACTGTAGTGAAAGACCAGCTGGTGCCTGTATCTACGGAAACCAGCCACGTTGATACTGCATCCAAGATTCTTGTGGTGAATAGTGACAGATTTTTTTTACTTCAAAACTGGCTGAAGCAACATGTCGAAAAGATAATTAAATATTAACTATGCTTTCTGTTGCTGTGTTTTTGGCTTTTTGAACAGCTCGTCTTTTGTGTGAAGGTGGGTCCATGCAAAATATACAAGGAAAACAAGTGGCGTATTTAGGGGGGGGGGAGCATGTGGGCCTCTTTGAAAACTTACGAAAAATTATTAACTGAGAAATTGATATATTCATTTTCAGGCTATATATCTGGTTAACAGGCATGAATGAAGAATCTTGTATGGCATGTGAGTTCCCGTAGCGGTGTGGTGCTTGTAGCA
>Ga0209782_1000852_pt1 | contig 14524 bp, 16 predicted proteins | sample WorMetmaBAHAMAS1_FD_187390 | JGI IMG/M metagenome (GOLD analysis project Ga0209782, IMG submission 187390) | Marine gutless worms symbiont microbial communities from Max Planck institute for Marine Microbiology, Germany - Inanidrilus... | ecosystem: Host-associated > Annelida > Digestive system...
TTGGCCAAACTGGTACTTCCAGTGCCCCCTCCGTAGACACCCCTGTATTAAGTCCATTATAGCTCTTAATGTTAACCCCAATGAATATTTCTGCAAGAACACAAACTGCTACATGATGAGACAGAATTTATTTACAAATCTTATTTAAAAAGTTCATTGCTCATTTTTAGATCTGTAGTTTGGTTACTTGGTAAACATCAGCTCTTATGTCTTATAATGCATAAGTTTTAGGTTTAAAGTTACTGCTTTTTAAAGATTTTCTTTAAATATTTGTTTACATTGCAGCCAGAAAGACTATTTTTTGTAGTTTCTGGTCAATTAGATCATTTTTTGGTTCTCAGTCATAAATTTCAAAGAAGATGAAACTAAACAGTTGCTTTCACATGTAGTACATGCAGTGATATGCTGTAGCCAAACTTGTTATCTGTAGAAAAAGTATGCAATGTTTTTTCTAAAGTCTTTGATTTGTTTTATCCCTACAGCACCACTCTCAGTTTGTCTACACTTTAACTGGGTTTTTGGCATGGTCTTTAAAAATCCAATGGAAACACGAGAATGAAATATTTTGTGGTTGCTTACATTAATAATCTGCATTTAATCCAGTTAAAATAATGTGAGTTGCCATCTATCACACAATACATACATGCCATATTTTAACTACATGTATGTCTTGAATATTAGAAAGTTGACAGCTTTCAGTTAATAGTCCCACATTTATAATACTTTACAGAGTACAGATTTCAGCAAGTGAAACCATAAGCAGTTTGTGCACCGTCAACCATGGCGATATCATTATTAATTAACTTTCTACTGTACAAAAACAGCACACTGCTTTGCACCAGTAACCAATAATTTAATAACCATCTGTACAGATCAAAACAGTACAAATTCATAACAGAGAAATGATCAGAAACAACAAATATATAAATTGTTACTACTAAAAATTGGCATCTTTCAAAAGAACCATGTACCACATACACTGGCCGTGTGTCACGGATTTCAGTGCCGTATTTTATGTAAGCAAATGGCCACAGAATTGACCTGATTCTGGTAAGAAAGTCTGCAAATAACCACCAGCCTTTACCTTCCCAGCTAAAACAGCATCGCCAAAAAATCACTTGCCCTGAAAGTGGAATGCATGCCAGAAGTTGAAGCCACAACGTCTATCACCAGCAACAATACTACATTTAATACTTGTGGCACAGACGCTTGCACTTTCAGTTCAACCTGTATTGAAATATTGCTGGCCTGGTGGTGTCATGGTAAGGGCACTGAACTTTCAAGACTAACAGCCTTAGGCACGCTGTTCACCCACATGAAGCATCAGTAAATGGGCACACGTTGCATCGAATGCGCTTTATAGCAAAACAACAGATACATCAAACAGATCCTCAAATGATTCAATGATTGATGTTCATGCATGCTGTTTTTAGTAACATTTGGACTTAGCCAGGAAGCAATAAGGCTTAGCAGAGTCGTTTCGTAATGGTAACTTATAATAAATAACTTAATAACAAGTTGTTGTCTTTCGCCGGGTGGCATCACTTCATATTAGGCAGTTAATCAAAATGAAGTTAACGGATGTTCTCAGAATATCATGCTGTAGAATTATGCCAAAAATTACGCAAATTGGTGCACAAATTTTAAAGACATTTGATTTTGCCAGTGAAAAAATGAGTTGTTGACTTCATCGCTAGGTTGTGCCACTTAATTTTATAAATTTGCTAAATATAGACTTAACAGATGTGTTCAGAACAATGCAATGTTTAAGTGTACCAAAAATCACGCAAACTGGTTCAGGTGTTTTGAAGATGTGGGCAGTCAAACACAGTGGCCCTGCTATTTTGGCCCACCCTGTACAATGTGTACATGTTGGCCTATGAGCACCCTTCCTACACTAGCCACGGGATATGGCACTCTATCAACATCCTACATTGCCAGCAAGTTTAAACAGTACTGTTTACTTGCCAGCGATGTTCACATATAGAGATATCTACAAAGCACAGTGAATGCAGTGGATTAATGAATTCATACTATACGTGCTGATTACTACAATGTCAATGGCTTACACTTGTGAACCAGAATGACGACCGTGTCCAGACTTGGCTATGATACTGCCACCACATGACAGTGATGTTGGCAATTTAACTGTTTTAGGTCCGGTTTTTCCACAGCAAATTAATCTCCCGTTAATTTAATCCGGCACATAATGATCAATTTACTCAGATGTCGGTGGAAAAACGACATCTGAGTAAATTGATCATTATCTGCCGGATTAAATTAACGGGAGATTAATTTGCTGTGGAAAACCGGACCTTAGTGTCTATAAACAAGATATAGCACACACTCACAACCATACAACAGACAAGTCGAGAGGTTTCGTTTTTGAAAGCCAAGAATGATGCAGCTGTAAGTTGTTTACGTCACCAAACCTCCTGCGTTCCTTATATTGAATAATTTATGTGATCTGGTCTACCAGTCACCTACCAGAGTTTGACTGCAGTAGCTTTCTGGTATACAGTCATGTGACTACTATATTTAAATTAAAACCAAACACCTACCAGACATGCTTGGTTACGTGTTCAAAAATGCTAAGTACTTAGGTCAACCAGCTGTCATCTTCATCTTGTTCCTCCATTACATCGATATATTATTAGTCGCTATATCGTCCTGGAACACACCCAAAAACTTTTCATATCCTATTTAACACCATTCACCAATTTCTTCCTCAGATGTCCATTCTGTCTAATTTGTTCTACCTCCACAGTTGCACAATGTCTGTTCTACTCAGTGCGATCTTTATGTTCGATGAGTACAAACCATCTCTTCTCGGTCACTAAACTAACTGATTAAACTGACTGATTACAACAACAGCAAGATATATAACACTGTTACACTAATAACTTTGCATACTGTCATGCATCCATTACACTTTGTACCCTTATGTCACAATCATATCCAGACGCTAATAATACTGTAAAACCCATTAATTTGGCTGCTTTTAAAGTTGGTGATTTCACATGCAAAATTATTTTGGTGCCTTTTATTTTGACGAATTCACTCATCAGTGAGAAGAAGTTAAGGTGCATTTACTAGCAGTGGCAGACTTTGAAAACTTGCATGCTACTTGGGCGTTAATAGCAGCCAATGTAGCATTTTATCAGCATGACTCAAGCACTGTTGGGTTCTGGAGTCCCGCTTAACGTATCTAATCCTGAGGTAATCAGTGCCGTATCTTTCCGTGCCAGCAATGCTGGCACCCTGCTGAGCATGCTACATGCTTGCAAGTCAACAAGCAGTTGCTATAGTATCAATATTAGCACCCTTTTAATTTCAGGTTTGTGTGGCTCGCAAAATTTGCAAAATAAAGGGTACGTGAACAATGAGGGTTTTACAGTAACTGAACTGATCGAATCATCGAATGCTGTACCCATTCCGGTTAATCATTCAAAATATTCTAACTAAACAAACAGCCCAATACAGCATACTCAGCAGCTACAATATGCTGTCGTACGGGACTAGTCGCGCTCGATATAATCCCGCAAGAGCGCGAGCTGCACTCGAGAGTATGTCACTGCGAGACATTCCAACGACGTGCGAATGCCAGTCCGTGTGATCGACATGCGGAGCACGCTGCTGTATTGCCTGCCCGACAGTCATTGCGAGTCCCGACCAGCGCAGTGGGTACTCCGACGGTGTTGCGTCCTGGGCGGCACACACGCACTCCGGTGGCACGGGAGTTGCCTGTGAGAACGTGGTTAGTTCCACTCCATGACGTGGATCTTTCAGCACCAGGCAGCTCACATCGAACCATCTGCAGTACAATTCACTTCGTTTATTCACTACGTTTCAATGCCATATTACAACTGTCCATTCTGCTGTGACCTAAACATTTCCTACAAACAACTATTTAATAAAGCTGATCGACCGCTTATGCGCGACACATTGAACGCCCCCTGATTACTGACAAATAGACAATTCCAATGGACTGGTAATGGTCAATCGCAATTATCAAGCCGAGTCCTAATATCGACCTGCTCCGCACCACTGGTTCAAACGGGAGAGCGTAAACAAACACACAAATGGACCACTTTGCATCAAACATTTGACCTTGACCTCAGACACTGACCTTGGCCCCTGACCCTGACCTAAAAACACATTAAAACACCACAAAATGTGCTAACGAAACAATTTTTCACTGTTTGACCTTGACCTTTGACCTACGATCTTGACCTACAATCCCAGACTAACCAAGGTCAAGGTCGACCCTCACGCCAAAAATCAACGTCAAACGGTTCAAACAGGAGAGCGCCCACAGACAACCGGACGGACACACATACACATACACACAGGCGCTACCAAATGTATTATCTCCCGTGCTACACGGTCGATAATGAGTGATCTGAGTCAGCTCTTCATTCTATTCCTCCACCTGCTATGGCTGAGAACATTTTAACCAAGGTTATTATGGACTGGATGTTGATCTTGTGAGTTATTCAACCAACTGTGGCAAAGACAAGATATATTCAACGCCCTGACAGTGAAATGGCTAGCAAAAGTGTCCCCACTTTATTTAGGACTAATTTGCTAATATGCACCAATCACAACTGAAGTGTCGTGTAGATTAGACAAACATACTTGTCCGGCAGCAGTTCAACAATGAAACTTTCAATGGAGATTATAGTCCCTCCTTCATCCATCAGCCCACTCTGTCGTAAATTGTCAATGCGTTCCTCAGCACCGCGGACTCCGGCAGAATAACCGACAGGCTGTGGAGCGATGTTTGGCTGACTCTCCTGCATGCCAGTGACGTAGATAACTGCATGTGACACTCGCCGTAACATAATCAACTAGAACAGAAAATTAACGGTTAGCACAGAAGGATTTAGGAAATTCAACAGCAGCATGATCAAGGCAATCCAGTCAGTAGTTTTCACATATCAGTAACAGTTCGAGATACTCATCAACATAACTTGGAGCTCTTCAACAGAGTTAAAACTTAAAAAGTGTCCTTTACAGCAGTCAGCTATTACAGGTACATTTCCTTTTATGAAGAGCATCTTACATGCAAAAACACACATTCTCTTTTGGGGATGTTGCCAAGTACAACAATGAAAAAATATTCAACTAGAAAGAACTGCAAGTAACACTAGTGGAGTAGTAGATATGACATAACCAGATACTGAGAGATGCCAGCTAGTACTCACCACTCCAGTCACTGTTGCTTTCCCAAAGACGCTCTGAAAAGCATGTCTGATTGCTGCGACTTTACTCTCCTTTGTTGACGTCACAACAATATTGATGTTACCACCAGAATCTGAACAATGTACCACAATGGACATACTGTGGCTGCTATAACTACATGTACTACCGTGTTATGCATGTCACGCTTATGCTATAAGCATGACATCAGTCTGTCTGTAACGTTGGTGAATAGTGATCATACAGTGCAATAAAAGTGGACATGAGCTTATAACAGGATAGGACAGTGTCTTGGCTATCTGTATGAGGAAGCCAACCTGGATCGTAGTATCCTGTCATCCAACATTCTACTAAGTAAGACCAGTCAGCTACCAGTATGGGAGAATGTGGAGTTTTGCACTTCGCGGCAATAATCTCTGAATCCAACGGCTCGCACAATGCACTATCTCAGCATCTGCTCAGCGTCATTTGTTTCTGGCACAATGTGGTAGATTAAACTGACTACTACGTCAGCTTTTAAGTGAACTATAAACATTTTCTTTCATACTGTATCGTATCTTATTGGTTGTAAACATGATATGACTGTCATTTCTAGCCTGGTCCACCGCGTGTTCGTGGCTCCACTCACAGTCAACAGTCTTCAAAACAGCCAATATTCTAGCCACGTTGACACATGTCTGACAATGAGGGACTTCAGGTCGACCAGTTTTACCCTCAGTATCCAATGATGCCTATGTGGCCTCTTCCAATCTTCTTATAATGTTACTGGATCTGTGCAGATAATGGTGCTAATGTATACAACAAGTTTGTAGTTTACTTTCTACATTTATTACATCTGTTATTATGTTTTCTTAACAATGTATTCACAGTACATGTAATAAACCCATTGTATAAACTAACCATTTCATCTACACCACTTCTATTAATTAACACTTAACAGTGGTCACTACAGTGAGATATAGTAATATCTCACTTGTTTTAAGATTATTGTAACTGGATTAGTAAGATACGTGAGAGACAGATTCAGCATCTTTTTCTCAGAAAAAAAGTCTATCTTCATGGATGTTATTCCAACAAACAACGGTTGCTCATAACCATGAAGATCATGCTAAGCACCAGTCATCAGTTAAATAATAACGTAAATAGGATGATAAATGACAACACACACTCTGAATGTGATTCCTGTCACGTCATTCAACCAACCATGTCAGAGCAGTAAAACACCGACGCATCAACACACTGCTTAGTTATGAACAAAGTGAAAATAAGCATTAGTATAAGCGTCTGTTTCTAACAAGTGCGAATAAATGAAGAGAAACACAACAGACATACGGATGACGTCTTTCATTCCTGGATCAAGAGTTGTGATAACCGTCTCCACAGAACTCTGCAGAACACACAATCAATTAACCTAATGTGCAGTCCAAAGAAACCTGCTCAGTGGATTTTTTCCATGACAATCTGGGTAAGCTGATTTTAACGAAGCCAGAGAAGATGGGGCAGCAATGGAATCAGGTGGACCATATGCAAATCATTTGCAGTTTGCTTCATATGCCTCATCACTAAATTTTTACAGATGCTCTTCCTGACATCCAACCAAAAGTGTCAGAAATCTGACGACAAAAAGAATTTTGAACATCACACCTTAAATGTGTATCTACACTACCTTGTGAAATATCTGGGTTCAAGAAATCGCCATGCACAAGGACTGAGTACAGCAAACTGCCGTGTAAGACTTATGAACATCAGTCTAAATTTGCACAAGTTATGTCCAAAAATCTAAGGGGCACTGTTTTAGTGTACCGAAGCAGTAGCAGCAACATGCAGACTGTAATATTTGCATCAATATAACATCTGCAGCCAAGCTTTATTACTCTACAAATTTGTGTAACATGCAATTTACTTTTCCAAAATAAACAGCGCAAATAATTACTAACACAAATAATTAAAACAAATCATGGAGTGTAGCAAACCAACCAATAGAAATGTGCAGTGAAATTATCACCTTTGTCTTCTCGATAACTTTGTTCATAATGCCACTGCCCGGCAGCCAGCCAAAGAAACCTTCAGACTTTGGATGAGACTCCGGGGATGTGTTCTGAACACTCACTGGATATGTACTGGTTGCCGTGGCAACAGCAGCTGCAGCAGGCCCATATGAACCATGTGCAACACCTTCAGTACAACAGTTCACCAACATAATAAGCTTCTCCTAAGACAGCAGGTGTGACACTGTTGTCAGTTAAACATTAAGGTGCAGTACCTCTTTATCACCCACCTCTGATTCATTGTGTGATTAATGGCACTTTGTAAATGTTTCTACTTACTTACTTGCATAAGAACAGAGGGAAGACCAGGTCAGTAATCAGAAGGGGCCAGTTTTGACAGAACTACAGAATCTCTGACAGAATGTGTGAGCGTCTTATCCATGTAGTGTGTACACTAGTTCATCGATATGACAGTCACCTTTCTGTGCTTTTAACACTTTAACACGACAGTTCTCATACAACACGGATCAGATCTGACAGATGATTTTCCAAAGACGTTATACATTCTATGTAGATATGTACTGGCTGTCACTTTTTCAATAACTGACAGGAGGCTTTTCCACAAAAGTTTGGCCTGTCAAACTTAACTGACAGACTACACACGTATTAGCCATATATGACCCACAAACACCAGAGCATTCGCTACTAACTCTAACGGTTCCGTGCTTGTGCCTTGTGACAAAAAAGTTTACGATTTGTACCGGGGTTACGTAGCTTGACACAGAATATGTAACATATGAGGAAAATTGTCTATTGCTGTCTGTGACAGGGTGATGACACTGTAAAATCCCAACTTCAGACTATTTTACATAAAAACAATAGTTGTAGTCCAGTACAGGTGGTGCAGGCTGCTACCATGAAAAATCCTCATTTGCCGATGACAGAGCTGTGACGTGGCGAGTGTAGGCCGCCACTAAATAAGTCTACCTGCTAGGCACGTTGGGGTGCCCCAAGGGCGATTCCAGGCTATTGTCTGGTTTTCAGCCACCCAACTTGCCCATGTTTGCCTGGCAAGCTACTGGGGACATCTCAGCTTAAGCGTTTTCCATGAGTAAGCCTTCTGCATGGAGGTCGCTCGTGGAAATAGCATCGTCCATCAAGGACAAGCCATACAATGAAGATGATGATAGGTCAGAAGATGCTACAAAACATCCATTAAGTATAACAATTCCTACAGCATTCTGACTTTCTAGTCAACTTGTCTGAATTCTGCTAAATCCTAACTCAACAAGTCTTCAGTAACACGAGCACATGCCACACACAGACAGGCACAACTGAAGATGCTCTCAAAACAACCATCGGCAGCTTCCTGCTGGCACAGAGGCTGATGAGGTCATATAAACCCTTTGAAATTCATCAAGAGTCGACGTGCTTGATTGGTGGCAGAAACACGCTGCCACATTCTCACAACTGCTAGTGTTGATGATGAGGTACGTGGGTAGTCAGAAGGATGAACATGCATCAGCATGATCAGTAAGCAATTCACTCACTAGACTGATTATGAGATATCGGTTAACAGTTAGGAAAATAATCTTCCAACAAGAAAATGCATCATTAGTTTGATACCGACCTTGGCCATATTCCATAGGTAACGCAGTGCTTGCAGGCTGTGGGTACGCCAGAGGAGAATTATAAGCCAATGCTGCAGCATGCCTACAGTTACATCCAGTAAGCATTTACTAAATACACAAACACATGAGTTCTCATTTTCAATTTTTAACATTTGATTCTTGATGTTCAGCAGTCAAGAAGTAACTCCGTGTTCCACTGTCAGCAGTCTACCATCAGTCTGTGGTTGGCCATACAGTATACAACGTGTAGTGAGCAATGATAAGAGCTGGAAACTGGGCAAGCAAGTGGCAGAAATCACGACATGGTCTGGCATCATCTTCATAGTCAAGGCAGTGGTGAGTGCCTTCAATAAACTGCATGAACTGTTTCGCTGATATTTGTTACATAAATAAAGCTGCCACCACTACAATGCTTTGCTGTTGTTGTTACCTGCCATAGTTGTCATCACTGCTCACTGGACCACAGCATGGAAACCTCTAAAACTACTGAACATAAAGCTGTTCACAAATTGAAAGCCTTCCTGGCTTCCAATTAGCAGTATTATATCACCAATGGATTAGTTCTTCGTCAAATCAGCTCCACTCTGCCTTGACCTGTAGTGGACCTTGCAGCGGCTGCGCCACTTAGGCCACTCTAAAAATACTTTGATTGATTGATTGATTGACCATTACTATCATCACGGGCGTGTTTTAGCAAAATGATTACAAGTGGGTAAAAAATGCATGCATAGATTATCAAGTGGAAGGTATGTGACCTAGAGACAGGCAAAGAAAACTTGGTTGCAGAAAAATACTCTTGAATACATCGGCAACACAAGCAAGATGCCATGGATCATATTGAATGGAAAACGTTAATTAAAGACACTGCATAATAGCAATAATGATAGGCAGTGAGTGACAACAACAATGCACACAACAACTGTTTAATGGCTCCTTGTTTGGCACTACCTCAGTGAGCTGGTACAACCAACTGAAGCAAGAGACACTAATAATAATAATAATAAATATATTAATAATACACATATTTGCCTAGCACCTTATGGTCGTAACTTCAGAGGCGCTGTGGCCAGGGAGTGTGCTAGTGAGAGTGAGAAAAGGGAAGAGAGTAAGCTGAGAGAAAAGGAATGTCTTTAGCCTAGATTTAAAAACAGTAATAGAGTCGCTATCAATCACGGTCTTCGGTAGCGAGTTCGAGATTGCAGGCGCTGTGCAGCGAAAAGCACGTTTCACAAATGTTGTCCTTAACGATGGCTGAGACAGCGACGTGGTGGCGGATTGTAGGTTGTGGACGTGCATCAACTGGGCCGTATGCAAGTATGCACCTCGCCCGAGACAGATAACCATGCCAGCACCTCATCACTCAGTTTATGACAGGCTTGATACCCTTCCTGCCACCCAACCAACTGCATCAAAGCACTGAATGCATAGGCAGTGAGTGAGTGAATATTTTTTCTGATATTCGCTAGCCTGGGTCGTCCTCGATAAGAGATAGTTAAACAGGTTGTTAACATCGTCATCATCGTGCTGCATTATTCACAATGTGAAACAAACGTGCTAGCCTGCAAGATTTTGCATACAGCAGCAACTACTAAGACAGAACCATGGTTAAGAAGAAAAAAACAGTTCACACAGTATAATGAAATTATCCAGAATGCAGACATACGACTGCTGTTAACTGTGTATCTATCTAAAACAACCGTGCTTAATAAACACCACAGAAAACGAGAATTAAAAAACAATTACTCAGTGGTTTGTTTCTGTGGAACGGCAGCAGGCGTGAAGATGTGCGATGACAAGGCACTAGGTGGCGCCACTGGCAATGAACTGTGGTGCTTTTTAACACAACACACACACACGACAACAATCAATGAATTTGATAAGCAAAAATTCCTCCTCCACTTTAATGGAAACTTGAATTAGCCAGTTCCGCTTCACCTTATTCCTCTATGTATTCCAGAAGAGGACCTATGTGTGATTTACTGGGCAGGTGCCCTTCCGAAAGTGTTGAAAACACTAAAGATAACTCAAAACATTCTGCACCATCCATGGCAAGTTACCCAGTCATGTCATCCTTTCTTGATCCAATTCTCATTTCCAACAATGCAATTTGTTTTCTTTCTTTAGTCTTTCTCTAATGCCAGCATGTTAAATGAATTTGATTATGATAACCATCCGATAAAAAGAGAAATAAAATGTGCTGATTTTTACTGCTAATACCAAACTTTGTTAAAAGCAAGGTTTCAACTGTAAATACAGGAAGGTTAGTCCTTTAAGAGCTCATTTCTCAGACCATAGTACTGATACAGGGTTCCCACTATTTTTAAAGAAAAAAAATCCAGAAGTTTTTAAGGAGTTTTCAGTCAAATTTTAGAATTTTCCAGGTGCATTCAGTAATAGTTTGCAGCCGAATATCAAAGACATTTGGTCTGCATTTACCAAACAGCAGTCAACTAATCACAATGACAGCTGTTGAAGATAGATGTAAAGGGTTTAAAATGGTCCAGAAAGGTTATGTAAAATTTAGAAAAGAAAATAAAGAGACATTCATTCCTTTGTAACACAAATTAACTTGTATGCGATACAGCTGTTAGTGTCAAAACCAGCATAAATCAGACTTATTATACCAAAAATTCCAGGTCTAACATAAAATTCCAAGAGTTTTCCAGGTTCTCCGGGTTTACCAGGTGAGTGGGAACCCTGTGATATCCTATAGTACTGATACCAGTGTTATCTTGTGGTCTTTGCCTGAGTACCAGTAATGTGATTTATGGCCGGTTAACATCTGTGACTAACTATTACAACATCCAAAACTCTGCACAGCCACAAAGTTAGCACACATACGCCTCAACTGCTGCAAATTAAGCTGAGATAGAACTCTCAAAACTGACACATAAAATGATTTCCACTAATACATCTATGTTACAGACCAGATGCTGATCCTGTCTTCCACACAAGCTATGTGAGTTGTCATGATAAAACAGCCACCGAACTTCAATATTTAATTTTACAGTATTTACGCTCACGTCTCCCATCTTTTGAGACACTAATTAGGCACAGAAAATGGTATCTGGATGGTAAAAGATACAATACCAGCATCTTCCAGTGGTTTCTCTGAATAAACACTCTCGAGGTGACAAAACTTGTAGCATGGAATAACAAGTTTCAGATGTCACAGACGGACCAGCGCAATGTACACGTTCAATGTGTTGCACATACTCTACTGGTCTGAGCCAACGTAGTTTGAGTGTATGTACAAAGCTGGATGCCAAGTGCAAAAAAACAAGCAATGGCCGCCGATATATTGCTGATTTCTGGCAACGGTGAACGTACGAGGACTGCTCATCACACTGTTACTGAAGATGGATGGTCACTGGTCAGTGTGGTAAACTAGTGACCATCGCTGGTCGATTGATTAAGCTGGATTTCCACAGGAGCAGTTTCCTCATAGCATCCTCGTGACACCCTCACCAACATGTGCGACATCCTCACTTGAATCCTCGTGGCTTCCTCACTAACATGCCCAACACGGCGACATCCTCACGAGGATGCTATGATGATGTTGTGCGACTTCCCCGTTCAGCTTGCCACGCACTTACCTGATTGGTCGGCCAGCGGTCTGCTGCAGTGTATAGTGCTGCCCATTCGTCCGTGTGTCGTGCCATTTCCTGAATTCCATGAGCCAGACACGCATAACTTGTTGCGGACATTCTCGCGAGGATCCTAGTAGCATCCTCGTCCAACATGCCCAATTTCCTCGTGAAATGTTAGCGACATCCTCACGAGGATGTTACGAGAATGCTATGAGGAAACTGCTGTCATAGAAATTAAGCTTACCAGCACTTGCCACGGCAAAATTTTTCCAAGTCCCGAGTTTGAGAATAAGTTCCAAAGGAAAGTATCATTTTTATGTACTGGAGATAGCCAAATTTCCTTTAGAAGCGTGGCTAAGGAAAGCTTGAATGTAAGAAACAGCCTGATCAGTGCAGCTGTTTTGACACAACACAGACAGACGTGGGTCGATAGCCAATACTTCGCCAGCATAGCATTGCATGGGTAAAAAATAACTGTGTAAGTCAACAGTCTGCTGCTACAGACAACAAACGATGAACTTACTTTGCCAGGAGTTGCCGTTACAATGCCATGAGATGGTACAAAGCCGGCGGTAGGTGGCGGCGGCGGAGGTCCACCAACGCCAGACATCATATCACTGGGTGCTGAAGAGCCTGGTACAGTACCAGCCGGCAGTGGTGACGGTTGGTACAGAGGCGGCTGTGAAGGTGAGGAAAGGTTAACAGGTAATGATGACAGTGGTATGGGAGCAGATGGCATCGGTGACCTTGCATCAGGCGGCATCGGGCTGTATGTTAGATCTGGCATGCCCAGCACACCTGCAGCAACCGGTGGGACAGCTGGAGGATAAACAACAGATCCAGCTGCATACTGTGATGTGCCACCAGCTACTGGCATGGTACCTGCATCAAAAAAAAAACGAAATAAACAATGCAGACAAAAAACGTACATAATCAGTAATTTACGTGACAAAACTGGACACAGAACAATGAACAAACCACTGCTATGGATGTGATGTGAGCAAGCTCACAGGACTCCAGACTTAAAATTAGAGGGAGGAGAAGGCAGCTCACCTACGTTCCGCAGCATATGTGCAATGGGCACAAGCAGGAGCAAATGTGCAGGTAAAGGCAGGCAGATGTCGGCGTTTGGAATAGAGAAAGAAAGCCTCAGTATCACCGAGTCATTAACTTGTGGAAAAAATTGGACAATAACACCGTTAGTGCATCTTCAATCGACAACTTCAAGAACAGACTGCAAGATGTGTAAAACGAAGATAAGTTTGTATTTGACATTAGTCCAATAAACTCCAGAGGCAAAGCCGGTCCCTGCGAGTGAGGCCTCATCCAGCTAATTTATATTAATATTATTAATATTATTGCAGGTTATGGCTCTTCAGAGAAATGATAGATACGATAGACACAAAACAAAATATCACAATACGATATGATACAGAAACCCAGTGTCTCACTAACAGTCAGTGTAAAACAAAGAAATACTGGCCACTGTGTTAGCATTTGCTGTAAAATGTGAACTCGTGGCTTCATCAGTCTGGCATGATGGCACCGGCAGTCGACATGGTGGCATCACTGTCATCATTCATTTGAAAGTTACTGTTGTTCACTGCATCTGTGCTGTGTGTGAAGTGTACGTGTGTGCACTGCTGGTAATGATCAGACTTCTGAGAACTGTCGCGTTGTTGGCATGGGAAGAGGCATGACTAATGAGGTAATCTGCAGGATTGTTTAGTACAGTGACGGGAAACGCTAGCTTAGATGATCTATTAACTCGAATGCAGTCTGTCAGTTAAAAATTCTCTTGTTTTAGCTCCTAATAGTTCAGACATTAATAATTCATATATGCCATGACAAGTGCATCAACTGAAACTGCCAGATGACCATTCTTAGTTTCGCCAACATAGCACTCAGGTGACAGCAAGCAAGCAGCAGGAAATGGGAACAGAGGGAAGCGGAAGATCGAATCAACTGCCAACATCATTGACGGATTGATTGATTGATTGTGTTTCGGACACATTCTACAGTATAGAACGTCACTAATTATTTTATTCTATTTCTATTATTTCTATTTCAATTTTGGCGCTACATAAATTTGTATGTATGTATGTATGAGACG
>Ga0209782_1000853_pt1 | contig 14518 bp, 12 predicted proteins | sample WorMetmaBAHAMAS1_FD_187390 | JGI IMG/M metagenome (GOLD analysis project Ga0209782, IMG submission 187390) | Marine gutless worms symbiont microbial communities from Max Planck institute for Marine Microbiology, Germany - Inanidrilus... | ecosystem: Host-associated > Annelida > Digestive system...
ATTCCTAGAGTGATCCTCCGCACCCTAAGAAATGATCAAAAACTCAATTTAAAAAAAATTCAAGATGGCGGACGGCCGCCATTTTGAAAAATGTTAAATGCAATATCTCTGTAGCTGTTCGACCGATTTTGATGAAATTTGGTATGATGATGCATCTTACGGCTCCCAACCTGATGGGAAACCAAAGATTTCAACATCCAAGATGGTGGACGGCAGCCATATTGAAAATCATTGCGATATCTCAGAAACCGTTCGGCCCATTTCACCAAAATTGGTCAAACGGTTGCTGAGAAATTTTGCCTGATGGCACATAAAACAGCAAAAAAATCTAAATAATCGCTCAATTATATTAATCACAAAACACATGCGCTGGGTTTTACATTTTAATCCGGTGACCGACAGATTTAAATGTTATAGCGCATTGTCTTTAGTGATTATAATTGAGCAATTATTTTGATTTTTGCTGTTTTAGAGCTATGACTCAGCAGTGAATCTTACAGTTGGTTGTAAACTGGGAAGTTATTATCATAAATTATCAAAAATAACCAGTAAGCACAAATTAACCTGTATGTGCTGCGTTGAGTTCTGACTGGCATTTTGTAACAGCAGCATAGAAGTCTTTGGCCAACTCTGCATTCTGAACACAGCATACAAAACACAGGTACCAATAACTGCATCATTATAACTATTCTTACTATATTTTCCACGGTGCTAATATCCAACTTTCAATCACATTTTATAACAAAAAAATACAAAAACAACTGTATATGCAGGTAACACTTAACACAATACTTGGTTGCAAATGTGTGTATTATTATTCGTGTTAAGATTTATATAATATTATATATTATACATGAATAAACGAACTGAACGTGTCAACAACAAACCTTGAAACGACATGCAAAATTCTGCATAGCTGGCTCATCTTCAGAGTAATCCATAGCAAACCAGCACCAAGCTGTTTCTGATGTCTGCATCGGCTGAAGTCGAACCTCTGTTGTCAGCAGGTGATTACAAGCCACTTTGTGCACTTGTTCCCGCCGCAGCAGCAGTCGATAGTTTCCTAGCAATAACATCATGCTGTGTGATTGACAGTCATCATACAAGCCGGCTTCACAGTGACAACTTGGCAACAAATGACGTAAAACTCTAAAATATATTGACATCAGGTTAACCACTTGGAGCAGAAATTCACCGAGTAACTGATAAAAACAGCAGTTCGCAACAGAATCATTCACACTGGCACACAATACAGCCAGTTTTTACGTAAACTTGGGTTAGCCAGTTGCTAATGGACTCTCTGCCTCCAAGTATTTGAAAGAGAATGTTTCCAAATAACCAGTGCAAGTTTACATCCCCTTCCAACCACCCAATAGACAGTGTCAGAGCACTATGAAAGCACTGTTAAATAGTGTAGCAGTCACGTAACAAATCCAGAAGGAATTACGGATCAACAAAAAATTTACTCTGAAGCAAATACTAAACATGCACTATGCAGAATTGTCTGAAACAGATTTGTCGGTTACTGGGCCACGTGAACGGAATGCTAAAATGACATTAAGCACAATTTCCACAAGAAGCTCAACACATTTTTCTTTCGTTTAGTTACTAAAACCTGTTAATATTATTCGTCTTTTATGGTGCTGCTGGGCTCCTTAAAGATGATGATAATGATGAACGATTGACGTGTCCAGAAATGACAGTCACTGCTCAGCCACAATAAGAAACAGTCAAGAAAAGCCGCGCTGAAAGAGGGGAGTCTTCAGACGACTGCAGAACGTAGACAGAGACAGAGCGGATGCTACGTGATGCGGTAGACTGTTCCAAATATGAGCCGTGGCGACTAGGAAAGCTCGGACGCCGATGAGCAAAAGTCATGTATGGCGAACGACCAGCAATGGTGATTCAGACCGAAGTCGACATCGGGCGCCAATGTCCGCTGACAGGCAGAGTTCATCAGCAAGATACAATGGTGCTGTTCCACGTAAACAAGAACAGCAACCCTGTAGATACTATGATGATGACGATAATGCGCTGAACACTGACAGCGTATTACAAACCAGTCAATGGATTTTTCAAGATCTTCATTTCTCCGGTACCACGTTCTTTCCACGCATTATCATCATAGCGATACAGCTTGGCACGCTGGCGAAATATCTCTTCTTCATCTTCTTCGCCAGTTTTCAGATCCACACTTTCAGGCAGCTGAACGATAGGCTCAAAATGGATACTGTCTGCAGAATATCCATCATCATCATGAGCCTCATCGTGGCTGTCATTTGCATCCTGGTCACCGTCACCTGACTGCGGAGTCTGCTGAGAGAACAGCTGTGCACCAGAGCCAGCCCATGTAAATGACTTATCACCTGCAGATCAGCAACATAAATGGCTTTACCAGTATAATTTATTGCTTTCGTTAAACATGTAAAATGACATAACGAAACTACACATACATACGCAGTTAGCTAGCTGCTCCCCCATTTAATTTTCTATGTGTGCATATTTTTAGGACAAACCATATACAGCCATATATTAAGGTCAATCATAATTAAGTGTATGGTTTCTAGATAACAAAATCCCGGAGCAAGAAGTTCATTGTATCAAAACTCTGGAACTGTCAATAAATTTTAACACTTTTAACTTTGTTAATTCATCAATGACTGGTTGGAACAACTATGACCAAGCAAATAGTTGTGTAATGTATAGTTTCTAAAAAAAAACCGACACTGGCGTAGCACACTATAACTTCAATGCACATTAATCAATGTTGGTAATTTTTGGCAGAGATGCTGCTGAAAGAGTACACTATTGAACGGTTATTTGTTATTCCACCTCTCTTAACTAATGTCTCTGCACTACCTGGGGAAACATGAACCCTGAAAATTGGGTCTCTGCAGTCATGCTGTATACCGAAAACGACACTGCTTTGGCTTGCTATATCTTTGATATTCCTCAACCAATTTCAGTAATTTCTGGCGGGAACTAGCTATGGAGTTTGAGCTATCACAAGCTATTTTAATTTCTCATGTCCATTTGCTATTACTTCCATAACTTGCTGCAAGATTACGAAGGTGGAAATGACGCATTTTTGACATACTGGTTGTTTGGAATCATGCTGTTGCTAAAGAAGGTAAGATTCTGATAGGAAATTTGTGCGAGTTAAAAGGCTACAATGCAAAGCATTTAGTCAGAGAATTTCCCAGCTAAGGCTATAAGTTGTTGCAAAAACTGCGGATTACTGGATTAGTTGACCATTGTCCCAGCAGCAGCAAATGATGCAGCGCCCACACAGCTGATAACACTGATCTTAGTGACGAACTGGTATTACACGAAAGTGGCTAAATGAGAAATAATATTTGCACACTGTAACTAATAATGTGACTTTATTGTCTACAGAAAATTATCAAAATTTGCATCAGATAAATGTTGAATGTGTAGCAAGCCTACACAGTGTCATATTTGAGACAGTATACAGCATGACTGAAAAGACCACATTTCCGGGGTTCACGTTTCCTCAGGTAGTGCAGAGACATTAGTTAAGAGAAATGGGATAGCAAATTACCATTCGACAGAATACTCATTCAGCAATATCTCTGACAAAAATTACTAAAATCGGTTCATATGCGTTGAAGTTATAATGTGCAACGTCAGTGTCGTTTTTTTGAGACACAGTGTATACATATACAACTGTTAGTATAATAGGACCTGGACAGAGGTTGTACAAAGAGACTGCTAAACACGCAGACTGAACAATGAGAATGCCACAGATCATAGTAGATGGATGAAGCTGACAAAGGATGGTTGCGATAGGTGATAGTGGGTGAATGTTTCTTCTGGTACCAGCTCACCTGGGTAGTCCCGGAAAATAGTTGTTGTTCTTGATGTTATTATAATAATAAATTAAACACATCTCTATGCATTAAAAATTATGAAAAAATGAAAATGAAATATGTCGAAAACTAACCAGATTTCTTGGTAAAGTCACCCACACCAGAGCCAGACGCTGCCAGATCAGCAAATCCGACGACCTTTGAGCTACTGCCAAACACTGAACTTGAGTCTGACAAGCCAACGAGGGCAGAAGATGAAGACGGTGGCTGGCCACCAATGGCAGAGATGCTACCAAAAACAGCCGGTGACTGACCAGCATTCTTCGACGCCAACTGACCAAAACCAGCAAATGCAGCTGATCCACCAAACACCTTCTGTGATCCAATGTCGGCTACATCCCCTGTACAGCAACAATAGCAACATTTTCCTGCTGCAACAAAGCAATAGCCACATATCCCATACAATGAACTGATGATTTTACAGATAATGGTAAAGTATCTAGTGTAAGAATTATAATAATAATATATAAGACTGCATTATGTACAAGTCACACAGATATCACTAATGTAAGTAACATCAAACTAAAATAACATGTTTCCTTATAAAAATAAGAAACAAAGCTCAGGACATGATGAAACAGTGTGACATGCAAGCCGTTAAATACGCTGAAGAGCAAAACTCTACATTTTTCCATACCACACTGGTATTCCTCAGTAGAAATCAGGATGACAGGATATTACGATGCGGGTCAGTTTTGGCATGCTGGTAACCCAGACACCGGTCTATCCTAACATGTGCCCATTTTCACTTTTGTTGCACTATGTGATCATAATCCACAATCATTACAGAGCGACCGAAGGACATCATGTTTGCAGTAGCACGAAAAACTTGCCATTTGCACAGTATAATACAACAATGCAGCCAATTAAATGGCTAATAATAATACCAGATGTAAAAACGACAACAATCCATTTAACAGCTCTTTTCGACGATGACGTGGGTGAGCCGGTATCAGAAAACATTCACTCACAAACATCTTGTCTTGTGGTTATTATACAATATCTTAATTAACTTTCTCCATATACTACAGTGCATACGTACTGTCTTCCTTGAACGTGTAAATTAATCCATCACTTTAACACCACACATCTACCTAATCACTCTCATCTTGGCAATGGCGACGAGAATGAACTGTACTATTAATAACAAGATACTCATGAAGAAATACCAGCAGCAGTGGAAGGCACTTCAGTATTCTGCAAGTCAGACAATGAATGGCAGCCAATACAACCAGGACACTCGGGCAGATCGAGGTAATTAAAGAACGCAGGAGGCAACTGTAGACTAATCGCCTTCTTCACTAACTCCTCGGATGGCATTTTTACATCCACCACAACGCAGTCTTCTGTAGTTGAATCTGCAGTATCTACAATGTTGCCAACATCAAGCGATGAATAGCAGCACATGAACAGTTCAATTTGGCCAACCCCTCGGATCGAGGATGGCTAAGGAACAGAACAGAACAATGTAAAGCATTCCTAGTAATACCATTTTCTTGAAAACAATAAACTTCCCCTCCCCCTACCCCCAAGATGTTTTTTAAAAAAAACAATAACACAGATACAGTACAAACACGCTAAAACTAAACTCACATAAACCCAGCCTTGCATAAGCTCAAGTTATATAAGCCAATACATAATCAGAGCTACCAAACTAAACAAATAAGCATCTGGCAATGACATCTTAACGACAATGAAAAACCAACATCATACAAAATGACAATATTGATGTGACAGTCAGAAACTTTACCATGATGTGCTGTAGATCCTGCAAGCAGTTCTTCCAAAATACTTGGCCCAGGGCACTGAGGATCAGCAACATCATCCAATTTAGAGCTGTCCACGACTGGCAAAGCTTCAACATTTTTCACACGGTCAAATGCCTCCTTGAACTCGGCAGCAACATCCTCAGTTTTGAAACGGATTGAGAATTTATCGTGTGTTGGCTCAGCACTGTCCGAGAAATCATCAGCATGCCACGTCCATGCCTTGCCCTGGGTGTTCGGCATTGGCTGCAGCGTCAGAGCGGCACTGATGCGGTGATTCAGGCAGAGTTTCAGCACACGTTCACGCCGCATGACGATGCGTACGATCCCCGTGGAAAGATGTCGAAGCAGCTTCACGTCGCCGATGCCACGTTCTTTCCATTCACTATCGACAAAGCGGTAGAGTTTGGCACGCTGACAATACAACACATCTTCATCTTCCTCACCGGTCTTCACTTCCACGTTATCAGGCAGTTGAACGACCGGCTCGAACGACACATTTGGCTCGTCGTCAGCTCCTGTCTCATACAACTCATTGTCCGGTGACTGTGGTGACAGAGGGGCTGGCGACGCAGCAGGAACCGCTGGACTTAGACCTGTGAATTTGAATGAACTCTCGGCACCTGCAAGACTGCTTAGCGACGATACTGGTTTCACACCCTCAAAAACAAAACTAGGTGTGCCAAACAATGATGACTTGTTCTCTTTCGTTGCTGAACTGGCAGCCGGAGTTGACGACAACAATGCAAAGCTTGGTGTGCTGGAACTACTTTGGAACGTACTCGATGCACCAGTAACACGGCTAGTAGCTGCTGGTTTACTAAGTGACTGGAAGACATCGGCTCCAGGTTTAGCTGGTGTTCCAAACCGAGCTGTACCAGTAGTAAATGATGGCGGAGTATCAACAGAACTAATTCCAACTGTTGATGCTGGTTTAAAGCCGAATGGCATGACAAAGCCAGATGACGAGCTGGATGCAACAGAAGTCGAATGGGTGTTAGAAGTGCCAGTCACTGCTGTGCTACCTGTCAATGGCGAAGCAGTTCCTCCAAACACAAAAGGCTTTCCAGCTATTGCTGAAAAAGTGAAGCCGCCAGATGGTGCAATCTTGAATGCTGAGTCAGATTTCGTTGATGCCAAACTGTCTACGGCGACCGTAGCACCTGGCTTTTGCATCTCACATGCTGCACAAGTTGTTCTATCGGCAACATTTCGGACATAGCAGTTTGAACATTCCCACTCTCCAGCCTTAGCCTGAAACAAGCTAGACAATGGTGCATCAGTAGAATTAGTAACAGCAGGCAGATCTACCGTAACAGGAGCTGTGCCAGGTTTGGCAGCCATGCAAGCAATACAGCTAACACTGTCTGACTCATTTGTAATATAACAACCATTGCACACCCACTGACCACTTTTTGGCTTAAACAAAGCAGACAATGGTTGATTTGCATCAGTGGATTCTGTCGGCTTACTATTAGTCGACTGTTGTGATGCCTGATCTGCTTTCTGCTGACTGCACTTAAGCTGACAGTCTTCGAAGCAACTGCAAAACTTCTCAGTTATTTCAGCTGTTTTGAACTTGACACACAACTGCTCTTGTTGAACTTCACCCTCGGAGAAGTCATTGGCGACCCAGCATAGTGACGTTTCTGAAGTCTTCATTGGCGCCAGTTTCATGGAGGCCGTTATGTAGTGGTTGGCACACAGCTTCAGCACCTGTTCTCGACGCATCAAAATCCGGAATCGGCCAGAGATACGGTGACGAAGTATCTTTATCTCACCAATTCCTCTCTCTTTCCACTGCTTGCTCTCAGCATCCATGCGGTACAATTTGGCCCGCTCGCCAAACAACTTCTCTTCGTCCTCCTCGCCAGTTCTAACTTCCACTTCCGGCAGAGACACCAGTGGCTGAAATTCTTGGTCAGGAACATACTCTTCATCATCTTCTTGTCCAGACACATTGGCCTTTCCAGGAGATTTTGCAGAGCTATGCTGAAACAATTTTTCACCAGTAGACTTGAACACATTTGAGTTATCAACTTTTGGTGAAAATCCTTTTGCTTCCTGGTTTGCCAAGTCAGCAAATGTGGTTGCACCTGCCTTCACACTGGAACCAAATACTTGCAATGCTGAGCTGGTTGATTTGATACTGACAACTGTGCTAGATGCTGGTGCTGAAGTAGAAATAGCAGTGAATCCGCCAAATGTTGGCTTTCCAACTACATTTTCAGCACCAGTCTTATCACCAGCTTTCGAAGCAGCCGGCGAGCTGAAGGAGAAATTGGCAAATGGATTTTCTGCTTTTGAGACTGCCTTATCTGCAGCTTTTTTCTCATCTTTGCTCTTATCTGCTGGAGTAACAGGCGGAGCTGTGGTGAAAGAAAATCCACCAAATATTGTCGTGTTTCCTTCACTTGATTTTGTTTCACTACGGGAAGCTGCTGACACGGTTGTGGTAACTGTCCCTGCTGAAGGACTGGGTACAAATTTGGGTGCAGCTAATGGAGAAGCCTGAGTGGTCAATGGAACACTTGGCATTGAAGGCATGATTGTAGAAATCGACACAGATTTAGGCATGGATGCGAGTGACGGAAAAAATGATGAATCAGATTTAACTGCAGATGAAGTCTTTACTAGATTCAAAGCACCAGACTGTGTTACAGCGACAGCCTCAGCATTACTGGCCGAAAGACACTGCTTCACCGAGTTGGAAAAAAATCCCGGCAGAATGGGTGCAGCAGCAGAGCCGACACACGACGCATCACCACCTGACAGAAACAATTCTTGTGAAGTGAGTGGCAAATAATTTGGCGGGATTTCGTATCCAAGGCCATCGTCAGGATATTCCTCGTCATTGTAAAAGCACTGTTCTCCAGCAAAACCATCTGATTCCTGAGGAAGATGCTGTTCGACATTACCGGAAGAAAACAAATAGTTTGAGTACGCAGCAAAGCCGCTAGGTTGAGCAGGCAGTGACGCACCCACCGGCTGGCCAAACTGCTGCCTATACAGCAAAGCATCATAGGCGGGACCAGCACTGTATGTCGGCTGTTCAACAGCTGCTGGTGCTGGTATTGTAGCAGCCTGATTCGGCAGCTGGGCTGCCTGGACTACATGCCGTGTTAGTGCCGGCGACAACCAACTCTGACTGCGCAGAAGCTCCATCACAACTGCCAACTTTGACTCTATGCCTGTCGTACGATCCTGCAGCATGAACAAAAGTCGTCTTTCGGTGAAATTTCTACATGACAATTACATTTACAGCAGTAATAGCTATGAGCATCAAAATATTAAATGCATTTGTGGTAAAACAACAAACAATCGAAGCAAAACTGAATAATTTTTGGCAGTTAACAATTCCTGCAGCACTAGAAGCATCGGTACAGTTTGTGAAAAATTTTAAAATGCATAAAGATCAAAATAACGTGCAAAATAATATATTAGTTCTATGAAACACCAAATGGTAGATCAAATGGGGATATTGTAGTGAATTCACATAGTAGACAAATGACAAAGAGTCTGTCATGCAGCCCATTTAATATTACTCATGCTTCATTTATCAAAAGTATGTATGTATAACTTCATCTACTACTGGTGCGTGCTGAACACCAAGCAAAAGGCAGCAACGATCCTTCAGTCGACAGTTCAGCTGTACATGAAGAAGAATGAGACCACGTTGCTGGTTAGGTTTGGCACTTCCTTTCAGTGCACTGACACTGACGCTTTGGTGGCAATTAGGACATCAGGCCCATAAAGATCCATTCCATGAATGTACGTACACTAAACAGGTGGAGTGGGAAATTAAACTACCTTTTGATTGCAGTAATATTGTACCAGATATTACTTAAATCGGGCAACTACCGTTAAAATTATTGTTGGTGATTGGGTGGTATACTTTTTTTGAGACACAATGTATTTATAACTTCAATTACAATTTAGCTAATCCTGACATACAAAAAAGGCAATGACTGAGCGAGAATTAATGTTAGCAAATGCACAACACAAGCATCACTGACAGCGGACTGTTTGACGACCAGCTGGACTTCTTCTACAACATTACGAAGTGTTTTCAGTTCATCAGTAATTGTCTTGACGAGGCTGTCTTGCATAAAACGCAGCGAACGCATCTCAGCATCCAGGCGATCTGGACTTGCTGGAAGCCGGCGTCCACTCACCTAAAACATCGACGTCAATGTCAAACCAAGCACTGTTCTATACTTTGTTGCAGTGATTTCAACTTGCTATATTTTCGCTTTTGCATACATGAAATAATGTCTGTGTCTGATGTAACAGATATGATGCGACATGATTGGCTGCAACAATAAAATATTATAATAATGATGCTGCAAGTCTGCAAGTTTTGTAACAATTCTTTTTTCATTTATTTTATTGCAGCATTTTTTATTGTCTATGAAGTTTCTGACATATTGCTACATTTTATGTTTACTAAATTTCTGTAAATATTCTACAAAAATGCCACATTTATTTTATTTTACACATGCAGATGGCTTAAATGTATAATCCATAATAAAAACAGATTCTCTAAAATTACATGCCATATGTAAAAGAAGTCTTTATGTAAAAGTGAACTGCCACTGCTACGCTCAAGTCACTACAAATAACTTTTAAAATAGCAATAAACTGCATCAATTATTTGCTAACTGTGAATAATGTTATTTAAAATGTATAACTTGTTTTGCATGAGTAATGTGTTCTAATCTGTATCTGGTGTCTAGACAGTATGTTCCAACAGATGATTCAGTCTGGGTTTGAGAACTGGTCTATACAGATTGTTACATTCATCAATAGGCAAGCTGTTACTCTTTGACAATGGCACATAAATTTTCGACAGCTGAAACTGCACGCCACTAGCAACATTCAGTATTACGTAAATGACAGCAGATACTAATTAAGTCAAGAATGTGTTATCAACATTAATTAGTGAGTATGGGGCATCAACATGTTTGTGCCTACAGGTGTAATGGCACTTTAAATATGTCAGATATTCACTGACAATATACAAAACACATACCATAGGACTACGGCTAGTTGCAGCTTGTCCAAGTTTAGGAGTGCTCTGTACAACATAGCTATCTGACGCTGACGGTATGACACCACTGTATCTCTGTGGCAGGCTTTTGCGATCTGGAGTAACACTAATACTTTCCAGCCGAAGTTTTGCATCCGTGTCATAATAATCCTCTTCATTATCATTATCAGCATCGGCACCTGCAGAGTAGTGTAACAAAAGTTAACTGCAGTAGTTTCAACTATGAAAAACTAGAAAAAAATAAGTGAACAAGACAAGATTGTGTGCCTTTGTGGTAATGACTCCGATGTGCCTGCAATACATCGTAGCATAATTGGAGCATTGCTCCTTCAATCAAAAGTCTGGTGGTGGACGAGGACATAACAGTGCTTTGACATTGACGACTGGCCGGCAGAAATTGCAGCCAATGAAAACCCTGCTCCAATAATTCCCATGCTGTATTGCTGCATGACAAAACTGTCATCTGTGGTTGTATGATTACTAGCAAATAACATTTGTTCGAATTCAATTAGTAATATAGTACACTGAGTTTCATTTAAACTTTTTTCTCTCAATGAACCTCTGACATATGTTACGTGTCACTGCATCTTTAGGCAACCACACTGACATTCTATACATACAAATGTTGATAACACCATCCCAACTCATTCAGCAGTTTCATGCTTTACCAGGTAATGCAGAAGCATCAGTTAGATGTGGTGCGAACGTTTTAAACAAACCCTGAAAACACACCTCTTCCAGACAGCTTTTAACAATGCTGCTAGCAAGCCCTTCAAATGCACCGATTTTTTAAAATTCTGCACTAATAAATTATGCACTTACTTAAACACTTTTTAACTGCTTACAAAATCAAACTTTTGCCAAAAGCTATCAAAATTGGCTCATGTATACCAAATGGATAGCAAGCAAAACCCTTTAAACACCATGCACGTTAAGCCGATGGTAGCCTGTGCCAAAAAAAAAATTCATTCATTTCAACAGAATTGGCTGGTGATGGATGCACAGACACCAGGCAATGACATATACCATGCTAGCATTAGCGCTACGTGCATACAAACAGCGAGAGTGAGTAGAAATAATACGCACTAGTGAGAGCAATCAAATGGTTCTCCACAATCTCCATCTCTTCTGCAACTTTACCGTTCAGCACCTTCAACAAGTGATCAAAACAGTTCAACATTCTACACTAGATAAGATATTCATATAACAGTACCATATCAAGACATATATGCAAATGGTGTAATACAATATACAACCAGTCTAACAAAAGCTGTTTTAGGGCACAGTGTGTACTGTATACGCTGCATTATTTTCTGAGATGGTGGCCATAGTTTTTTCAGATATCCTAACAATCTTCAAGGTATCAGCAATAACAACAGAATATGGTACAAGCATGGTTGTTTTTCACCACATGTACTATGCCTTGTAAATTTATAGCACACTTAAAAGCACCAAAAATAGCTGGAAGTGTAATGAATGCATCAGCAGCATTAACGACAGCAATTACACGGCAGTCAATTGTTCTAGCATTGCAAACACAAAACGGCAGACAGCACATAAAATGATCACAAAACATAAAGTATTTCATTACTATCAGCATATACTACACAACAGTTAATTTCTGTTTTCTACCATAACCAAACTAGACAACTGTCCTTGACTGAGACTGAGGTCCCACCGACCACGTTTTGAACTGAGACTTTAACCCTAACCTTGACCTCTGACCTTACTTTCAATCCCATGAGAGCTATAGTCATGACCCGTACACTAGCAAAAGGTCAAAAGTCACTTGGTGTTGAGTGAAACAGATGGACAAAGGTGACTGCATAATGGTGAATATCTACTGAAAGTGATCAGTTCACTCAAATCAATAAAAATGCACTTTATGATTATTACTGTCACTGCTAAATAAAGGCCGTGAGCTAAGAACTGTTTTTCTGGTACTGGTTGGCCTGGGTTGTCATGCATAATGATAAAGGGCCGTTAAACAGGTTGTTGTCGTATTAGCTATTATCCTATTCACCACACTATTTCATTACTAGTCAAGAGATCGGCTAGGAACTGTGTCTCTAAAAAACAACCTATTTTATGTCAAGTGGGACGTTAAACCTTAACTCGATCAATCAATCACTAACACTAGCAACGAAGAACATACATGAAATCGATCTCCTCTGATACGATCAAGTGTCAGATACAACGCATCTTTTGATTTTGTCAGCAGCACAATTCGCCTTTCACGTATCGTCTCTGGAGAGCCATCCTTTCTCCCATGAGGCAAGTCCTCACGTTCGGCACACAGCTTATAGACCTATTGACAAACAGAAAAAAAGTCGACTTTCATGCAACACTGCACAACAGCTTTGCTCTCTGTTTGTCACACTTAAAGTACAATGCCCATGTCACTCAAGGCCATTGGGAGATCATGATAATTTTAATATTCTGACACAACTGGATTAGGCCCTACAAAAACAATACCTGAACATTCAGTAGTTACATGCCCGCACATAAAACAAAACAAAACCAAATGGGTGCGCACAGACCTAAATTTTAGTAGACCACTATCAACATCTAATTGATTTTTTTCTGATATCAAAGTGAACTCTTAATAAAATTTTATACTGATACAAAAGATTTGGAGAAATCCTGCTCCCAGAAAGATACAGACATACATCGATTCAGCAACTGCAGGCAACTCGCGCATCTCCTTGCTCAACGGGGATAAAAATGTTACTTAATGCCAATAACAGTTTAACAGCCTAGCACAATCAGCATTGCTCCTATTATTAAGCAGCATTCCATATTTTATAACTTCAGTAACACAGTACAAAATTCAAAATATAGCATTCAAATTAAACACTAATTAACAAGCAAATATACCAAGGCTATCTGAAAAGAGGCTTCTGGTGTATTGACACAATTCAGCAGTTTCAATGCTTCTGTATATAAGCCTTTCTCTCGGGCATGTTTTGCCAGAAACAGTCGACCTTCATCGAGGTAGAAGCATATATCAGACTCTGATAACTGTTCATCATGATTCTCAAATAAACTGGTCTTTGATCCGTAAGTCATTTTGTTTCTAAACATAATAATGAAACAACTTTCACATTAGGAAATAATCACACAATGCAATAACTGGCTCAACATACCATCTAGAGACAATTATATTATTTGTCAGTGGAAATAAACAATTCCCAAAAAAGCTGCTGCAAAGTAATCAAAGCTGGATTTATCTGTTACAACAAACTTCTACGACAAACACACAAACACGACACTCCATTTATCTTTACTGGGATACTTTTTCAGAGTTACTTTTGCCCCAGGACTGGCTGTGACCACCAAGAAAGAACCTATCAGAATAACTGAAGCAGGTGTTTTTCACAAGCTAGACAATATTTCCCATCACTCGAGCAACAGCATCAAAGCACTGAAAGAAACTCAACACACTTGACTCCAATCAGCCACTGGTCTCATCCTTTCTCGAATCAACAATGAAATGGACGCCGTATCCTTTACACAGACTCTTAGCCAATAGTAGTCAACAATGTTTTCAAATCTCACTACTAATATCTATTACAGCAACATCATACTTAACAGATAACACACAAAAACAGGACGCAAACCTTTCCAGCTTCTCTAGCTTGTCAATAGCTTTCCTCCAGTAATGTGTGGCACGCGATTGCAAGAACTGAATTTCTGTAATAAAATCATCCGCTGTAAGAGCACGAGACTGCATTTCGTCTGCCTGGAAAATACGCAATCATATTAACCAATATAACTTACAACCGTTTACAACATTCTGCACACATAACATC
>Ga0209782_1000854_pt1 | contig 14516 bp, 9 predicted proteins | sample WorMetmaBAHAMAS1_FD_187390 | JGI IMG/M metagenome (GOLD analysis project Ga0209782, IMG submission 187390) | Marine gutless worms symbiont microbial communities from Max Planck institute for Marine Microbiology, Germany - Inanidrilus... | ecosystem: Host-associated > Annelida > Digestive system >...
GCATGGGACTGTCCGATGCCACAACCGTGGCGGCTGCGTTTTCAGCTGCCGACACGGCGCCCGGTACTGGCATGGCTGGTTTATTGTCCACTGGGGTTTCTAGTGTCGAGAAAGTACCAGAAGCGGACGAAAGCGGCAACAAACATTCTCCGGTGACTACAGGTGATTCGAGCTTAGCAGCAGTGCTCATGATTGGCTCAATGGTTGGCTGATTAGCAGCAGAAAAAGCTGGCGAAGAATGCTCGGAAACGCTCGCCTCGGACAACGCAACTTTTTCAATTCCAGTTCTATCCGATGTCGTTGTAATATTGAAATCTGGCGTCTTAACTGGTGCATCCCTATGTTCACTGCGTCGTTCTCTGGCAGACCGCGTACGAACTCGATCTGTTGACTCTGGAGGTATTCTGTGTCTGGTTTCGGGCACCGGATAAGGTCGGAATCGATGCTGGCCGGGCTCTTCGCGGAAAGTGGGTCTGCTAGATCTGTTCGGCTCTGCGTCTTCACTGTTATGAGTATAGTCGATCACTTCTCGGAACCTGAGCCGGTCTGCTGCGGATGTTTCAGCAGGTTTGTGACTGTACTCCTGTACAAACGGCCGGCTGGGCAAGACGGCGGCCGGAGGAAGCAAAGGTTGATTAGGCGGTGGTCCACTGAAAGAAACACCTCTCTCTCGGTCAACATCCGGCCTCATTCTGTCTTCGTCCAATGGCCTTAAAACTTCAGGAAGATCCAACAGTGGTTTTCCTTTGAGGTTAGCCGAAACCAGACGAGGCGCTGGTAAGAGATGTCGCCTTGGAAGTGGCTGATCAACACCTGCACCTGGGCCATGCATTACGTCAAACAGTGACGGAATCTCAGGTAGCCTCTCATGTGGCCTGTCCTGTACATACGAGGGGCTGTGATGGCGATCAATACCTCTGCTTCCCTCATTCTTCTGTGCTACTATCTCATCCAGTTGTTTTCTCAAGCGCATTTCCTCCTCCTCCAATCGATCCCGGGAAGCCATCTGTGAAGTTAGACCAGCCCCATGCTCAGGTCCAGGCCCACGATTGGCCGGTCGCTCTCTGGAACGAGACCGTTTGCGGGTGTCCTGTGATGAATCAGCACGAGTACTTGAACGACTGGAACGCCTTCGGTCCCGCGAAGAAGACCTGTTACGCCGTGTAAACCCAAATCTTCGTCGGCTGCGATCCACCAAGTGTGACGCAATATGCCTTGTCACTGACCTAGACCGACTTCGGCGTCTTTCATGAGACTTCGAGTCGGAATCATATTTAGCCGTTTGCGTGTCTTTCGCATCCCTAGTATAGCTATCACCAGCCAAATCCTTTGTACGTCCAGACTCGGAACTGCCAGATGTTACCGGCGTTTCCAACAAAGCCTTCTTACCTTTTGTTTCTGGCCCGGCTTTGCTGCCAGAGGGAGATGTTCTCATAGGACGCCTATGTTCCCATCGTGAAAATTTCTGTTCTCGTCGTGGCTCATCTGGTTTCCTCTTTTCTCCAGCAGAATCCTGCTTAGCTGGTGTTGGTAGTAAGGCTTTTCTGTCCGTATCAGAATGCTGGCTTTTACTGATGGAACTTTCGGTGACAATGACGTCCTGAGTTTTTGAAGCTGCCGTGGTGGGAGGTAATGGAATGTCCTCACAGTCGTCATCTATTACTATCGGTCCTACCTCGAGCGACATCTTTGTACCGCTGCGTTCGAGACTTCCTCTGAATGAGGACGGTGGCTTCCGAGTAACAGACTGGTCTGTTGGTCGGTTTCCATCTCGTCGATCAAGTCTACGATCAACATCTGACTGTTCCCTCGAGCTTCGTCGATGTCTGTAGCTATCTCTGTTTGATGGCCTGTCATCGGCTCGAGATGATCTTTCATCGGCTGGCCGACGATCCTTGTATCCGGGCTGATCTCTGTTGGTTTTGTCGTCCTCAGATCTTGGCTTCCGCTCTTCTCGATTCTCTCGACCTCTCTCCTCTCGCTGTACAGATCGCTTCAAAGACTCTGGTGTTGGCAGTAGTGCCTGAGATTTACTGGTATGCAGTGGAGCAGGCAGCAATGGGCCAGCACTCGAACTTTTTGCCTCATAGCTCGAGTTCGGTGGGAATGGACCAGGCAGTAATGACCTTGAACCACCGACACTCACATATGATCCCTCTGATGACTGTATTGGCAGACCAGGAGGCAATGGTGGTAGAGGGATGTTTCCAAGCAATGGAGATTCTCCAGCTTCCGTCCATGCAGACTGAGCCACAGAAAATGGCGGAGGAGCACTTTTAGGTGGTTCGTTTTGCACTGCCGGCTGCCTGCGATAGTCGACGTCTCCGTGAACGTTGGCAACAAACAACTCGTCCTGTTCCGACGATTTCTTCGACTGCCGATCAGACTCCGGCACCGTTCTAAGCAAATCAGATCTCGAGCCTTTGCTGGTGGTATAGCTGTCGAGCATTTCGAGGGAACGTACTACGGAACCAGTATTGCTGACGCTGCTCAGATCTGCAACGCTGACGCCACCCATTTTACGGCTGGTCACGTTTGCTAGAATATTCTTGAGGTTTTCGAAAGATTGTCCGCTGAGCATTTGCTGAACTGCAGGTGGCAATGCCGAGGTGGTAGGCGGATGACTTACGGCTACAGATGTTGTTGCCACAGTAACTGGCAACGATGACGAAACTGAAATGTTAATGGATGACGATGCACCAGCTGAAGAACCAGTAAAACTGGTAGTAGAAACCCACTGCTGTGTGCTCGGAACCATAGAAGAACTGGCTGTCAGTGGACTGTTGAAAAACGTTGTTGCTACTGAAACAGCAGGAACTGTTACAGTACTGGTAGCTTTAGGAAGCAAAGTTTCGTCGAGTTTGGTCGTCGATGATTCTTTAGTCGCTGCGACCACAGGTTTACGTTCGTCCTGTCTAGCAATGCTGGCCACTGTTGACGGCTCACGTGGTGGCAGTGTGGACACAGGGACAGAAGGCTGGGATGTGGTTACTGTACTGGTGACAGCTGATGTGACTGCAGTGGACTTGACTTTCTGCAAATCAATCTGCCGCTGCCGCTCGCGCAGAGCCTCCGTCAGCTTCTGCAGGATCTGCTTCTGCTCGTCGGGGCCAGCGTCCGGTGACGTGGCCACCAGCGTCGACAGCACGGTCGCCGTCATTTCCGGTGAACTGCCGGTGCGCGTCAACTGGTCGACGAGCAGAGCTAGGTCGATGCCGGCAATACTGGTCGATACTGACAAAGTTGGAACGTCACTGGATCCAGCAGTAACAGCAGCAGTCTACAGAACACAACCACACACCACTGCCTCGTGGACTGGAACTCAATCTTCTGTACTACCGTTTCTTATTCTTAGGTTTTCCTTCCTGCTTTCGTGCAGGGCATTAAGCTGTGAGATTTTTAGCATCTGTTATTACCAGGGGCGTCGATCCCTATAGGACAGGGGAATATGTCCCCCCAATATTTTAGAAGTGACGTTGTTTAGGATGTCGACTCAAGTGAGCACACAAGAAACTATGTCCAGATCCCCAAGGAAAGTGGACGATGTATTTGTTGTATTTTAGTGCTTGAAAAGTTCAAAGTTAAAATGTTTTTAAAAATGTTTTTAAGTCTATATTTTGTGGCTAGATTTATTTTATCCAGTAATAGCAACAACTGTTGTTTGTTGTATTTTAATGCAAATATTAGGTGTAGTTTCACAAAAAAAACTTCAGCTTCTAGGGGACTTTGTCCGCCAGACTCCCTTTCAGGGCTTGCCCCTAGACCCCGCTGGCAGAATTCCATCCCCCAGATCCCCAGTCTTCTTTTATGTCCCCCAATAATTCTGTGACATCGACGCCCTTGGTTATGATGCATTTTTGCCTCATATTGTATTGCGTCGATGAATGTCCATTGTCCAGTTCAAACAAACAGGTCAAAATGTGTGCAGGTATTAGTGTGTCCAGTAAAGATGGCCAGGTCTCTTCACAACTCCAAGAAAATGCATTAAAATGTGTTTACAGATACACTGTTGCTAAGGCGTCCATGTAGACCGTGGCTTACTGCAGTTTGGACCCAGAGAATGAACCCTGATAGTGTGGATCTACTTAGTTTTTACTCACAGTAATAGAATTTTATAGAAACAAGTCACAAATATTAACAAAATCAAAAGCATGCCTCAAAGGAATTCTAACAGTGCTGTGATATGCCTATATCCAAACTAACCAACAAGGTTTTGGAAAACTTTTGACAGAGACTATGTGGTGTGGATGAACATATTCCTGCACGACAACCTGCACTTGTCCGCTGTGGGCGCTGCTCACTGTTCACCTGCCCAATGCGTGTGGTGGACAGGTACACTCACTGCCACAATAGGTGACAAGACATGTAAACTAAACTGCTATTCATGTGTGGCGGCGATTGGCGATGCGGCGTTTTGCCAAATCACTAACACGTTAACTAACTAAATAAGTTAACTAGCATTAGACTCACTGTGGCTGGCGTGGATGGTGCCGTGGTCACAGCTTTCGTGGCCGGTATAACAGGAGCTGATGACGTCAGCGTTACGTCATCGTCGTCACCAAATGGATCGTATGGACGCTGATCATTCTCAGTCGCCACCAGTACTGCAGAACACAGTATATATACACAAACTATCTGACAACAAAGCGCACACAGTTTGTATTTAACCCATGTGGTGTATGTTAATGATGGGAGTTGCCAGATGCCAATGGCGGTTTAGCGCCGTGGTAGCGTCGTTCGTCGCACGAACGAAGTTGCTCAACGTTGAGCCCGGTCAGTACTGGGATGGTTGACCGTCTTCTGGCGGGTATACCACTTTGGTATGTAACCAAGCCAACTAGGTCAACTCAGCCTTGCATCCCTCTGGGGTCGCTAAATCGAGTACCAGCCTCAATTGGCTGGGGTAAAGGCGGTAATGTCACCTCTGCCGGGTGGCAGGTAACAGTGTGTTATCATATATGGCACGCGAGTTCCCGTAGTGGTGTGGTGCTTGTAGCACAAACTGCTATATGCTTCTTTACCATTTTTTACTAATGACAATTCTGTGATGGAACCATCACACTTGACAACAAAAACGCCATCAAGTTCACAATTTGATGGCACTGCTGTTTGCTTTCGGTGCTTTGTCACTGTTCGTTTGCTATAGTGTCCAGCCCGTAAACACTGAATAATGACGTGACGTGCTGTGCTGGCATCATTATATATCAGCAGTCGTAAGCACATTGCCATTGCCACCCTGTCATTTCTTGCTTCATTAAAATCCAGAATGGTTTACTTTTCTGTTACAGGCTTATGAGGTTGTCCTGGCAAAAGAGGCCATTATATGGGTGTTGTTGTTGTCATTGTTGGGAATTTAATGACCTGCTTACTGCAAACAACAGGGAATACAATAACGCGGCAGTTTTGATGCCAAAGACAAGTTAACTGGCCTTTTCCAACTTAACTCCAGTCACAGTATGGGGCCAACCTGAGCAGTTTTTTACCGGCCAGATGCCTTGACCATTATCAACCATGTCAAAATATCGAAGGACACTCGACGCACTGATGCCAACCTAGTAGCATCGCCAACGCACTTAGGTCATTAACGTCATCAGTTCTCGGCCCTTGAGCTCTATGGCATATTACAGTTTTAATTGGTAGCCAGTGATTTTCTCTTGTTGTCATCAGTATTTTGGGTTGGTCTGGAGCCTCTACTGAGGGGAGCATACTGCCCAAAAATCTGATATAATTACCCTCAAAGGTTCTGTTTCGGGGGACCCAGTCCAACCTGCAGTAACTTTAGGAAAGAAAACCAGTTACAAATAAACTAAAAGCTGTATTGGCAGAACTATGGCCACAGCAAACACTTCATTTGCCGATGTATAACTCACGAATGGTAAAATGCTAAAATGAAACACATCTGCATACAAATCTCACACTTACGTTTGCTATTTTGCTGCGTGGTCTTTTTCGTGACGCGGTACTTGGAATATTTCGAGATGATCGGGTCTTTCTTCAGGATGTCCGACATTTCCTCGCTGTCCGACGGGCCGCTGGAATCGCCGTCGTGAACATTGGCTGTGCATGCTGCGGCTTGACTGTCACTCGCCGAGTAATCATTGTCTGTGTCCTACACAAATATCATCACACATATACACGGTGGCACAGAAACGCAGACGTTGGCCACTGTGAGTCGAAAAGATGACAACTATGCTCAGTCCCACAACTCTGCCAAATGCTGGTCGATTTTCAGGAATTATTTTACCGTGAAATTCAGCAGTAAATGGTAATGAAGCTATCATTGGAAATCCAACCATATCTTAAACATATCGCTACCGGTACACTACAATGTGGCAACCTGTTATGTAACAGTGGCCAGTAACTGGGTTTTTCTTGTACTATTCTGTACTAAAATGTGCCAAGGTAACTGCAATTTCCAACTGAAATTCCCTGTCATTAAATAGGTCAATAATTACAGTTACTTTTGCATTTACCAATCTATGTTCTTCGCACGCACTAATAAATGCCACCATGATTGCCACCAACTGGTTTAATAAACAATTTGGAGCTGGGTCGGCCAGTTGCTCCAATAACTCTCTTCCTCTGCCGATGACCAATTAACTGGTAGTTTTACACGCCAATGTTCTTCCGGTCTAGCAACCAAATGAAAATAACTCAAGGCAGTGACTTCAAACAATACTTTCTTCATTCGCCATCACACTCCTCATAACAACAACACTGATCCAGCTTTCTAACTCTAGTCAAATGGAAGTTTGATACAGAATGAGAAGAACACGTCACCTGGCCAGCAGGTAAAACTCAGTAACTGTCTGTCTCACCTGGCTGGCAGGTGAAGCTATCGTGTCGGTCTCGTGAACGACCGTGCTTGACGTTGTAGCTGTGGTTGGTGTGCTGTGACGACTGACAGGCGATTCGTTGACGGCACGCGCCTGATGCTCGTTAAACGTCCAAGTCTTCGTTGTCACTTTGCCTGCTACATGCTGCTGCTGGACCTGCGGCTGCGGCTGCAGCTGCTGTTGTTGCTTAGCAGCGTGTGTGACGACGATGCCAAGAAGCAGGTCCGGCCGTTCATCCATCAACCCTGACATGTTGCATTTTAAACATCCATTAACAAACAAGCCTCTTTTCCATGACAACCTGGGACGCAGGCACCATTTTTATCTTAAAAGCTTGCTCAGTATTGGTACTCACACAAATCATCATACTGGACTAGGTACTGAAACCAGTCCATGCTGGTAGCTGTTCATGTACACTACACACCGAAAATTTTAACATTAAGCTATAAAGACAGTTAAACACACGCAACTGTTTTAAAAGACCGTCCTAACTGACGAATGTTACATAGCAATCTTCCAATGTCTTGATGGAGACCACCGAAGACTACATATAGCTGTCCATCTCAGTGTCAAACCAACAGTATGAAAGTACTGCGTCATGCAAAATGCTGCATAAGAAAAATGTAAATGCAAATTAAGTGCCTAAAATGGAGTAAACGAACAAACATATATTAAACAAAGACAAATTACAGATTAACTAGACTTAAACTACTGCACACATGAACATCGGCATTAGCGCATCACAAACATCAGAAGAACATGTACTGGATGGTCCAGCTGCCAAATGTATCTGGTGCACTGTTAAATATGACAAGAGGGAATAGCAGTGACTAGCATAGCGCGAGATGTTGTTTTTTAGATTATCCCTCGATCCCCGCGACCACCATGTGCGGTAAATTTGGATCAGAATTTTAAACCTACATTAGCTATTATGTGCCAATGCACTTCCGTCACAGACAGACGGACAGACAGACGGACACTGACATCGTAACATAAGCGTGTTACATCTCGCGCTAAAAACCATTATTCCCGTGTATCTTAACCATGCCAAAAGAATAAAGATATACAATTTTGAGTGCCACAGCGGATTGATTTCAAGCTGGCGGTGCTAACGTACTGCTGCCTGAACTCGACGGCTCCGCCATATCTCGCCAATGAACTCCATAAAGTGGCGGACATAGACTCGTGACGGCGCCTAAGGTAAGCGTCTTCGTCGACACTCGTCGTACCGCTGATGCGCCATTCCACCATTAGCGATCGCGCATTTCCGGTAGCGGCTTCACGTGTATGTAACAGCCTGCCGTCGAGCGTCACCTCGTCGACGTCACTGACTGCTTTTAGGCGGCGTCTCAAATCAGAGCTTTTCCTGCGATGTTTTGGCCAGGACTGTGTCTGACGTATCTTTGCTTGTGCTCGACACCGAATGCATACTTTTATGCGTACTTTTGTAAAGTGTTCTTGCAGTCCTTTGATTTTACGACACTATAATCTTACTCGTTTTATAATAATAATTTCCACAGTAAAGCAGTGGAGACATGTTCCCGTACCTCCCAGAGGTGACACACATGTGAACGGTGTGCTTACCAGGACCGGAGAACGGCAGAAGAGCAGACGGAATAGGGCTGGCGGCAGAGAGCGGTATGATGTAAAGGTCTTTGACCTGTGAACCCCAGCTGCTCACCACACCACACCGATTGCGGACACTCAGGTAAGAGAAGAGCTGTGAATACGGACCGTCGCCTTCGGCCGCTTGCAGACGAATTATCGTTACCTCCTGACAACAATGACAAGGCAATTGGGGATAGTAATTTTGCCCTCCTTCTTCCCCTCCCGGCGGCCGTAAGCCAGGCCCGCTCACACTTGCCACCAGGCATACAGCTAGCTTCATTGGATGGTCATGTCATGCCCCCGCCACTGAGAAATCCATCCAAGCCGGCTTGTTACACTATCTTCGTGCCACTCGGAAATACACACGGCACACCATACGACACACTATGAGAAAACATGGTGTCATTCACAAAGCCGGGAGTATATAACATATCGCAGCATCACCAGAGGAGGACCGAGACAAGGCACAGGCAAAATCCATCGGAAATCTGGTAAGTTTGGACATGTGGTTTTTGAGATATGCTTGCAGACAGACAGACACAGAGACAGACAGACACCCATATGGGAGGCAAAGTAAAAATACCGTGAGAAATATCACCATTCTTTCACTGTCTGTTGCTGTCTACACAACAGCAGTATGCCGTAAACGAAACTATCTGGCGGCACGATTCAGCATCAGCAAACGTGTGGTGACACTCTACGGCTGGGAAGGTAACCGTATGTCTAGCATCGCACTAACCATGTGTTCCAGTCTTCAGCTTTACATGGCTCAGAGACTAGTGAAGGAAGATGAGCCTGCTCAGGGACGGGGCTGTAAAAACAGACCTGATCCGTTTCCAAGTCATTACGTTACATAAAGGGATGAACAAGGTGATCAAACATGGCTTTAAATATTGTTTCATTTTGTGATATAGTATCTTAAGGTTTACTGCTGCAGGTCTGCTTCCACTGCATTAGGTTTAGCTACTTCAGTACTGTGCTAAATTGTCTGTGGGAACGCTGTCTCTGAAATGACGTATTTTGTCAGGTGTAGATTAAGGCTGGCATAGGCTCTAGGAACTGCACAACCATAGCCCCTCTGTATATCACCTGTTTCCTTTCATGTAACACTAAATTATGTTACTAAATTGTTTGTTTCTTTAGGTCCGGTTTTTCCACTGCAAATTAATCTCCCGTTAATTTAATCCGGCATTAAATCCGGCAGATAATGATCAATTTACTCAGATGTCATTTTTCCACCGGCAGTTCGACAATTAAATCGTCCGTCCGGATTTAATGCCGGATTAAATTAACGGGACATTAATTTGCTGTGGAAAAACCGGACCTTAGTGACTTAAACAACATTGACAGTTTAGTGCTTACAGTGCATAAAACATCATGAATTGATTGGCTAACCATTAACATATGTTCAAATATTTTGCAGCCATCTTACGTAGCTTAACTGTAACTAAAGTATTTATATTGCGCTTCCTACTAAAAGACCGGAAGCGCATTACAGAGTCAATTACATATATTCAGCGAAGCCCCGGTTAAATAATACAGTTTTAAGACGGCGTTTGACAGATGTTGTCGTCGACCGGTGGAGTTTGATGTCAGCCGATAGACTATTCCACATAGATCCCTTCAACATGGTAGCTGCTTGGCATTTGCATACAATGCCTATCTATATCAAAATCCATCCCTGACTTTTTTTGTTGCATTGGATGGAAAACCTTAATCAATCATAGTGAGACGAACACCTGGACTTCACTTATTGCGGTGATCTTTACCTGAGCTAAACGCAAGGACTACCACATCACGTACCCGACTGCTACTGGGACAGTTCCGGATCTGAATCAAATACTGGTAGACGTTCTCTGGCGGCAGTCGCCCAGTGATAACAATCGTGTCAGTCAGCTCCTGAAATATCACCTCGTCATTAAAAGCTGCTTGCAGTTTAACACAAACTGCAGAATTTCGTAAAAACACGAAAACTTCTATGTTTAACTACATTTCATATTATCATTTCAAAGCATTTAACAGTAAGTATCATTAGCAACAACTTTACTGAGCAGACAGCGAATGGTGCCAATATGTATACTAGTTATAGCGACAGACTTTGAAGCAACTGCCCAGTCTACACATCATATTTTACTACCAAAAATTTCATTCACGGCTGTGATTGCTAGTTAGGTTGTACTTCACTCGCTGTTCGCAAATACCACCTAACAGCCAGCAAAGTAATATAAAAACCCATTAAATCAGTATTGCTCTAGAAAATACATACCTCTCTGGGTACAGCGAAGGAGCCAGAAACCAGATAAGCTGAAACGACAACTTTGGCAATCTCCTGAGCACATATGCAGCCTCTCCAGAATGGCGGCAGGTCCGAGGGTGACGGCTGAGCTATTGGGCTGGCTTCTTCAAGCAGCGATTGCTGAATAGAGTCCGGCGACCTACAAACGGATTCACATTGATCTCAACCGCACTAAATGCAGTATTGATTTAAATCGAAACAAAATGCCTGCAGCAAAGGGATCAAATACTGCTGCTGTGTCTGTGCACATTCTCAATGAAATGTGCCACATCAAAGCGGTCAATACAGCTGCCATCACACAACACATGCTTGTCAGTCTCTAACTTCATTAAATGGATGCTCTATACGGATAAATATCAGGCACATATCTATTGATTTAATGCAATGTACAGTATTTTGCATATTGTTGGCTTGCGTTTTGTTATGCCGTTAATAAACGAAGATTGATTGATTGATTGCTACTAAGATCAAGAACCATTCACCATCTTGTCGACGTTAATGGCTACTTTCTGCACAAACCTGCTTCCATCATGATCTCTCCTCTACTTCTTCTGGAACCAAACCTTTCAGGATGGATTGCACAGGATTTTTACAGGCGGATCCCTGCCTGTCACCCAGTCAACAGTGTCTAAGCAGTAAAAGGACTAAGACCAAGAACCATTCATTACAGGCATTATTGGTTAAAGGGTCACAGACACCACTTAGCTTTAAACTGCCTACCTCACCAATTGCTAATATTCTACACAGTGTTCTTAAATTAAGCGCATCTAACTTTAACCACCGCTGTTTATCAACATTGCAGATGCTCAATCGTTACTTTTTCTAGTTACAGAAAACACCAACACAGTGACGGGTCATAAGAAAAGAGAATAGGCCCATTTTTGGTTGCCTACCAGAACATAACAGGGCGTGGCTGTTAGTTGTTTATTTTTCACGCTAGACCAGTCAGCTTTTGGTATATTAATCACGTGACTACCATGTTTACATACCAAACATCTACCTGTCAGGTTCTAGTAGGCGACCAAAAACGGGCCTAATGAAAAAATTTCATAGCCAGCGAGAAACTCACAGCTGGAATGCCGGTACAGGAGGAAGGACCATCGATATCGTCGACATAGGCGATTTTGGTGTCGGCGGCAACTCTGCTTTCACTGGAACTGATATTGAAGGTTCTCGTGGCGACTGTTCTGGCTTCGGTGGCAGCAGCGGTGGTGCCGGCGGCATCGGCGGCGGTTCTGGTTTTGCGAGCTCTGTTTCTGGCGGCAGGGGCGGTGCAGCCGGTGCTGCTACTGCTGCTGCTGCTGCTGCTACATTTGTCATCTGAATCTGCCGGCTGCGTCGAGGATCCCGCAACATGTTGACCATCGCCGGCATCGATCCTGTGTCATCTGTTGTCACAGTCTCCTCGGCAGGTGCAATGCGCGTCGCGGTGGCTGGCTTCTGGTCGTCGTGGTAGAGCGGATCGGGCATCTTCCCGGTACAGATCTGGCAGTTGACGTCGAAAAAGTGCCGGCTGTGCTGCGGAGTCGTATCGATGATGATCGACGACAGATAGTCAAACGCCGACTCACTGTATGACGCTGTTGCATGCTGATCACCACGTGATACAACATATTTACATACACAAGCGCTTTACAGCCAATATACAAAGGTCAACCAGTGCTAGGGGCACCCCTACCCAGTGAAAAATGTAGCATTTCGTTGAAGCAAACTTTACTACCTAAACGCCACTGCTGATGGCGACTAGCACTTTCAGATCAGGGAGAAGAGAGCCAGAGCTCTTTTCAGTAGCGTAACCTACACTGTCTCCATGCCAAAACGTCAAAGACACGGTTACAAATGCACCGCCAGTGTGAGTATACAGGTCGATATGACGGCTTAGGTTTCTAGTTGCCTCCATCAGAGGAACTTAAATATCAGCTCAAATAACGATAGTTGTAAACCTGCATATGAAACATACCGCTGTATCTGTGGAGTTCCTCACGGTTCTTGCATCTAGCGGCTTGTCGACAGAAGATGCCACGCTAACACCCATCCGCTGTCAACAACAATTTTACATTTCAAATGAGCCTTGTGATAATTTAATTTTCCGAGCCAACGGGACTCATCTGCTGCTGGGCAAAATGGATATAATCAGCTAATAGTTATCCAGATAATCGATGTCATATGCAACTGACAATTAACCTCACTGCATAGAACTAAAATACACAAGAAGCATTTGAAAAATGTTGGGCCATTCGCCACTACGAGCCGCCGCACGCCGCCTGTTCTACATTGCCATTCACCAGGTGTCGCTACTGTCGCACGCCGCCACTGTTGCACGCCGCCTGCGCATCGATGTCCACAACAACATCAACAACGACAACAATGACAACGCGTGACAGAGGGGACCGCTATGGCCCCATAGAATGGGCCCAATTAGCAGACACGTCTAGTTTGCTGGAGCAAAGTTTTACTGTCTGCAGGTCTCCTCAGTGGTGCTACATACATCATATCTGTAAGATACATGAAAGAAATAAAACTATAAATCATTATTGACAATCAATGGAAATTTATTCAACTGGGAATTCACAACTGACCATTATCTATTAACAGCCAGTAATGAAATATGCTTACAGCAGGTTCCATTGTGCCTTTCTTCATGCTGCTCTGTTCAAATGGCTTGTCCGGAGATGGTAGAAGTGTTATACCAGTACGCTGCCAACAACAATGTTAACATAACGTAAACTGATTTAAATAATTATATTAATTATCGTGCAATTTAAAAATATTGTGCACTAAAAGTATGATATCCTATAATATTAAATAGCTTTATGACTGCCATATCAAAAATATGATCGACAAAAATGTGTGTTTAGTAGTTAATCTTAAAAATAAAAATGAAGCATCAAAAACTTTCACAGCAATGTGTCTGTTTATAACTACATATGAAAATCAGTGTATACTGAAAACTTCAAGACTGCTTTCGGATTTCCTATACTAATTACCGGTACTTAATGTCATATCATTGACTCCAACCATCAAATCACTGTCTGGTCTCATCCTTTCTCATCCACCATCGGACTTCCGAGGGAACCAAAGGGCTACCAGTCCCTTTACAGCGGCTCTCTAATACCACTGTAACCGACAGCAATGTTGAAAATCATGACCACAAAAATGCCGATAAAACTGATATAAGCATACCTTCACCATCTCTGGCACCTTGACCGTCTCCGGCTCATGCCAGCGTGCCAGCTCAGTTGATCCAATTGACTCATTGCTCAGTCGCACTAGACGATGAGGCGGTATCTCGCCAAACAGCACTTTGCGGAAGAAACCCTACAGAAACCACCAACTACATTAGTAAGAGTCTGCAGAAGTCCTTCCCAAGCCACGTGGACCCATGAGGTGGCGCTAATCTCCATTGCTGTAGCCATCAGCCAGACACCAGCGTACACTAATTACAGCTCGTGATGATGATGATGATGATGATGAAACATAGATTTGTATAGCGCATCATCACAAAATCTCTAATGCGCTAAACACACTAGTGCTGCACCAGGAAGAATGTCTTCAGCATCTGTTTGAAGGTCGCTTCAGCACAGCCGGCATTTCTAGTGTTTGACTTTCGTTTCATCACTAAGTGCAACCTAAATAACACCTGCTACATTTCCCACAATATGGAATTTATAAAGCTGAAGTAAATTAAATATCACTCGAGGTCAGTTGCAACTGTGCCATCTGATACATTTCCTATTAGTCTTCCATTGTAACTCTGTCACTCCGTTGTACAGTAT